>Ga0169931_10009347_pt1 | contig 14142 bp, 9 predicted proteins | sample Kivu_15m_20L_FD_129675 | JGI IMG/M metagenome (GOLD analysis project Ga0169931, IMG submission 129675) | Freshwater microbial communities from Lake Kivu, Western Province, Rwanda to study Microbial Dark Matter (Phase II) - Kivu_15m_20L... | ecosystem: Environmental > Aquatic > Freshwater > Lake ...
CAATGGGAGAACGAAGATGCCATGAAGCGGCGGGAGGTTGAGTGGGTCACCATGGACTTTCAACTCCGGTCGGCGGCCAACACACGGCCCATCGATCAGATTGAAGGTGTGCTCAACCATGACAAGAAGAGTGCCACCTATAAGTTCGCCCTCTTTCGTGCCCTAGCGGAGATCGCCACCCAGAGCCCTGCTAGCGTTCAATGGTTGAGCAATCAAACCGTTGGCCTTCCCGTTCAATACGTCGCCGAGAAGTGGCTGCAGTACTACTGGCCCCTGGTGGAATCCGCCACCTTCATTCCACAGATGAACGGCGAGGCGGAAAACTCAACGAACCAAATCACTTTCCGCAAGCGCCTCTCGCAACTGGTGGCGCTCTACAGCAAATTTGGTGGCTATAGCGCCTTCAAGATCGAGCGCAACAAAGGCCTGTTGCCAGGCGCTACCCAGCGGCTTCTCGGTGGAGTGATGAAAGACATCAGGAATGCCATTGTGCAAGGCCCCATTAAATTCTCGGGTGGCGCGCTTAAGACTGGCTACGTCTTTGGTTACGACGCTCGAACACGGCAGATTCTCATCCCGAGCGATTTATGGATTGAATTCAGTCACCTGGGCTACTGGATAGGCCAAGCTGTGATTCTTCAATGGGCCGAAAAGGCAAGCCGACTTGGCAAAGACGTAGAGGTTGCCCATGTTGTTCGCCTACTGCTAGACCGTGAGGACGAACGAAGCACCATTGAAGCAAGGCAATTCTTTGTAAGCCTTCCGAACTTGGAGTGCGTTTGGACAGGCGTTCGACTACGCGAGAGGTGGGATGTTGATCATGTGATTCCCTTCGACCTCTGGCATAACAACGATGTTTGGAATCTTCTTCCCGCCTCCAAAACCGCGAACAGCAAGAAGAGCAATAAGCTCCCATCCACCGAGCTACTGCGCGCCCGTAGAGACAGCATTATTGGCTACTGGGAGGCGCTGCGCGAGAAGAACGCGGAGCGTTTCGACAAGGAAGCCGAGACCCTGATTGTTCTGCCGAGCGACAACTGGCAGAACCCGCTCTACGGGCAGTTGTGCCATGCGATTGAAGTGACGGCGCTACAGAGGGGGGTGGGACGATGGCCGGTAGCCTAGCCGTTCAGATTTCCCAAGGTTTGGCGTAGCAGTTTTGGTTCATTTGGCAACCAAGTTATTCGGCCGTCAGCCGGGGCAGCTTACTATAGATTAACGTTGCAAATTCAGCCTTATCACCGGAGAAGTGTGCACGACGATGACAGTTCGGACAAACAGCGATTGCATTCCCAACACGGTCACTGCCGCCCTCCGCCAAGGGTTTTACGTGATGAACTTCTAGGTAGGGCATCCCGTCACCGTCAATGAAGGGGGCTGGGCTGGCGCACACCTCACAACGACCATTCGCTTCCTGAAGCACGTAGGCCTTAACCTCCGCAGAGCGTAAAAATCCATAAATGCTTCTGACTATTTTTTGGGGCCTCTTCGTCCCAGCAGGACGGTCAATCCTGACCTCTCGGCGTCGCAGTTGCAGTACCCTACGCTCAAACTCCTGGGCCTCATGATTCGCCGGCTCCCCTTGAAACCCAAAGAGGCGCTGTCTAATCAAACATTCAATTTGCGCCTTAACCTTGGCGCCAACATTTGAAAGCGGCTTGTAGCCATCAACAATTTCCTCACCCATCGACATCATCACGTAGGAGATGTTCGAAAGTCGTCTCTCTATCGAGGATTTGCTCCGACCTGACAGAGGCCCAGCCAAGAGTGCATCCAGCGTCGGTTTCTTCGGAATTCGCTTTACATTCATCGTCCGCATAGACCGCAACATAAAATATGCATCAACTGCTGCTGTTAGCTCTCTAGTCGTCCAGTTTTCAGTCTTGGCCATCGCAATTGCCCATCAAAGGTTGCCGCACACTCGGACTGAGATAGGTGGAAGATCTCTCCAAGTGCTACTTTGTATATTATTCACACCGGACATATTTATAACTTCACAATGAAATTTATTGATCTATTCGCTGGCCTTGGTGGATTTCATTACGCGCTTAAAGAAATCGGCGAATGTGTCTTTGCTAGTGAGTTAGATCCTACCCTGCGCGAGGTTTATCAGACGAATTTTCCCAACATGAGAGGCCGTACATTCGGCGACATCAGGGAGTGTGTCGCCAATGACCTCGTACCTCCCCATGACCTGTTGTGTGCGGGATTTCCCTGCCAACCATTCTCGAAGTCCGGTGCTCAAAACGGCTTGAAGGACAAGACCCGTGGCACCCTATTCCATAGCATCGTCGAGATTCTTAAACGTCATCAACCGACGTACCTGATACTCGAAAATGTCGGTAATTTCCCGAGACACGATGGTGGGCGGACCTGGAAGGTTGTTCGCGAGAGCCTCGAATCAATCGGCTACACAGTCCGTGCCACAGAGCACCGGAGGCCTCCTTCTCAGCACGATTGGCGGCATGTTGGCGACCCACTCTATGTCAGTAAGCCGATCACCCTAAAGCGGGTCGATCTAAACTACACGGGAGATGGTCTACTCTCGCCGCATCACCTTGGTTTTCCGCACCATCGTGAGCGATTCTTTATTGTTGGATCACTCAAGGGACTCCCAGAACGAGTATTCCCCTCCCTCACAGATGATCACACCAGTTCTCTGGAAGACCTCTTGGACAGATCCTTGACCCCGACCGATAGCGAAGAAACCAAGATTTCAGATATCAAGCTCGGAGTCATCAAGCACTGGGGTGAGTTTATGCGTAAGGTTCCGAAATCGATCCAGATGCCAGGCTTCGCGATTTGGGGGGACGAAATCGACGCGACCTACCCCTTCTACAAGCGTGCACCAGCGAACCCCAAGACTCCAACTAGGGATTTAAGGGCACACGTTGAGAAGCGATATCCCGAGCTTGGATACCTTCGAAATAGGCGAAGCCTGCTGCCGCTTCTTCCACCATACGTCCAGGATGCGGTGGAAGTTCTGCCATTCTGGAAGGTCCGTCTAATCGAGAAAAATCGCATCTGGCTTGAAACGATTAGGGGTTACCTGAGCGACGAATGGGTACAGACCCTGCACGCCATGCCACCTACGCACCGCAAGTTCGAGCATAACTTTAAAGGCGGCAACCGAAACATATGGGGTTACTTGATTCAATTTCGACCATCCGGTTTGAGGATCAAAGACACGCGGCGCTCACCGGCACTCGTCGCGATGACAGAGTCTCAAGTTCCAATATACGGCCCATACCGACGCTACCTAACCAGAGTAGAGGGATTAAGACTGCAAGGACTACCCGATCATTTCGCATTACCAACGACCAGAACCGCCACATTTCGTGCCTTGGGTAACGGCGTTCACTCCGGTGTTGTTCGAGCTGTCGCTGAACTATTACTCTCAGAGGAGCATTGCAGAGGTGATCGCAAGAGAATCTCAAGGGTAGCTTAAATAAAATTATTTTTCATAATTTAAATTACTATTTTTATCTTAAGGATAAGTTCTTAAATTCTGTAAGTAATTGAAATTTTTCAATTTTTAAAAATTAACATCTATGGCATGCGTCTTGCGAGTAGCGAGGCATGAAAAGACCAACCGACTATGAAGGAACCCGACGCGTGGCACCGACGGCACACATATTAAAGATCAACATCCAACCGGAAAGCGCCGCATACAGCACGTTCGCGCACCTACCCTATAAGCCGGCTCACGCGCTGGCTGAATTCGTCGATAACTCGGTACAAAGTTATCAGAACAATAAGACTGCACTTGAGGAAATCCACGGACCGGACTTCAAACTGGTTATACGAATAACCTATGACAACGAAACAAAAACAATAGAAATTCGAGATAACGCCGGTGGAATCAGTACCGAGGACTACCAGCGCGCCTTTAAAGTCGCAGCCGTTCCCAGAGACCGAACCGGACTCAACGAGTTTGGCATGGGTATGAAGACTGCAGCGTGTTGGTTCTCGGACAATTGGTCCGTCAGAACAAAAGCGTTAGGGGAAGACTACGAGCGTGAATTTCGGCTAAACGTTAAAGAAGTTGCCAGCAAGAACATCATTGATCTTCCAGTTACCGAACTACCACGCCCCCAAAGTGACCATTACACGATTATTCGCCTCGAGGGTACAGGGGAGCGCTTCCCACAAACCCTCACCAGAAAGAAGATTCGCGATCATTTGAGCAGCATCTACCGCGAACAAATTCGCTCTGGCGAATACCAAATTTTTGTTGGTGACGATGAGGCCCCCCTAACCTTTGAGAATCCCGCAATCATGTTTTTGGCGCCAGCGGCAAAACCAAACACAACAAAGATCCTGTGGCGGAAAGACATCAACTTCAAAATTGATGACTCGCGGAGCGTTACCGGCTTTGCTGCGATACACGAGAAAGGCGGTACATCAAAGGGGGGGTTCGCTCTTATTCGGCGTGGTCGACTAATCATGGGGGGGGATTCGGAAAACCCATACGCGCCCGAACAGATCTTCGGAAAGCCAAATGATTTCAGGCGTCAGCGGGTTTTCGGCGAACTCCACCTTGAAGGATTCGAGGTGAGTCACACCAAAGATGAATTTACCTGGGGTAGTGACCTTCAAGACCTTTTTATCCAGAAACTCCGCGAACAACTGAAAGCCGCTCCAATGGACATCCTCGACCAGGCCATGAAGGCAAGGGTCAGGACCAGCGTGCCCGGTGACAAAGAACTCGCGACGAGGAGTAAAAGGACTTTTACAGAACTAAGCCACACATACCAATCTCCAACAATAGCAAAAAACATAATTGCCTCTCCAGACCACATTCCTCTGCCTGTAACAAACGGTACCGACAAATCAGAGCAGTTAAGCCTTGAGGAGAGCGAAAAAAAGTCGACTAGCCAGGAACTAACCATGGAGTTCGATGGCAAGCGCTGGAAAATCATCATGGTCACGAATTTGAACGAAAACCCTCACAACTGGATTTCATTTCGCCGGGAGTCGGATCACCGAAAGTTTCAGGGAGAAGGGTTCGATGAATGTGCACATGTTCAGGTCTTCCTGAAGCACACAGCGCTTAGTGAGTATTTAGTCGGTAGAAATGAAAAAGGCATGAAACTCATTAATCACTTCGCCCTAACTATAGGACTTACTTGTTTGAAACTTGAGCGCATGGGAAAGCCAATAAGCCCCCTACTGCTGTCTTGTATTAATGATTACTTTAAAGATGCATTTAGCCATGTCTCCGAATGAAGAGAGTACTACGGTGCGCCCAATAGACGACCAGGATCAGAACTCTACTACCACCTGGATTCCAGATCTGGGAGGCACAGAACTCTCCATTTTTCATAAGAAGCAAGAGAGACCAAATGGACGCGTTGCGCCAGAGGAGATGGCCCGCGTCTTGTCTAAATCATCCGGAATTTTAAGTCGGTGCATTGACCCAAGTGGCAGATCGCCACAACAAACTACCTCGCTTGTCGTTGGCAAAGTTCAGAGCGGTAAGACCCTATCATTTACAAGCCTAATCGCCCTTGCCCACGACAATGGATTTGGCCTTGTCGTTCTGCTGGCAGGCACAAAAAATATCCTGAGTACGCAATCGCTAGCGAGACTTGAGAGTTCGCTAGGCGACACATCTGATACCAAAGCAACAAACTGGATCTTCGCGGTTAATCCAAGTTCAAAGACATCATCCGGCACCCAATTCAAAAATAGTCTTGAAAGATGGAAGCGAAACAAGGCTGATCCAAATGCTCGACGAGTATGCGTTGCCGTATTGCTTAAGGAAAAAACGAACCTACCAAATTTTGCAGATCTCTTGAATCAGATGAACTTAACGGACGTACCAACGCTGATCATTGACGACGAGGCTGATCAAGCAAGTCTGAATACACGAGCCCAACAAAATCTCAAGAAAAAAACAACACTGACAAGCAAGATATACAGAGAGATTTTGAGCGTTCGGTCAAAACTTCCTCGTCACTCATATGTGCAGTACACAGCGACTCCACAGTCGACACTTCTTTTGGCGATAGCCGACACACTCAACCCCGATACTGTCTTCCTTCTCAAGCCAGGTTCAGGATATACGGGTGGGGAGACATTTTTTCGCGAAAACTCCCCGTATCTAGAGATAATTCCCGCTTCTGACCTCCTGAGTCAAAGGGGTCCTGCGAGTACCGCAGCTCCAGAAAGCCTGGTAAAAGCGTTTGCAGCCTTCATATATGGTTCAGCGCTTGAATTGTTTCGAACCCATAACAAAGAGGTGCGTTCGATGATGATTCACCCATCGCACGAGAATTTTTATCACAGAGAGTACGAGCGACATGCTACGACTCTCCGCGACGAGTGGATGATGGGGCTTTCAAACGTCAACGTTCGTACAGTGATACACCAATCTCTCGAAGATGGACGAAGAATTATTCAAAAAACTTTTTCAACCGAAATACTTCCTTCTGTCGCTCAACTTGAGCCACAGATCACCAAAGTACTGGAGAACCTAGAGGTAAGAGAAGTTAATTTCACTCCGGCTGGCCGGGAGGAGATCAAGTGGAACACATCTCCTTTTTGGTGTGTCGTAGGTGGAGCAAATCTTGACCGTGGGTTTACCGTCGAGGGATTAACAGTGACTTACATGCCACGCCCGCTTGGTGGTTCCGGAAACGCCGACACAATGCAACAGAGGGCAAGATTTTTCGGCTACAAAGGAGGCTACTTACAGTACTGTAGGGTGTTTCTCGAAAGTGGCCTAAAACAAGCCTTTGATGATTACGTAACTCACGAGAACTCCCTTCACACGCAACTAGAAAAGATCGAGGGAAAATCTCTGAATGAGTGGCGACGGATTTTTGTGCTAGATCGTGCCATGCAACTCACGCGGAAAAACGTAATTGGAATAGAGACAGAACAAGTCGTATTTGAGGGTTGGCGTAGCGCCCGACATTTGCACGACGCTGACGTCGTGGGCAGACAAATGAACGTATCGCTTTGGCACAACTTTACGAGCAATCTCGGCATAAGCCCCGTCGATCCAGCGATCGCATATCCGACTGCATTTATCGATCAAAGAAGGGGGAATCGACACGAATTGTATGAAGATATTCCTTTGCAGACGTTCTTGGACAAGTTCATTCAGGGGTGGAGTCTGCAAGGTGCGGATGTGGCTGACGAAATATTTATTGCATCTCTAAAGTACCTGCTCGAAAGTTTGCAGGCCGCTCTGTCCAACAGACCAGATGTTCGACCGAAAAATCTTATGGTCGATCTCTTTGTGATGCGCGGTGGCGCAGAGGCGGAGCGTTCCTTAAATGGGGACAACAGCATTAATCCCTTCCAGGGTCGCTCGCCGGCAAATACCGCAGACCGATCAAAGTTGAAGTATGGCGGGGATATGGACTTCTTCTTCCCCGACAGCCTGAGTGTCCAATTGCATTTTTTCGCTATCAAGGGTCGGAGCGACAATGCTGGGCCGATACCCTGGCTTTGCTACCGACTACCTGAAGATTTCAAAGACGGGGTAATTCATGTCGACAAATCTCGATCCTAGAGAACTATGGCGATACTATGAGAAGTTATTGCCATCAGACTCTCCAGGTGAGTCGTCCTCTGCACTTCCACTGAATTTTTCTACCGGATCATTTCTATGTAGATCTGCTGCCGGGGCCCCGTTTTTTTTAATTCCACTAATAGATCCATCTGGTAGAGACGCCTTTAGGCTTAAGTATGTGACTTTCGACTTTGACCGAAAATTCGAGGTTAGAACGGAGACACATACAGTCGAAGGGCTGTACATTTCGATAGGTTGCTCCCCAGAAATTCCAGAACTGCATAAGTTCTTTGTCCAGTCCATTTCGGCCATTCTTCAGACAAGCGCAGCTGAGTCGTCACTCGAGTTATCCGATCGACTTAGAACCTTGTTCTCTTCGCAGGCCACCAGTTCCAGCGAGAGCACAAGAGGTCTCTGGGGCGAGTTACTCTATATAAGATCGTGTAATCGGCCGCGAGAGGCTGTTTTTGCTTGGCACCGCAATCCACTGGCTCTATATGACTTTGAGTTCGAGGATAGATCCGTAGAAATTAAGACAACTGTGGGAAACAAGCGTTCACATAGTTTTTCGTATTCCCAGCTGCAGCATGCTAAGCCAGACGATCAATTGGTATCTGTCATGCTTAGGCAAGGCGATTCGGGCGAGACCGCACAGTCGCTGATCGATGACATCGTCGGAATGCTCGACCCCAGGAGTGCGGGTGTATTTCTTGAGAAATTACTCCCCATACTCGGAAGCCAAGACTTCAATTTGGACGACGAAAGCTTTGTCTTAGCGACCACGGTTGAAAACACAAAGGTATTTAAACTCGCCGATGTCAAATGCCCCTCTTTAGACGTGACCGGTAAGGGCCTAATCACAGGGTTAAAAATTACAATCGACCTATCGAACGAGGCCGGTTTACCTCTATTTTAGTAACTGGTTTTCCGTCTATCTGTTCAGGATGCCCACCGCTTCCATTCTATTTGTAAGAACCTGCTGGCTTTTAAGTCCCAGAGCTCCTGCGGCTCTTGTTTTATTGTTCTTGAACATCAGCAGAGCAGCCTCAATGTAGGGGCGCTGAAATGCTAGCGCCATGGCGTCGAGTTGGATTGGAAACCTAACCTCTGGTGACAAATGTCTGTTACCTCTTGACTTCGATGCTGAGTGCATCAGAGCAATTCCAACATCAGGGCCCGATACTTCTCCATCCTCAACCTCAACTGCAATGCGACTTAGTGTGTTCTGTAGTTCACGCACATTTCCCGGCCATTCGTGATCGAGTAGTTTTCTCTTGGCGACGGCAGACAACGTCAGCCCTGAGAACCCATACTTTTCGCGAAGGACTTCTATCTCATGGTTGATCAATTTCGAGAGGTCTTGTCCTCGGTCGCGTAAGGCAGGCAATTGGATGATCCCAACACTTAATCGATAGTACAAATCTTCTCTGAATCGACCTGTGCTGACCTCCTGAACTAGATCACGATTCGTTGCAGAGATAATACGCACATCGACACTTATGGGATCTGTCGAGCCAATCCTAGTCACTTCACCGGTTTGAAGTACTCGCAGCAATCGGACCTGCATCGGCAGTGGCAATTCGCCAATTTCATCCAAAAACAAGGTCCCCCCATTTGCGCTCTCAAACCAACCAGCTCGACGACGTGCGGCTCCCGTAAAGGCGCCAGCCTCATGTCCAAACAACTCCGTCTCGATGAGGTTCTCTGGGATTGCCCCACAATTTACCGCCTTGAATGGCTTATTGGCCCGTGGACTAGCGTGGTGCATTGCGGCCGCAAATAGTTCTTTACCCGTACCGGACTCACCCGTAATTAAGACAGGCACTGGTTTGGCTGCAAAACGCTTTGCACGGCCTACAACCGCCTTCATCACATCGCTACCGTGAACGATCGCACTAAAAGCCGCGTTTACAGTCTCAGAGAAGACATCTCTACGCACGAGAAGTCTCGTTCGAGCGTCACTTGCATCTTTCAGAAGTGTTGCTGATATGTCGAATGGGAAATCAACGTATTCCAGCCCAGTTCCCGGTGCGGTCTGAACAAGTTTTCCCCGAAATCTTGGAAGTAAAAGTACCCAAGCAGTCCGCATTGCTGGGCTTCCGCAACTCATGTGGAAGAGCCACTCCGACTCCGGTCCGACTTCTGCTAGAACGGACTCAAGAGTCCCTCGCGCCCTGGCGTAGATCCCCGCGTAGTCCACGGGGCTGAGGTCCGGAAAATTCTCAGAGTCTACCGTTACCGTCTTACACTCCCGGACGAGCCAGTCCCTGTAGCGCTCAACCTCATGAGATTTTCGGCAACTGAGAAGATAAACCCTCTTTATCTCCGAGTTGCTGTCTACGGCGCGACGAATTGGACCAACAAGAGTCGGGTCATCACAGTCACAAGCAGCCAAATCGTCGTTATCAATCCAAGCAAAAAGAAGCATAAATTTAATTACTAAAAGTAATGAAAGTTATATTTTAAGCCTAAATTTATACAGGTCAAAAAACTATAGGTCTCTGATTTTAAGAGGAAATGTTTTCAATTCTCCAGTTGGCACAAGAGTTGCAGCGCAGAGGCATATGAAACATTCAACATCTTACAGCCAGGAATATGACTTGGCCCCATTGCTCTCGGCGCTGCAAACCCTACGGACAAACATTTCGGACGCTTTCGGACTACCTATCGCCGAAGCAGAGGAGATTAAGCGAGTTGTAGGGATCGCCATTCTTCAAGAGTATCAAGCCCGTAACAGGATGAGCCCCGACTGGGACGAGACCATATCAAATGGGGCGTGGTCAATGCTACGCCCAAGCTCCGCAAATCGACTTGATTCGTGCACACATGGCTTCCTAGTGACCTGCTCCGAACTACCACGAGGTCGAATTTCGTATCCTCTTAGGAAAGGGCTTGAACTTTTGGGCCGGCACTTGGAGCATTGCCAACACCAATCCAAAATAGGAATTGCCCTAACTGACGCCTACAAACCAACCGACTATAAGTGGAACGAATACGCCTTGCGAAGCGCCCAGCAGCGTGGACAATGCGTGATGACAATCCTAAAGACTGAAAAATCTCTCAAAGTCATGCCCTGCCCCTGGAATTAGAACTGAGAATCATGCTGACCAAATTAAAGTTGACAAACTTCAAGCCCTTCGGCTCGCAGGATCGGCCGAGTTCAAAGCGTGAGGCACGACTGGCGCCAATAACCCTAATTTATGGCCCAAACTCTTCTGGGAAAAGCAGCATCAGCCAGAGTCTTCGCATGATCGCTCAAACTATAGATTGGCTGGAGTCGTCTCCAGAGCAGATTCATGAGTCAGATCTGTTGACATCAGAGAACTCAGCCAATGGAGTTGACCTCGGGAACTTTGTATCGGTAATCCATAAACATGAAAAAGACAAAGAAGTAACCATCGAACTGACATTGCGTGATCAACAGGCTAGTTCACGCGTTTTTGACACTAATTTCTGTCGCCAAGCAGACGCGCTAGTACATCGAATCTCACTTACATACTCCAGAAAAAAACATCTGACCACAGGCAACTCGGCAGACGATTCGGTCGCGATTCTTTCGAAAATTGCGATACAGACAACCTCAGCCAACGCTAGGGCAAGCAGTACCGAAAATTCACGCCAAGACGAGATGTCTTGTTTGCTTGTACTTGAGAGGGGCCCCTCGCCCCGAGATCGAAATGACAGAAATGAGGGCGATCTAGTGTCAATTCATGATGATTTCTACATAACAGAAAACACCACACTGACAAGTTTGGCAGAAGTCTTGACCCCAACCATTAATGAGCGCCGGGCACTTTTCTCAGAGTATCAAAGATCTGACAGATACAATCCAGCGCCGACCTACTTCCGTAGTGACGATACATCTTTCGACCCAGCCGATATTGATACCGCATTGCAGATGGACAGAAAGGAGGTTCTCAAGAGAAAGCTTGAATCCGTCGAAGTTGAGGTGAGAGAGAAGAAGAGAGAGCTGAGAGTTCTAGAGCGCATTAACGACGGGGGAGAGCGAGAAAACGTCATTGCGAAAAGCGAAGACCGCCTCTCACGTGAAGCACTCAGGGAAATAGATGTTCTGGAGAACAGAATTAGGAACTTAACTTTTGAGCGCGACGAGTTAAGGCGCGAATTATCTGTTCTTGCCAAAGAAGAGTTAAATCAGCCCAACGTGATCCGAAACCTAAGAGAAAAAGTTTCCTTCACTAACTATGGTGTAAAGATGTTCTCGGGTCTTCGACGATCACTGCTCCCGATAGCGGTCAGTATAGAAAAAGCTGAAGGGATGTATAGAGAAATCGACAGTTCGAGGAGGTTACATGCGGACTCAGCGCTGTTCGAGATCTTCGCTTGTCGTATTCAGGCGTATTTGTCTCATCTCGAGCAGTTGCTGACAAGGAGTCTGAACACTATGAGATACGTCCCTCCGCTGCGTCCTGCCCCAAAAAGAATCTATTCCACAAAAGAACTGCACATTGACCCAACCATACTCGTAGGCATAAACAAACAGCTAAAAGCTCTTGAAATCGGATACCAGATCGATTTCAGGAAAATTTCAGATGAAGTATTGGGAGATGCAGTAGCCCTCGAAATCGTAAACAGTGAAGGGGTACGTGTCGCCCTAACCGATGTGGGTTTCGGAATAAGCCAACTATTGCCGATTCTACGGGAAGGTATAAGAGCGCGCTCGGATAAAAGAGTAATTCGCGAAAACTCGTATCGCTCCAGGCCAACCGGTCAAAGGAGTCATGCCTCATCTATCGTAATAGTGGAACAACCCGAGCTTCACTTGCATCCGAGACTCCAAGCAAATTTGGCGGATTTCTTCATTGAGTGTAGTGGGATATCCATTTCAAATGAAGACGACGGACAAAAAAATGTGCAATGGCTAATCGAGAGCCATAGCGAAACATTGCTTCTACGTTTAAAACGTCGAATCCGAGAAAAGAAGATTCGCGCATCAGACATTTGCATTTTGTATGTGTATGAAGATGAAGTCTCTGGGTCGTCAAGGATTTTAGAGATTGAACTCTCCGATGATGGTGAGTTTTTAACCGAGTGGCCGGATGGTTTCTTTGATGAAAATTTTCGGGAAATCTTTTCGTCCGAGCAGTAATTAGTAAAAACCTTAACCATGCTCACCTACTTTGCACTGGAACCCGAAACGTTAAGCCCCGAATCGTTTGATAAGGTCTGGGAGCACAAGAATTACTTAAACAAAATTGTCACCTTTTGGAGGCGTCACGGGGCCCTATATCACTCCAAAGAGAGTCTAAGAAAGTTTGAAGAATACATCGGTCGGTACACTGTGTTGGCTGAGTTCAAAGAGTTATGCATGACGGGTCTAATCCGAGAGACATCTCAGAATTGGGATGGACACTTACCCGGACCGACAGAAAACATTGCGTTAGAGGGACTCGAAATCGCAACCGCTAACGAGAGTTGGCGCCAACGTCATGAGGCTACCATGCCGCACATAGCGCTGACTGACTCTGAGATGGAGCGAGATGTTCCGTTGACAAAAAATCTTAAATACACTTTCATTCGAGACGCAAGCTTTAGTTCCTGGTCAAAACTGAAAGAGAGAGAGGATCTCAAAAACTTGGTTTTGAACCAAACAGGCAGTTGCCTAGAGAGCGCTTGGGACGAACGAATCATGCCCTACGTGGCTGCAAAAACAAGAAAGGCGGAAGAGTCAAAACAGATTGTTATATACGACATTTACGCACTACAGCATCTATACGCTGAATTTGACTCCAAGCACAGAACAACACACGGCATTACGAATTCACCGATTACCTTTCTCGCCAGGAAAATCAGCGAATCCGCAACGGAGTCAAAGGTTTTAACAGTGATCTCCGGTATAAAAAACTTATACACAAATCCGACAACAAAAAAATCTAGCGATGCCACGCCGGAGGATTTTAATGATCTTTGCGACTACCTCTGGAAGAGTATTCAGAGAAACGGGGCGAATAAGAACGTAAAGATTGAAAGGCTTATCGTCTATGGCATCGACTCATCAGGAAGAGGTCCAGCAAGTCGACATGACCGCCACTTGAGAGTTGGTTGTCGTCATGTCTTCACGCTTGGTCCGGGGATTGAGGCTCTTGCTCCGGCAACCTACAGAGATTGCGGAGATGGATCTCCATCTTTGAGAACATGTTCAGACTTCTCATTGAAGACTCAGGATCAAGTCAGGCCATACAGGGACAAGGAACAAGAGGCTATCGATTCCGTCAAGTCGGGTGAGTTTAAGTTCAAGGTCCACCTTGAAAAATAGAGTTTTAGTAGCCTTGTGACCGTTGCTATGGGATTCATAAGCATCCTAGTGAGGAAGTCGGCTGTGGAGCAGAAGTGGCAGGGCGGCGTGAAGGCCTATGAGCGCTGGAAGGGTCCGTTCAATGGCTGCCTATGACCAGGATCAATACCGAAGGGACGCACGTCTCAGTAGCCCCCAAGGCATCACGCTCATAAGCCCAACCAGGCCAATCGGCCCCGCAAAGGCAAGCACCGAGAGTGCGTCGGCCCCTTCAATAAGGATGCTCCACGCCATTACTGCCGCGCCGATTGCCAACAGCCCACACAGGGCACGAACACCGTAGAGAGTCCAAATGAACGCC
>Ga0169931_10009348_pt1 | contig 14142 bp, 16 predicted proteins | sample Kivu_15m_20L_FD_129675 | JGI IMG/M metagenome (GOLD analysis project Ga0169931, IMG submission 129675) | Freshwater microbial communities from Lake Kivu, Western Province, Rwanda to study Microbial Dark Matter (Phase II) - Kivu_15m_20L... | ecosystem: Environmental > Aquatic > Freshwater > Lake...
GGATAGTACCAGGACGGACATCACACATTCAATTTCGCCCCTTCCCGAGCTGCACAACTGTAAGCCGCCCCTGCAGAAAGAATGAAACCCCCTATGAACGATTTCCTTCTTATCAGCAGAGTAACTTTAAATCCCGGACTTTTTTCCGGGCTTTACGTCGTAATCATCGGTAATTTAATTACTCTTGTTTTACAAGGTAATTTAAAACTGCACGATCTTAGTGCTTCCATTGCAATATCATTGCTAATTCCATCAATCTCTACCACGATTCTTCCTGCTGTCACATAGCAAGCATAGTAGTCTACGCTTCCTTTCGATTTACCCATACGAACTTCAGCAGGCTTACCCGTTACAGCACGGTCTGCTGTTACTCGGAAAAAGATCTTTCCCATTCGTTTCATTTTTCGGGCTAATACTCGTCTTACAGCTTCCAATTGTCCTGCTGTAATTCTAGACGATTCTAATACAGTTAAGCCGTATGTACCGAAATCTAAATGAACCGTATTGGTCTCAATTCTTTTTACACGTCCTTTGCTTTGTTTCATCGTTATCTCTTGTTTTTAGGCTTCGCTGTCACCTTTAACGAAATTAGACCATACTTCGTCAGTGCAGTCGAATAGGCATATTCAATTGGAGCATTAATTGTTTGTAAAGGCAATCTTACTCCATATTCTTCTTGATTTGCCATTTCTGCACCGTTGTGTCTTCCTTTCGATACTAAGTGACAATTTCTCTCAGGTAAGGCATTTTTCTGTAACGTTTTTTTTAAATTTACAGAAAATTCCTTCTTAAGTCCGTTTGCGATGACAGTTGCGTTTTCGTGTTCATGAATAACTTTTTCAATGACTTTCACTTTACCTACTTTACTTAAACGCGACAACTTTTCCTTATCTACAACTGGAGTCTTTTTAGGTTCCTTTGCGAATTCAACAATCCATGTGTTTGGATCTGTTTCGACAATATTACCTAATGTATAATTTCGATAGGCTCCCTTAAGGTATTGTTGCGTTTTATATCTTTGTTCGAATAGGGCCTTGTAATTTGCAACTGGTTGTAAATCAAACCCTGTTTTTCGAAACCCATTCGCATTATTCTTTTGACCCATAGTCTATTTTGATTTCTTTTTGTGTTTAACCGGCATCTTTGTCGGTGCAAATTCGCCTAATTTATGATACATCATATTTTCAGTAATATGTACTGCGATAAATTTTCTACCATTGTGCACATGAATTGTTTTTCCAACAAGGTTAGGTAAGATAGTTGATGCTCTAGACCAAACTTGTTCTTTTCCTAACAATACAGGTCGTGCCACATATGGTCCTTTCCAAATTGATCTCATTTTACTTATTATTTTTTTTCATAAGCACGCTTTCTAGGTGTAACGACACATCTTGGCCATGGTTTTAGACGAGTAGGTTTACCTTTCGTAATAATTCCCCAAGGTGTTACTGAAGGTCTTCCTCCGGAAGCTTTACCTTCCCCCCCTCCCATAGGATGGTCCACAGGGTTCATTGCAACTCCTCGTACGTGTGGACGTACTCCTAATCGGCGATTTGTACCCGCGTTTTTAATGCGCCTCCCTACTTTTTCATGCAATGTTAATCTACCATCGGTCGCTTTCGCATTTTCGTCGATTAATCTTGTTTCACCTGATGGTAATCGAATGAGCACTCCATTTTTGCCTTTTTCTAAAATTACGGCAGCAGTTCCCCCCGCTCTAACGAATTTCATGTCAACATTAGAAACTTCAGCTCCTAGTGGGAAGTCTTTTAGCGGCTTAAATCCTTCATAGGATTCTCCAACTGCCATTTTTTCAGTGGCGATGACAAAGTATTTTTGCTCATTTTGGTTTTTAATGAAAGCAACTTTAGCAGTACGATGCGGGTCATATTCAAATCCTTGGATAATGAACTGATCGGCATTTGGTAAGTCCCAGCTGACGTTTCTAAGATGTTTCTTAACACCAGCTCCTCTACGACGGACTGTAATGCGACCTTGATTATTGCGACCGGCTTGGTCTTTAAATGGAGAACAACCTCCTTTCCATAATGTAGACATGTTCTAATTATTATTTTTTGTAGTATGGATAATGTTGGATTCGAACAAACGAAGAGTTTCCTCGACAGATTTACAATCTGTTGCCTTTAACCGCTCAGCAAACTATCCTTTTCTTTTACGTGACTGACGTGACCTTTACGGGAGTCGAACCCGTCTTTATGCCATGAAAAGGCACTGTCCTAACCGATAGACGAAAAGGCCCCGAATTCCATATTTAACGACAAACTGTCGTTAAATAGGATCGTGTGTTTGATTAAGCGTAAAGAATTAAGAACGCCATCATTAACGCGAAAAGTCCAGCCGCTTCTACTAAGGCGAACCCTAAAATAGTAATTCCGAAGAGTTTTTGTTGTAATGATGGGTTACGTGACACTCCTTGAATGAATGCAGCGAATACTAGTCCTACTCCTACTCCTACACCTGTTAATCCGATAGTAGCAACTCCTGCACCTACTAATTTAGCAGATTGTAATAATTGGTTGTTCATGTTCAATTTCTTTTTTTAAAATATTGTTTTATTCGACCAAGGCTGGCCCAACGAGTTGTTGGTATGTATTTATTCTTCGATTTCGTATTCTTCGTCGTGTTCAGGTTCATCAAGATATCCAAATTCATCGTAATCTCGCGATTGGCTTTCTTCGATGACATCTAACTCTTCGTCTGAATACTGTTCTTCTGTAACTACGTCTACTAAAACGTCAGTTTCACTCATTGTTTGAACAAGCATATCTACATAATCTGCATTTGCTTCTTCAAACTCTGTTGCTTCTGCATCTGCTACAGCATTGTTTGACCATTCTGCAGTTTCAGCTAAAGCTCCTTGGAAAGCTAAACGTCCAGCTGTGTATGCTGCTGCAACACGAGCGTCGATATCTTTTTGAAGAGTGTCTTCTTCTAATCTATAAGGAGCAGTTTTGTCTGAATCTGCTGCTAAAAGTTCTTTTCGAATACGTAGTCCTGCATAGATTTTTGGTAGATAGTCTCCTACTACTTTAAAAAATAAGATGAGGAACGTTACTGTAAACCAAGCATATTGCGCAAACCACGAACTAAAATCTAACTGAGGCATTTTATATGTTCTTACTCTACAAAATATTGTTTTTTGTCTTTCTCCGCATACTACCAATCGAGTGCTCCTTTTCTCCATTCGTAAATAAAACCAACGGTTAAGATAAGGAGAAATAAAATCATTGACCAGAATCCCAATAAAGGTAGTGTACCTAGTGATACTACCCATGGGAATAAGAAAGATACTTCCAAATCAAAGATTAGGAATAGGATGGCTACTAAGTAAAAGCGAACATCGAATGTTTTACGTGTATCATCGAAAGGATCAAAACCGCACTCGTATGCTGATACTTTCTCAACATCTGCTTGTTTTGCACCTACAACGTAGGATAATCCCGCAAAAACAATAGCTAATACTAGACATAATGCCAATCCTAATAAAATACCTCCGTATTCTCCGCCGTACATATTTATTCTATTCTTTTTTATGTAATTTTTTTGCTTCCATGAATGCGAGAAGAAGCCAAGAGACTTCTAAAAATAACCAAAGAGGTAACGCAATCATCAATTGCGATAATACGTCTGGTGGGGACATAATAGTCGCGATTAAAAAAATGAGTAAAATCCACCATCGCCGAAATGCAACAGTCTGCTTGTAGCTCAGTAAATTCCAGTTTACGAATAGTACCGAAAACCAAGGGAAGACTGATGCAATTGCAAATGCAATGACCGTCTTTTTATAAAAAGATAATAGGGCTTGCATATTCGGTACAAAATCAGCTTGCTGGATCCCAAAACGAAATAAAACCTCTAAAATGTGTGGCCATAGATATTGTGTAAAAAGGACAGCTGCAATCGTGAGGATAATGCAAGTTCCTTTTAACCCAAAAACAATTAGATTCTGCCACTCGTTTTTATGGAGACCCGGTTTTAGAAATTGAGTCATTTGGTAGAGTAAAATGGGAAAAGACCACAATAAACTCCAATAGAAATGCATTTCAACCCAGGTCTGAAAACCTTCAGTAATTGTTAAATATTGCATTTTAGGAAGTTTATGTTGGATTTCCCAAATTGAATCCTCTAGTCCAGCGACCCACAAACAACTCAATTCTGTTTGATGGAAGTAACTGATAATAAAAATGGAAACGAATGAAATCAAATACCAAAAAATACGAACGATTAGTTCATGATTATGTTGTTGTAGATTTGTTTCCATCGTCAATGTTTGACTTTGTTTGATCATAAAGTACCATTGAGCATAGAAAGAATCGAACTTACGACAACACGCTTATCAGGCGTGTACTCTACCACTGAGTTATATGCCCGATGTGTTGGAATGGCTGGATTCGAACCAACGCATATTCGTATCAAAAACAAATGCCTTACCGCTTGGCTACATTCCATATTATCGGAGCGGCGTGATTCGAACACGCGACCTTCTGAACCCAAATCAGATACGCTACCAGGCTACGCTACGCTCCGTATTCTACAACATTTTATAACTTTCGTTATAAAATGTCATAGAGACATAGAGAGGAAGACAACAAAGATTAGAGGTTGTTATCTTTTTTGAAGTTAGCAACTAAGTTTTTAAAGAAGTTACGTAAAGTAGTGTCGAATTCTTTTGAAATTTGACCTTCTTTTGCGATATGCTCTTTTAATGCTTTGTTGTTCCCTCGAATTTCTTTGAGGATTAATTGTTCGAATGGACCTACTTGGTTCACCGGTAATCCGTCTAAGTATCCTTTTACTCCTGCGAATAACAATACTACTTGTTCTTCAATCGGTAAAGGCTCGAATTGTTTTTGTTTTAATAATTCTACTAATCGAGCTCCTCGGTTTAATTGATGTTGTGTTGCAGCATCTAAATCAGAACCGAATTGCGCGAATGCAGCTACTTCACGGTATTGAGCTAATTCTAGTTTCAATGTACCGGCAACTTGTTTACAAGCTTTTACTTGAGCAGCTGATCCTACACGGCTTACAGAAATACCAACGTTAATGGCAGGACGTACTCCTTTGTAGAATAATTCTGCTTCCACGAATAATTGTCCGTCTGTAATCGAAATTACATTCGTAGGAATATATGCAGAAACGTCTCCAGCTTGCGTTTCAATTACAGGTAATGCTGTAAGTGATCCTGCTCCCATGGCTTTTGACATTTTGGCAGCACGCTCTAATAAACGTGAATGTAAGTAGAATACATCCCCTGGATATGCTTCTCGTCCTGGTGGTCGACGTAATAATAACGACATTTGTCGATAAGCTACAGCTTGTTTCGATAAATCGTCATACATAATTAAAGCATGCATTCCATTGTCTCGGAAGAATTCTCCCATCGACGCACCTGAGAATGGGGCTAAGAATTGTAACGGCGCTGGATCTGACGCAGTCGCAGCTACAATAATTGTGTATGGTAGAGCTCCGTGTACTTCTAAAAGACGACGCACTTGCGCTACTGTTGATCGTTTTTGACCTACGGCAACGTAAATACAGTAGAGTTTTTTAGTTTCATCAGAACCTGCGTGTAACGGTTTTTGGTTTAAAATCGTGTCAACTAAAACAGCAGTTTTCCCTGTTTGTCGATCACCAATTACTAACTCACGTTGTCCACGCCCTACTGGAATTAATGCATCTAATGCTTTAATACCTGTTTGCATTGGTTCGCTTACGCTTTGTCGTGGCATAATACCAGGTGCTTTAAGCTCAACACGACGACGTTCTGTAGTAGTTAGTGGTCCTAATCCATCAATAGGGTCTCCTAATGGATCCACTACGCGACCTAGTAATCCTTTTCCTACAGGTACGTCTACAATGAAGTTCGTTCGTTTTACAACGTCACCTTCGTTTACGTTACGGTCATCACCGAAAATTACAATCCCTACATTGTCATTTTCTAAGTTTAACGTCATCCCACGTAATCCAGACGCTGTGAATTCAACCATCTCCCCTGCTTGTACGTTACGTAATCCGTAAACGCGGGCAATACCGTCTCCTACTGATAATACTTTCCCGACTTCATCAACGTCATATCCAGTTTCGTAGTGAACTAGACGTTCTTCAAGTACATTTGTTAATTCAGCTGCTGACATTTTGATAAACTCTTTTTAAGTTACAATTAGTAGGGATTGAACCTACAACCTTCAGGTTCGAAGCCTGACGCTCTATCCATTAAGCTATAATTGCTCATAATTGCTCATACTATGTGGACATGTTCGAAGGCAGACTTGAACTGCCGACCTCGTGATTTTCAATCACACGCTCTAACCTACTGAGCTATTCGAACTATCGATCTTTATATATAGATAAAGGAGAAAAAGGGATTCGAACCCTTGATACGTGAAGTATGTCGGTTTTCAAAACCGATGCAATCGACCACTCTGCCATTTCTCCGACTATTATGCGAAAGCAGGAATCGAACCTACATATACTAGATTATGAGCCTAGCGAGTTAACCTCTACTCTATTTCGCATCATATAGGTAGTGGGACTTGAACCCACATAGTCTTCACCATCAGATCCTAAATCTGACATGTCTACCATTCCATCACACCTACACATAAACGGGGAATACGGGGAAAACGGGATTCGAACCCGCAATTTCTAGCGCGACAGGCTAGCACTTTCACCATTAAGTTACTTCCCCGTGTACGCAAGACTTACACGTTAGTGTAAGTTGATTGCGTCATTTAAATAAATACAAACGAGTACTGTCCATACATACGCTTGTAACACCGCAATAGCTAGCTCCATTCCTGTTAATGCAATTACAACAAGTAATGGGAATGCGGATAATACATAGAAAATTCCACCTAATCCGATCATAGTCCATGAGAATCCGGCTAGAATTTTCAATAACGCGTGCCCGGCCATCATGTTTACGAACAATCGAACCGATAAAGAAATTACACGGAAAGCGTACGACATTAATTCAATACCTACAAGCATTGGCCATAATACAATTGGACTATCTTTTGGTAAGAAGAAACTTAAGAAGTGTAATCCGTGTTCTCGGGCAGCCACAATGTTAACTCCTAAGAAAGTCACAGCACCAAATGTAAATGTTACAGCCAATTGACTTGTGATTGTGAATGAATAAGGGATCATCCCTACTAAGTTCGATACTGCTACTAGCATAAATGTAACGAATAAGTAAGGGAAGTATTTCTCTCCTTTACCACCGCTAACTGTATCTCGTGCCATCGCTAATACAAACTCGAATACACCTTCTACTAACGTTTGCCAGCGATTCGGGACTACAGTTGCATTTTTTGTACCAAACGATAGAATTGCGAAGATAGCAAACATTACGATGAATCCGAAGAAAGCAGTATTCGTAAATGCTAATGTTTCGCCTAGACCTAACGACCATACGGGCGTTACTTCAAATTGTTCTAATGGTGAATGAATCATTGTCATATTTGTCATAATGGGTTTTTATTCTACAATATTCGTTATATTCTTTCTCCTCTTACACCTCTTATATCTTATATTCAATAGGTTAGTGGTGGAATCGAACCACCGTCCTAAGATTTGCAATCTCATGCATTGCCATTATACGAACCAACCGTAGATGTAGTAAATACGAATGGCGGGACTTGAACCCGCACAAGTTGCCTCACTACCACCTCAAGATAGCGCGTCTACCATTTCGCCACATCCGCAAAATATGCGCATATATTATTATACGCGTCGTCTTTTGGCTGGACGACATCCATTGTGCGGCATCAATGTTGTTTCATAAATATCTTTTAACATACATTGAGATGCATGAAATCCTTTCAATACGGATGCTCGATTCTGTCCTAATCCTTTGAAGAACAAGTGAACCATAGATTTTTCACCTTTTGTATCTTCTTGGATCCACGTTCCTGCTTTTTGTGCAACTTGTAAAGCAGCAAATGGGCTCGAACGTCGTGCCTTGTTAAAACCAACTGTTCCCGCAGAAATTGTTTTTAACGTTTTACCACTGTCAGATGTAATCGTTAACAATGTATTTCCGTAAGAAACATATGCATGTACATGATAAGCTTTCATTACTTTTTCATTCTTTTTAACGGTTTTGTCCAAATTTTGTAAATTTTGCGATACGCAGTTTTCTGAGAAACCACAAAAGAACCATATGTAGCGTCATAGGAAAGGAATGAAAATAATGCTTTCTTCTGTAGTAGTTTTCTACTTGATTGTTTATTCGGTAAGAACATTGTATGACCTGCTACACCAACAGTAAAACCTCCATTTACTTTTGATAAAACACGACCTACTCCAAATCCTCGTTTTTTAGCAAGAAGTAATAAGTACTCTTTGTATAACTCGTGATATGAAAGATGAAATAGTGTTTCACTATCTGGTGTTCTTTCAACTGTAATGTTTACTGGTACTTGATTCGTATGATTCGTATGATTCGTATAGCCAGCTAACCAATCGAGACCAAGTTGTTCAGGTCTTGTTTTCAAATGTAATGTGCGTTTCCATCCACTCGTTAATTCAATCGTATTGGATACATCCTTTTTTGACTCGAATAAGAGAATCGTATTTTCTTTGTCAAAAATGCGACTTGTGGGACTTTCTTCGAACGCTTCTAAAAATGGTTTCATATGCGTATTTACTTTTTGAGTTATTCTGTTTTGTGTGTTATATATATATATTAGCGAAAAATGGGGGGATATAGCGAAAGGGGGATTTGAACCCTCGACATTTGGATTATGATTCCAATGTTCTGACCACTGAACTATTTCGCCTACTATCGATCCTATATCCAATTGGATATAGGATTGACTAATGTCTCTGCAAACACATAAACAGGCATAGGATATAACCAGAAGAAGATTAAGAATGCTAACGATGCCGCGAATAAATACGTAGCTAAAGGGGAAATGGTAACGGGCATTGTAATTTCATCCGTTTTCGCGAAGAACATCGTTTTAATGATGCGAAGATAGTATACACCACCCATAACACTCGTCACAACGGCAACAAGAGCTACTGCATACATTTGAGAGGCTACAGCGGATTGAAATACAATGTATTTACCAAAGAATCCAGCTAATGGAGGAACTCCTGCCATTGAAAAAAGTAGCAATGCGAATGAGATTCCTAAGACAGGATTGGATCGTCCAATACCTGCTAATTCGTTTACATTACGATAACCGAAGCTTAGCAAGAATGCAAAAGTCGCGATTGTCATAACAAAGTAGAGTGCTAAGTAGAAGAAAGACGCGTCCCAAGTAGTAGTGGCGAGTCCTAGGAGGATGAATCCTACATGGGCGATCGTACTATACGCGAAAAGACGTTTCAATCTTTGTTGACCTAGAGCGCCTAATGCACCAATCAACATGCTACCTACAGCAGCCGTAACTAACAACGGTTGCCATTGTTCAATGGAGCTGTAGAACGATGTAGCGAGTAGTTGAAATAACAACGCTAAGACACCGATTTTTGGGACTAATGCAAAGAAAGCAGTAACAAAAGTAGGTGCTCCTTCGTATACGTCTGGTGTCCAGACATGGAATGGGAATGCGGAGAGTTTGAACAATAAGCCTACAAATAGGAAGACCATTCCTAATCCGAAGAACATAGGTTGTTCAACCATACTTAATAGCATCCAGTCGGAAAAGCATAAGCTTCCTGTTGCACCGTAGAGGAGTGATCCTCCAAAGAGTAAAAACCCGGAAGCAATTGCCCCTAAAATGAAGTATTTTAGTCCAGATTCGGTAGAATATTGTGAAGTTCTACGAGAAGCGGCTAAAATGTAGAAACAGAAACTTTGTAACTCCAAAGTTAGATAAAAAGCTAGAAAATCTTGCGACGCAGCGAGTCCAATCATACCTAATGAGGAGAATAGAATGAATAGACTATTTTCATAGACAGTTTTATGATTCGCTAAGGCTAAAGCGACCAAGCATCCAACAAGGATCCAAGCATGGAGGAGGCGTGTGCTTTCATTGAAAGAGAAACTTTCATTCCAAACGCCACCGAAGATATCTCCTCGTAGAATTAACCATAATGTTAATCCAATTGTTAGAATGCTTAACGCTTGAATAGGCCGTACGAGCACGGAGTAAGGCGGTCTTGAACCGTACCAAACGCCAAGTACAACTAATAGTTGAACCGCAATCCCCAAAAATAACTCAGGACCTACTACTTTCCAGTCGTTAATAAACACGGTTAGATTCTTTTTTTAGTTATGCGCATAAATATAAAATAGATAAGTGAATCGGCTGGAGAAAGACTTCAGGATAGATACCCATCCATAAGGTCATAAAAATAAGAGGGGCGAATACGGCAGCTTCGCGACGTACTAAGTCAGAGTAACCCGATAAAACTTCTGTTTGTAAAGGGCCGAAGAGAACACGATTACATAACCAAACGGAGTAGGCGGCCCCTAAAACAGTACCAATGGCGGCTAGAATGGCAACAGTAACATTAGCCTCAAAAGCACCAGCCAATGACATGAATTCTCCGGCAAAACTACTTGTACCAGGGAATCCTAAATTTGCCATGGAGAAGAAAGTAAACACAATTGCAAATAAAGGCATTGCTTGTGTTAAACCTTGGTAGTATTTAACGAGACGTGTATGATAGCGATCATATAATACACCAACACATAAGAAGAGAGCGCTGCTGACCCAACCATGGCTTAGCATAATCATCATAGCGCCTTCGAGTCCAACAACATTACCCGTGAATAACCCAAGTGTTACAAACCCCATATGGGCTACAGAAGAATAAGCAATGATTTTCTTTAAGTCTCCTTGACGTAATGTTGTTAAGGATGTATATACGATAGCGACAATACTCATCGTAAACATAAAGGGAGTAAAATAAGCCGTTGCTTCCGGGAATAAAGGAATAGAGAAACGGATGAAACCGTATGTCCCTAGCTTTAAAAGTACACCAGCTAACATAACAGAACCAGCAGTTGGGGCTTCTACGTGAGCTTCAGGTAACCAGATATGGAAGGGTACCATAGGGACTTTTACAGCAAACGATGCAAAGAACGCTAACCATAAGAAAATTTGGCGGGACTCTGACCATGTTGTTGTGAGTAACACTTGATAGTCAGTTGTACCCGTTTCAAAAGCAATTGTTAAGATTGCTAGAAGCATGAAAAGGGAACCTAACAACGTGTAAAAGAAGAATAAGTAAGCGGCACGACCTTTTCTTGCACGAGACCCCCAAATTCCAATCATTAAGAACATTGGGATAAGGACACTCTCGAAAAAGATATAAAAGAACAGTAGGTCGAGCACGGTAAAGACACAGACGAGAAACGAACTCATCATGAGGAAAGCCATCATGTATGCTTTTACATGTGTTTGAATCGATTCCCATGTGGCAATAATACAGAGAAGGATCAAGAAGGTTGTCAACAATACAAAGAATAGGGAGATCCCGTCGATACCAAAATAAACGGGAAATACCCATGTTTTGACTTCTACGAATTGAAATCCTACTGCTTGGTTATCAAATAGCACCCATAACCAAAGCGATAATACAAAACATAGCGCAGCAGTAGCCGCACCAATCTTTCGAATTAGGTCTGTATTTCGCGATGGCACAAATGCTAACACAATGATACCTAACCAAGGTAATAAAATTAAATTACTAAGCATTTGTATTTTATTTACGGTTTTCTACTACAAACAAGATGGAAATCATCATGATCCATAAAAGTCGGAGATCGAAGCCAGGAGTAATGAAGAGTAGTCCAATGAACAATGCAGTAATCATCCAGAAAGCTGCATGATAAATGTAACCGCTATGTAATTGTTTTACATTTTCCACTAATTTCTCGACTGCATTAGAGATCCCGAATGGACCAAAATGTTCAATGAGTCCTTTATCGAGTGCTTTATACGTTGTTGAATAACCAAAACGCAATGCAACAGGAACAATACATTCATTATATACGCGATCGAATAACCATTTTTTCGTTAAGAATAATGTGAGTTCGCGACCTAGTGGTGATAATTGAATTTTGTGGACGAACGGAGCGAATCCATGGTAGAACACAACGGCCAATGTAGCACCTCCTAATGAAAAGATTAACGGAATCCATTTGATCGATAAAGGGATCCATTCTGCATCTAATAGAATTGCATGTTCAGGCAAAGTAACAATTGCATTTCCCCAATAGTTTGAACCCGGACCGATAATTGCATCGCGAGTTAGGTAACCACCAAACAGTGCCCCTAATGATAATACAAATAATGGGAAGCCCATTGCAAAGGGAGCATCATGCGCGTGTTCAATTGTAGTTCGATAAGCATTTGTATCCCGGAAGAACGTAAAGTAAATCAGACGGAATGAATAGAAAGCTGTAAAGAACGCTGAAATAACACCCAACCAATGTGCAAATGTACCTGCAACAGAATAATGGGCATATGCGACCTCTAGGATTACATCTTTCGAATAGAAACCTGTTAAGAAAGGGAATCCCATTAATGCCATTGAACCAATTAGCATCATTACATATGTGTACGGTAATAGGCGTAATAAACCTCCCATTCGACGCATATCTTGTTCATCGGCAACTGCGTGGATTACAGAACCCGCACTTAAGAACAATAACGCTTTGAAGTAAGCATGGTTCATTAAGTGGAACATACTTACCGAGTATTGTGATAATCCAACAGCAAATGCCATGTAACCCAATTGTGAACAAGTTGAGTAGGCAATTACTTTTTTCAAATCATTTTGTAACATACCTGTTGTGGCAGCCATAAATGCTGTCATTGCTCCAAAGATTGTTACTACGATAAGAGCTGTTGGTGCATATTCGAATAATGGCGAACAACGGATCATCATGAAAATTCCTGCTGTTACCATTGTAGCCGCATGAATAAGCGCAGACACGGGTGTCGGACCTTCCATCGCGTCTGGTAACCATGTGTGTAAACCTAGTTGTGCAGATTTACCAACTGCACCTACAAATAAAAATAAACAAAGAACAGTGATCCACCCATTCCCGTGCACAGCAACGTATGCAGGAATTTGTGCAAACAATGTTGAAAAGTCAACGGTGTGAAATGTTGCGTAGAAACCAAAAATTCCGAGTGCAAATCCGAAGTCACCTACACGATTCACAATCATCGCTTTCATTGCCGCTTTATTTGCCTGGATACGTGTGTACCAGAAATTAATGAGCAAGTAAGAGCATAAACCTACACCTTCCCAACCAAGGAACATTTGTACAAAGTTTTCGGCAGTGATTAGCATAAGCATAAAGAAAGTGAAGAGTGATAGGTAGGACATGAATCGCGGGATATGCGGATCATGTGACATGTAGCCTGTTGCATAACAGTGTACCAATGCGGAAATACCCGTCACGATAACAAGCATGCTCGTCGTTAAACTATCAAATAGGAAGCCCCATGACGCGTCTAGCCACTCCGAATGAATCCAAGGTGCTAATGTCACATAGACTGGACTTCCGGAGAGTCCTACTTCATATACTGTAGTGATAGAGAACAAGGCGGCTAGTCCTACACAACCTGTAGTAATAAAACCAGCGCCTTTCGGTCCGACAAAACGACCGAAAAGTCCAGCTGTGATTGCACCCATTAAAGGAAGTGCTACAATGCTTACGTACATCTTTTTTGTCTTATCCTTTTAATACATTTACCCAATCCATTGCAATTGTTCCACGTACGCGGTAGTAGACAACTAAAAGACCTAAACCAATAGCTGATTCTGCAGCGGCTACTGTAATAACAAATAGTGCAAATAATTGGCCATAGCTATCGTCCATTGCAATAGAAAAACCAATCCAATTAAGGTTTAACGCTAAAAGCATGAGTTCAATACTTAACAGTAATACAACTACATTTTTGCGATTTAAACCAATACCTACTAATCCAAAACCAAACAATGGTGCGGAAATTAGTAACCATTCATGCATGTTCATATGTGATATGTGTATCTCTACTTTTAATGCGTATTAAAGACTAATAACAAACAAGAACGAACTTAATAACGAGAACATGACCAACGTGGATAGAGCAGTTTTTGTTTTCGGATTATGTACATAATCTAAAAAAATACTATCAAAACCATGGTGAACATGTACTGCAA
>Ga0169931_10009349_pt1 | contig 14141 bp, 11 predicted proteins | sample Kivu_15m_20L_FD_129675 | JGI IMG/M metagenome (GOLD analysis project Ga0169931, IMG submission 129675) | Freshwater microbial communities from Lake Kivu, Western Province, Rwanda to study Microbial Dark Matter (Phase II) - Kivu_15m_20L... | ecosystem: Environmental > Aquatic > Freshwater > Lake...
GGGTGCAGTGAATACCAGCTATGACACAGTGAGCAATGGTCGTGCTGCCTCTGGTGTTATTGAGAGTTCTGTGGGATCCGTGGCAGTTCATGTGGATACCGCCATCAATAACAACCAGAACTACCGGATTCCGGGGAATTCAACACAGGGTGGTCCGAATCAGGTCTGGAATATTCCAGGGCATCCGTTTGAGGAGGCTCAAAACTACACTGGTAAATTACCCAACTCGTTTAATAATCAAAATAACTTGGGCGTAGGTGCATCGTATATTGGTAAATCAGGCTATACAGGTATTTCGGTTGAGCGTTTGAACAATAACTACGGTATTCCAACGCCAGAGGGCGGGATGATTGCCCAATCTCAAAATCGCTATGACTTCCAGCACCAAACCCGTGATCCATTTGCAGGGTTCTCTTCAATTAAGTTCAGCGCAGCCAATAGTAATTACAACCATACCGAGTTCGGCACAAGCGCATATATCCCAGCAGCAGTTTGGAAAAATATCGCCAATGAATTTCGTTTAGAGCTCGCTCACAAGCAGTTCATGGGCTGGAAAGGAACGTTTGGTGCACAGGTCACACGCTCCTCAGTGGAAGCGACTGAGGTCGAAACAGGAAGCTACGCCATCTTGCCATCCACTAAGACCAACTCCAATGCACTCTTTTGGATTGAGGAAGGCCGTTGGGGTGCCCTACAAGGTAATCTTGGTTTGCGCTATGACTTGGTTTCTCAAAACCCCAATCAGGTAAGCGAGTTTCAAGATCCTGATGCATCGCCAGGCCCCAACCCAGCAACCCCAACCTTACAGAACCGTAATTTCAATTTAATTTCGTATTCTGCTGGTGGATTATGGAACTTTGCGAATGGTTATGGCACAGGATTGTCATACACCGTATCTCAGCGCGCACCGAGTCCGATGGAACTCTACGCCTACGGCATTCATGAGTCGACTGCCACCTTTGCGGTGGGTAACTCGAATTTGAACAAAGAGACTTCTCATAACTTGGAACTTAATCTGCAAAAGACAATGGGCAAAGTAAAGGGCAAGGTCAATCTTTATATCAATAAATTAGATAACTACATCTATGGTTATTACACGGGACAAACTGCGGAGGCTGCTGAAGAATTTTCCGTCGTAGTTGCTCAACAAGCTGCTGCCACCATTAAGGGGGCTGAGGGTGAGTTGACCTACAACTGGGGTAATGTGGGTAGTGGTGCGCGTTTGTTTGCCGATGCATCTCAAGGCACCTTTGATGCGGGTGGTAACTTGCCCTTGCAACCTGCTCCTCGGGTTGGATTGCAGGTAGCGCATCAGAAGAATGGGTGGTTAGCCAATGCGAGTTATACCTATAGCTTTCAACAAAATCGTTTAGCCACTTGGGAAGTTGGGCCTACTCCAAGCTATAACCTCTTAAATGCCGGTTTGTCCTATACCGAGAAGATCAACAAGGTGAGCTGGACGGGCTATATGATGCTCAAGAATATTCTGAATGATGATATTCGGTATGCCACCACGCCGATGGCAGTTCGTTTATATGCACCCCAGCCCGGCCCCAGTTTGATGGTTGGCGTTCGAGCTAACTTCTAGTCTCAATCATGGATCGCACTTGGGTCTCGCAATACAGCGCGAGATCCTTGCGATCCAAATCAGTTGCTGGGCTTGGAGCAAAGATCAGCTCGACGGTAATGGCTTTGGCTCTGAGCATCTTGGTAATTGAATCAATTAAGGTCATGTCGCCAATGAAGGCGGTGGCATCGCTATATTGCTGATTTGCATTGCGATACCGAATAGCCATTGGGAAGGTTTGGACGTGGGTTTGTGCGGCTGACTCAAAGAGATTGGTCTTGAATGGTAAGACCTGATCCCCTGCTGTTGAGGTCCCTTCTGGGAAGATGCATATTGGTTCTTTGGGGAGTAGATCTTCCAATTGCTTAGCAATCTCTTTGCCGTGCCGCTTGTTATCTCGACGAATAAAAAGGGTTCCAGTTTGCCTAGCCATCCATCCGAATACAGGCCAGCCAGCGACTTCCGACTTCGCAACAAAGCGGCAAGGTAAGAAGGAATGAATACTGGCAATATCAATCCACGAAATATGGTTAGCCGCAATCAGATAGCCCCCGCTCTTGGGCAAATACTCGGTATTGATGGCCTTGAGTTTGAGACCAAAGATGCTAAGCAGTTGCTTCGACCAAGATTGAATATGGCGTTTTTTAGTTGATTCTTGCGCAAGGGGAAAGATCGTAATCAGGATCAACGCGCCTTTGATCACATGGAAAATGATGTGCAAGGCGGGCCAGAGTAAGAGTCGGGAGGAATCTGCCATAGTTCAGATGATAAAGGGGATGTATTGGCGCTTGTCATCAAACTGACACTAAAGTGTCATGATGATTTCATGATGCGGTGGCATCATAGAGGTCCATGAAGCACTATCGAGCCATTTGGATCTCAGACGTGCATCTTGGGACACCTGGATGCCAGGCTAAATTCCTCCTCGATTTCTTAAAGCATAACGAATCCGACACCCTTTATCTAGTGGGCGACATCATTGATGGTTGGCGCTTAAAGAAAAGTATCTACTGGCCACAGTCCCATAACGATGTGGTCCAAAAGATCTTACGTAAAGCTCGCAAAGGTACTGAGGTTGTGTATGTTCCTGGCAATCATGATGAATCGATTCGTCAGTTCTTAGGCCTCTCCTTTGGTGAAATCAAAGTGGTTCCTGAGGCCATTCATACAACGGCTGATGGTCGCAAGCTCTGGATTACCCATGGCGATTTATTTGATGGCGTGATGCAATACGCCAAGTGGCTTGCCTATGTGGGTGACAACCTCTACTCCCTGATCCTGTACTTCAATCGCTACCTCAATCTGCTACGCGTTCGGATGGGCATGCAGTATTGGTCACTCTCTCAATACCTAAAGCACCAGGTGAAGAATGCAGTGAGTTACATCGCCGACTTTGAAATGATCATGGCGCGCGAGGCCCGTTTACGGGGCTGCCAAGGCGTGGTCTGTGGGCATATCCACAAAGCCGAGATCCGCATGATCGACAACCTCCTCTATTGCAATGATGGCGATTGGGTCGAAAGCTTGACCGCCTTAGTTGAAACCCACGAGGGTGAACTCAAGATTGTGCATTGGCCTCGCATCTTGGACGACAAACTCGTCATCGAGGAAGTAACGGTTGAACAAATGAGCTTATCGATTTCTTTTCCAAGCCGCGTGTCATCACCTGGGTTGATGGCGCAATCCACTATTACCCATTCAATGGAGACCATTACATGAGAATCATGATCGTGACTGACGCTTGGGAACCCCAAGTCAATGGCGTTGTAAGAACCCTCAAGCAAACTACGTATGAGCTGCAGAAGATGGGGCATCAGGTCGAGATGATTACTCCCGCTGAATTTAAGACCATCCCCTGCCCCACTTATCCTGATATCTCCTTGTCGATCCTGCCTGGTAAAGGTGTCGCCAAGCGGATGAAGGCCTTCTCGCCCGATGCGATTCACATTGCGACCGAGGGGCCACTTGGGTTGGCGGCACGCTCGTATGCACTACGCCATCACTTACCATTCTCAACCGCTTACCACACCCGTTTTCCGGAATACGTCTATGCACGCGCTCGTATTCCTCTGGCATGGACCTATCGCTTCCTCAAATGGTTTCATGGACCATCGATGGCGGTAATGGCACCTACCCAAGTGGTGAAAGACGATCTTGAGAAATACGGTTTTGATAATGTTGTGATCTGGTCACGCGGTGTTGACCTTGAGATCTTTAAAGCCCAATCCTCCAAGGTATTGAACTCTGCTCATCCCATCTTTTTATACGTAGGTCGGGTTGCAGTTGAAAAGAACATCAATGCCTTTTTGGAGATTGATCTGCCTGGATCAAAGTGGGTGGTCGGTGACGGTCCAGCCTTAAAAGAAATTAAGGAGAAATACCCCCTCGTGAACTACCTTGGCGTTCTCAATCAATATCAATTGGCCGAGGTCTATGCTGCCGCTGATGTGTTTGTGTTCCCAAGCAAGACCGATACCTTTGGTCTCGTTTTGCTTGAAGCCATGGCGTGTGGTCTCCCTGTGGCTGCTTATCCTGTGACGGGTCCGATCGATGTACTGGGTGACTCCAAAGCTGGGGTCATGCATGAGGATTTAAAGACTGCATGCATGGAGGCGCTACGCATTCCGCGTGAGGTAGCGCGTGCTCATGCCGAGAAGTTCTCATGGAAAGCTGCAAGTGAGCAATTTGCCAATCATTTAAAGCCGGTTCGTGTGCATGTGAGCACGCAAACGGTTCCTGCTTGATGAGTCAACCTTACGACATTAAACAAAATCCCCACAAGGGGAATCGTGGTCTGACCCGGGCAATCCATGCCGCCAAAAACTCGTGGCATGGCTTAATCTTTGCGTATCAAGAGGAAAGCGCGTTTCGGCAGGAGTTGGTCTTATTGCTTGTCTTAAGTCCAATTGCCATTCTCTTGCCAGTGGGTCTATTCGAGAAGGCGCTCATGATCTGCTCCTTAATCATGGTGCTGGTCATTGAACTACTCAACTCGAGCGTAGAGGCGGCTATTGACCGGATCTCTTTTGAACACCACGACCTCTCTAAACGGGCCAAGGATTTTGGCTCGGCCGCCGTGATGTTAGCCCTATTAATCGCCTTTGTGATCTGGGCTGCCGTCCTTTATCAAGAATTTATTCAATAAAATCAATTACTTATGATTCTGTCACCCATGCCTTATTCCTGTAATATATGCCCTATAGGATCAGGCTATAACTAAGGAAGCACGATGCCTGATATTCCAAATCCCTTTTCGCCCTTGGACAATCTATTCATTACATCGAAACGTCATGCGAACGCATCAATTCCTACAAAGCCCTGGGCGGATAAATTGAATCCCCTCAAGAAGTTCTTTGGCAAAAAGCCCGAGGCCACCAAGGGTGAGACCAAATCTGAGACATCTTCATCCAAGACCGGATTAGAAAACGTCCCCCAACTATTAGGTAAAGCCAAGCGTGCCCCGTTCAAGATTTCATGGGCTATTAATGACGAAGAGATCAAAGAAGCGCAGCGCCTGCGTTACAAGGTGTTTGCTGAAGAGATGGGTGCACGCTTACCGGCCAATGAAGAAGGTCTTGATATCGATGAGTTTGATGCCTATTGCGATCATTTACTCATTCGTGACCCAGAGACCTTGCGCGTCATTGGTACTTACCGGGTTCTGCCACCCCATAAAGCGAGCCAACTTGGTCGTCTTTACTCGGATTCCGAATTTGATCTCTCTCGCATTAATCACTTACGCCCCAAAATGGTTGAAGTGGGTCGCTCCTGTGTACACGAGAACTATCGCACGGGCGCAGTGATCATGGCGCTATGGAGTGGTCTTGGCCAATACATGAAACAGCACCAATACGAGATCATGCTTGGTTGCGCCAGTATTCCGATGGCCGATGGTGGTCACTATGCGGCAAGCCTTTACAACTCACTCGGGCCGGAGCAAATGGCACCGGTTGAGAACCATGCGTTCCCAAAGCTACCCCTCCCCTTAGATCGCCTCAATGGTGGTCTTGATGTTGAAGCGCCACCACTCATCAAGGGCTACCTAAAACTTGGAGCAAAGATTTGCAGTGCTCCGGCTTGGGATCCAGACTTCAACACCGCTGACCTACTCACGATGTTGCGCCTCTCCGAAATGAATCCGCGCTACGCGAAGCATTTTCTAGAAAAAGCCGACTAGTCGATTAACTTTAGGGTATAGCGGTACCCAATTCGTTCCCACTCCGCTGCTTCTTTACGTAGACTGAACTCAGTTAAGGGGTGGGCATTGGCCCACTGTCGATCAAGCAAGACCTCAAAGGTCTCAGTGTTAGGGTTCTTCACCTTCACCTTGGGCAAATGCTCATCCATGCGTGAGCGGCACAAGACATGCGCTAGACGGATGCAGAACAACATGCGCCAGTCGGTGAAGTTGGCATTGTTTGAGAGTTTGCCAAGTTTACCGGTGTGTCCCAGTAAGAGCGCCGCCAGTCGGGCTTGATCATTCTTGGAGAACCCTGGCATATCGGCATTTGCTGCGATATAAGCCGAGTGCTTGTGATAACCGTTATGCGAGATCGATAATCCCACCTCATGTAAGTTGGCTGACCAGCCAAGTAAGGCAAGGTTATCGGTACGGCTCTCATGATTGGGCTTTGGTAATTGGGCCAAGAAATCCGCCGCCAGCATCCCTAAGCGATGCGCCTGCTCACGATCGACTGCATAGCGTTGCATAAACTGCTCAACGGTGACGAAACGCATATCGTCATGTTGCGTGCGACCTAATAGATCATAGAGTACACCCACGCGCAATGCTGCATCACTAACTTCCATGCGCTCGATTCCTAACTCATCAAAGATGGCGAGCATGATCGATAGCCCTCCGGGTAATACCGGACGACGATCATCTTTAAGGTTAATGAGGTTGACCCGATCAATATGATCAAAGTCTAAAAGGCGCTTCTTCAGCCCCTTGAGGCCTTGCAAAGTAATCACTCCAGCACCGCTATTGTCTAAGGGATCAAGGGTCGATTTCTCCCCAGAACCATTGAGTTTGTTATCTGCAATCAAATCCGATAAAGCACGTGCCGTTCCGGATGAACCAATCACTTGATTCCATCCCGACTTGCTAAATCGCCCTTTAATTACTTGTACCTCGCGGCGCGCTGCAAGCTCTGCCTCTTTAAATGCATGGGGATCGATCGCGCCGTTCGGGAAAAAGCGGATGCTATGCGAGACGCAGCCGATATAAAGACTCTCTAAGAGCTTAGGCTCATAGCCCTTGCCAATGATGAACTCGCTTGAGCCGCCACCCACATCAATCACCAAGCGATTACCAGAGACGGCTGGTGCCTCATGGGAAGTGCCGATGTAAATCAGGCGGGCTTCTTCAACTCCGGCGATCACCTCAATCGGAAATCCCAGAGCAACCTGAGCTTCTTGCACAAACTTTTGCGCATTGCGTGCTACCCGCAAGGTATTGGTGGCAACAGCCCTCACCTGTTCTGGCCGAAAGCCCTGCAAACGCTCACCAAAGCGTCGGATTGCATCTAAACCCCGCTCCATCGCCTCGTCATCCAAGACCTTGCCAGGGGTTAAGCCTGCAGCCAAGCGGACCGGCTCACGCAGGGTATCGATGGTACGTAGCTGCATCCCAGAGGGGGTAATATAGGCTTGGCAGATGAGCAAACGAAAGCTGTTAGAGCCGAGGTCCACAGCGGCTACTAGGTCTAGTCCGGGCTTATTGGGGTTGCTGGTCTTAGACACGATAGGAAATTGCTTGTTAAATTAATCTCTTATTTTATGAAATAAAAGTGACACATTTGTGAAATATAAAGAGTTATGACACTTTTATTACTCAACCGTGAAATCGGTATTCTGGAGTTTAATTCACGGGTACTGGCGCAAGCCGAAGATCCAAAGATTCCCCTCTTGGAACGCATTCGCTTTCTGAGTATTGTCTCGAGTAATCTCGATGAGTTTTTTGAGATCCGAATGGCGGGTATCAAAGAACAACTCAGCGATAACCCATCAAAAGAGGGTTCCGATGGTCGCACTATTGCACAGAGCTATGACTTGGTATCGCATCACGCACACGCCTTAGTCGATCGCCAATACCAACTGTATCAACAGGTACTGATCCCGCAATTGCGCAAAGCAGGTATCCAGTTTTTACTGCCGGATTATCGGGATAACGAGCAACGCATTTGGGCCGAGGACTTCTTCAAAGAAGAACTCTTTCCCCTTCTTACCCCCATCGCCCTCGATCCCGTTCATCCTTTTCCACGCGTCATCAATAAGAGTCTGAACTTTATTGTTCAACTCCAAGGTATGGATGCATTTGGCCGCAAGGCCAATCTCGCTGTCGTGCAAGCACCGCGCTCATTACCCCGCTTGGTGAAGATGCCCAAACGCCTAGCGGACGATCAAGATGCGTTTGTCTTTTTATCGTCGTTTATTCAGGCCTTTGTCGGTCAACTGTTCCCAGGAATGGAAGTCGTTGGTTGCTATCCATTTCGGGTCACGCGCAACTCCGATCTTTTTGTTTCCGATGATGAGATCACCGACTTACGTCAAGCCTTACAAGGTGAGCTACCCACCCGCCATCTAGGCGATGCCGTGCGACTTGAAGCGAACATTAATATTCCAGAAGCATTGTTACAACGCCTGTGTAAAGAGAATAATCTGGACATGCGCGATTGCTATCGAGTCAATGGTCCCGTCAATTTAGTCCGCCTTGCGCAACTCCCTGACTTAGTCGATCAACCAAAGTTGGTCTTTAAACTCCATGCGCCTGCCATGCCATTCAAACGCGGCGCAGGTAATGGCGTGATCTCATTCTTTGAGCGTATTAAACAGTCTGATCTACTCTTGCACCACCCCTATGAAAGCTTTGAACCCGTCTTAGATCTCTTACGCGAAGCCAGTCGAGATCCCCAGGTATTGGCGATTAAACAAACCGTATATCGAACTGGGGATAAATCACCGGTGATGGAAGCGCTGATTGAGGCGGCCCAAAATGGTAAAGAGGTTACGGTGGTCCTTGAACTCCTTGCTCGTTTTGATGAGCAAACCAATATCAACTGGGCGGGTCGCTTAGAGGAAGTAGGCGCGCATGTGGTGTATGGTGTGGTCGGTCATAAATGCCATGCCAAGCTCTTACTCATCGTCCGTAAAGAGAAAATCCACAAATCGGGTAAGACCGCACTGGTACGCTACGCACACCTTGGAACCGGTAACTACCACCCTCGCACCGCCAAGCTCTACACCGATTTTGGTTTGATGACCTGCGATCCGCTCATCACTAAGGATGTGCATCAGGTTTTTCAGCAACTCACAGGGACTGGCATGCAACTCGAGACCCGAGAGCTGTGGGAAGCGCCCTTCACCATGCTTGAGCAACTCGTGCATCACATCCGTGCCGAGACCAAGGCTGCGAAGCAAGGCAAGAAAGCGCGCATCATTGGCAAAATGAATGCGCTTTTGGAAAAGACCATCATTGAGGAGCTCTACAAAGCCTCTCAGGCTGGGGTCAAGATCGATCTCATTGTGCGCGGAGTCTGTGCGCTGCAACCTGGGGTGAAAGGCCTCTCCGAGAACATTAAGGTGCGCTCAATCGTGGGCCGTTTCTTAGAGCATCACCGGATTTATTACTTCTACCATGGTGGCTCTGAGCAGGTCTATCTGTCCAGTGCAGACTGGATGGAACGTAATCTGCTACGCCGTGTAGAAGTTGCCTTCCCCGTCAAAGATCCCAAACTAAAGCAACGAGTGATTAACGAAGGCTTAATGATTTTGCTCAAAGATAATGCCTCAGCATGGCTCATGAAGGCCGATGGTAGCTATGTCAAGAGTAAGCCACGCATCAATCAGGCTCCAATCGTGGGTCAACTCGAACTGCTTAAGAAATTCGCTCGGGCGGAAAGCGCAGGGTAAAGGTGCTACCCTTACCAAGGGTACTCTCAATAACTAGCTGAGCCTGATGACGGTTCGCCACATGCTTCACAATCGCCAAGCCTAAACCGGTACCACCGGTCTCACGCGAGCGACTTCGATCGACGCGATAGAAGCGCTCCGTTAAGCGCGGAATATGTTCTGATGAAATACCTGGGCCAGTATCGGTGACCGAGAACTCGCCCTCGCCTGCGGCATTAATACCCCACGAGACCGTAACCGATCCTACTTCTGGTGTGTACCGAATGGCATTCGATACTAAATTGCTGAAGGCTGATAGAACTTCACGTTCCTCACCCAATAAATTACAGGATGTATTGAGATTCATGTTGAGCGCGTGTTTACCTTGCGATAAGGCATAAGCATCATTTTTGATGAGTGACATCAAATAGCTCATTGAAATGCTGTTTAATGGAGCTGGTTGTGAATTAGCCTCAAGATTTGCCAGAGTCAAGAGATCCTCGACCAAGTTTTTCATACGCTTACCCTGATCCATCATCATCTCAAGGTATTGGGCTTTTTGCTCTGGGGGAAGATCCAAGGTCTGAACAGTTTCCAAAAATCCCATCATGACGGTGAGTGGTGTGCGCATCTCGTGCGAAACGTTCGCCACGAAGTCTCGACGCATCGCCTCAGCCTTACTTAAATCCGTTATATCCTGAATCAATACTAAGCGGCGGTTCTCAGAGAATGGGAAGGCCTGTAGACGAAGTATCCGGCTCGAATTTGCCCCCATCTTCTCGAGTACAACCGGTTCATCGTACTGGCGCCCCGTAATGTACTGCACAAACTCAGGGCGACGCACGATATAGTGAATCCGCTGTAAAACATCTCGCTTAAACTGAATACTTAGAAACTGCTCTGCAATCGCGTTGCACCACTCGATTTGATCCTGATCATCGAGCATCACAATGCCATTGGGTGACGCTTGAAAAGCTTCGATGAAGCGTCTGTATTGGCGTTCTGCATGTTCAATATCTTTGCGTAAACCAGTAATAATGCGTTGAAGCCTAAAGAAGATTTCGGACCAAGAACTTCCAAATCCAAACAAATGAGAAATCCCAGCGCCCCTCACAAAAACATCTAAACGGGATTGGTTGACGTAGGCAATAAATAGACTGATCACGACGATTAAAAGAGCAATTAACCATCCGAGCTCATCGCCCAAAAACGACTCTCCGATCAGGCCAGCAATGCCGGCAAGCACAAGGATCGGGATAAGTCGCAGAAATCCAGAAAGCATGGCGACATCTTAGAGCATCTTGAAGCGATGCTCAAAAATTAGGCAGATATCCTAACCTGGGGTTTTAGTGATTCGGTAGCCGCTACCGCGTACGGTCTCAATGTATTGATCGCAATTGGCTTCGGATAAGGCTGAACGCAAGCGCTTAATGTGAACGTCGACGGTCCGCTCCTCAATATAAACCTGGTCGCCCCAGACCCGATCCAAAAGATGCGAGCGCGTATGAACCCGCTCTGGATTACTCATAAAGAACTGAAGTAGGCGAAATTCCGTTGGTCCTAAATTGACAAACTGATCCTTCTCGCCGGGATGAGACACAGTGACCCGATGGGTTGCAGGATCTAATTGCATGGGTCCTAACTTTAAGACCTCCTCACCTAGCCCCAAGACCGAGTTTCGTCGCAATAATGCCTTGACTCGAGCAATGAGTTCCTTCGGTGAAAAGGGCTTCGTAACGTAATCATCCGCTCCAGAATCCAACCCTTGGATCTTATCGGCCTCCGCCCCCTTGGCGGTGAGCATCAGAATCGGAATATTTTGTAACTCAGGGCTCGCGCGTAGCTCTTTCGTAAATTGCACCCCTGACTTACCGGGCATCATCCAATCCAAAATCAAGAGATCAGGTCGATGAACACGAATCATCCGCATCGCCTCCTCGGCCTGCAAGGCGCGGTCGACGGTAAATCCCGAATGGCTTAGGTTAATCGCAATCAGTTCTGCAATCGAAGGTTCGTCTTCAACAATCAGAATGCGATGAGGCATAAGTTATTTAGTTGCTTCGCGAACGAGGTCATCATGGGGCACATGACGCACGTCCGAACCCTTCACAATATAGATCACAAACTCAGCAATATTCTTTGCGTGATCGCCAATTCGCTCAATCGCTTTTGCAATAAAGAGCAGATCCAATCCAGTGGAGATCATCTTTGGATCTTCGGCCATATAAGTAATCAGCTTGCGCACAAAACCTCTGAACTCTTCATCGATTTGCTTATCATCCTCGACCACCTTTGCGGCACCAACCGCATCTAGTCGAGCAAAGCAATCGAGCGACTGTCTTAAGAGATCGATCGCCATTTGGCCGGAGAGCTTGATCTCAGCAGCATTAATCTTGTAGTTTACGGACTGCTCAATGATGCGCTTGGAACGCTTAGCAACGCGTTCAGCTTCATCTCCAGCACGCTCTAAATTCGTAATGGCCTTTGAAATCGCCATCACCAAGCGCAAGTCACGAGCCGTTGGTTGACGACGAGCAATGAGTTCTGCGCATGACGAATCAATCTCCACCTCAAGCGAGTTTACGGTTTTCTCACGCTCAATCACCTGATTACATAAATCAATATTGGTCTCCGAGAAACCACGCATCGCAACTTCAATTTGCGATTCCACCAAACCACCCATTTGCAGCAACTTACTGCAAAGAGAATTTAAGTCTTCATCAAATTGCGATGAGAGATGGCGGTCGTTCATAATGTCTCCTAATTAACCAAAGCGTCCAGTAATGTAATCTTCGGTTTCTTTCTTAGCGGGTTTAATAAAGATTTGGTCGGTCTTGCCGTATTCGATGAGCTCACCAAGGTACATATAGGCAGTGAAGTCAGAAACACGAGCAGCCTGCTGCATATTATGGGTCACGATCGCAATCGTGTAATCTTTTTTGAGCTCATTAATCAATTCTTCGATCTTGGCGGTCGAAATTGGATCCAAAGCGGAGGTTGGCTCGTCCAACAACAAAATAGACGGCTTGACCGCTACGCCACGCGCAATACAGAGGCGCTGCTGCTGGCCGCCAGAAAGGGATAAACCGCTCTGATTGAGCTTATCTTTCGCTTCAGTCCAAAGAGCTGCCTTGTTTAAAGCCCACTCAACGCGTTCATCCATTTCAGCTTTTGAGAGGCGCTCATACAAACGTACACCAAAGGCGATATTTTCATAAATGGACATTGGAAATGGCGTTGGCTTTTGGAAGACCATACCAATCCGTGAGCGGAGCAAGTTAACGTCCTTGCCCTTTTCAAGAATATTCTCACCATAAAAATTGATTTCGCCCTCAGCGCGCTGCCCTGGATAGAGGTCATACATGCGATTTAAGGTACGCAATAAGGTCGACTTGCCGCAACCCGATGGTCCAATGAAGGCCGTAACTCTGCGCTCCAATATGTCAAGATTGATATTCTTGAGGCCCTGAAAGCTTCCATAAAAGAAGTTCAGATTCTTAATCTGCAGTGCATTAACTGCAGCGGCCTCGTTAGCTTGTGCGATCTGCCCTGCTTCTGTACCGGATTGATTGATATCCGAATGAAACATCGATTTCATAGTGGTTGTCATACTTTTACCTTTTCACGTAATACTACGCGAGCCAAAATGTTTAAACCTAAAACTGCGAACGTAATTAAGAGTGCGCCACCCCAAGCCAAATGAACCCAATTATCATAAGGGCTCATCGCAAATTGGAAAATCATCACTGGCAAATTGGCCATCGGTGCATTCATATTGGTTGAGAAGAACTGATTATTAAGGGCTGTAAAGAGTAATGGTGCTGTTTCGCCACTTACACGAGCAATTGCTAACAATACGCCAGTAATCACACCGCTTTTCGCAGCGCGTAAGACCACACTCATCGATACCTTCCACTTAGGCGCACCTAATGCGAATGCTGCTTCGCGGAGTGTGGTGGGCACCAACTTCAGCATGTTTTCAGTAGTACGCACGACCACTGGAATGGCAATTAATGATAGTGCTATCGTTCCCGCCCAACCTGAAAAGTGCTTTACTTGGTAAACAACGATCGCATAAACGAAGAGACCAATTACAATTGATGGGGCTGACAGCATAATATCGGTCACAAAACGGGTGACCTCAGAAAACTTATTGTTTTCACCGTATTCCGATAAATAAATCCCTGCCAAGATACCAACCGGGGTACTAACGAAGGCGCAGAAGAAGACCATCATTAAACTACCGACAATTGCATTAGATAGTCCACCCCCAGGAGTACCGGGAGCGGGAGAAATTTGTAAGAATAAAGACGGGCTAATTGCTGCAAAGCCTTTCCATAACAAGATTGCCAAGATCCAAAGCAAGAACAGCATTCCGATGGACATGGCCACCATTGAAAAGGTCAAGCCAAAAGCATTAGCGCGCTTGCGCTTAGCAAATAAAGACGGGTCGCGAGTGCTCATTAGGTCTTCGCTCCTTGATTCGCTTCCATGCGCATTAACATAATTTTTGCCAGTGTTAGAACAACAAACGTGATAACAAACAAGGCTAAACCGAGGGCAAATAGCGACGAGTAATGCAGTCCTACTTCCGCTTCACCGAACTCATTCGCTAAGGTCGATGCGATTGAGTTACCAGGTGCAAATAAGGATGCTGAGATCTTATGAGCATTACCAATCACAA
>Ga0169931_10009350_pt1 | contig 14141 bp, 10 predicted proteins | sample Kivu_15m_20L_FD_129675 | JGI IMG/M metagenome (GOLD analysis project Ga0169931, IMG submission 129675) | Freshwater microbial communities from Lake Kivu, Western Province, Rwanda to study Microbial Dark Matter (Phase II) - Kivu_15m_20L... | ecosystem: Environmental > Aquatic > Freshwater > Lake...
AGTACACCCAATAGGATTCGAACCTATAACCTTCGGTTCCGTAGACCGATGCTCTATCCAGTTGAGCTATGGGTGCATCTTGCTCAAATTTAGGGCCAAAACACCCCCTTGTCAAGCGGATGGAACTTGAGCCAAAAGGCATCAATCCTCTAATTTTCCGGCTTTTTTGGTTGGGTGGTGCCAAAAGCGGCAAGATTGGCCGTTTCGACGGTCACTCCGCCACCCTGCCGCAAACTTTTGGAAAACCTCCATCGCTTGGTTTGCCCTTTTTCTATCAGCGGGAATGCTTGGGCAAGACCCGCATTGGGTCTGATCATCAGGAGGATGACCCATATGCTCAGGCTGACCCGCTCTCTGCCGGCCATTGCCGCAATCGCGGCCATTGCCGGTTTTTCCCACGCCCAAAATGTGGTGCCGATGCCCCGACCGGGCGTCCCCATGATGGCGCCCCCCGCGACTCCCACCCTGCCCGCCCCGAACGCTGCCGTTCGCCCGATGCCAACTTCGGGGATGAATGCCCCGGCCCCCATGATGAATGCCCCTGTTTCCAACCCGAACGGGGTTGCCAACGGCGTCATTCCCGAGCCAATGGCGATGGGCGCCGGTCAATACGGCATGACCTCCCCCTACGATGCCTACCAGCCCAACCTTCCCAACTACGCTTGGCCAACCTACGCCCCTTACAACAACTACTCCCGGGTGGCCTACCCGGAGTACTACCCGTACGATGCCTTTCCTTTCATTGGGCCCACCCACCCCTTCCCGAAGGTTCCCACTGGCTGGCGTTCGGTGAAGCTGGAATGGAACGACGGGTTCTGGTACTTCAGCAAGCTCGGCACCAAGCACGACTACTGGCGCCTGCGCTTCTGGTGAGAAACGGCCGCTCCGCGGCCTGACGAGACTGCGTCTGTGTTGGACGCGCGGCCTGGATGGTTTCGAGGGCCATCCAGGCCGAAACCTTTTTGTCAGCGGTTGTTTCTGGCCCTTTTCCGACCCACCAGGTGGGCTTCCACTTCTCCCACCGTGCCCAGGTCTTCCACTCGGTTTCCCGCCACTGCCAGGCAGCGCATTGCGCGCAGTTCGTCGACATCCTTCCGCCGAAAAATATTCCCGCCAGATGCATCCTGGCTGTAAGCGGCCAGGATGAGCCGTTGGTCACTCAACAGGAAGCAGGGAACCAGGCCCAAACCAGGCAACGCCAGAGCGGGGTGTTCATGCCCGTGAACCACCGGTCCTGGAAGCCCAGGGTGCTGGTGCCAGATGGCGTGTCTTCCCACCAGGTGCCCTTCAGCCAGTAATGGCATGGGCCAGCGGTTTTTGGTGCCATCGTGATTCCCAAGGACCAGGCCTTCCATTCGGATTCCCGAGCGTAAAAACCAATCCCCCAAAGCCTGGACCAGGTCCGGCCTGGCTTTTTCCACCAAATCCCCCGCTATCACCAAACGTTGCGGCTTTTCCCGATTCCAGGCCCTGAGGAGCGGGGCCAGTTCCTCCTCCAAGGTGGGGACGGGCACGGCGTCGCCCCGGAGGGACCTTTCCCGGCAATAACCCACATGCAGGTCAGCCACCACCAGGGTTGCGGTGGGCTGGTGCAGCGCCACCCGCTCCGGAAGCAGCTTCCATTCACCCACCAGGATTCCGTGAACAGGTTCGCTTTCCATGGTGGTTCAATTACCCACCCGTCGGATGGTGTTGCCGTAATGTTGCAGGCGTTCTTCCACGCTGCCAGTGGTGTTTGCCGGCAGTTTGGTCCGCTCCAGCCAATGCCTGGAAAAAGGGCTGGGATTGGAAAGGAAGCGGACTCGTATGGGCAGCCCGCTGACCTTCCTCATCCAACGGAGGGCTAGAGTGGCATCGCAAAAACCGGCTTGCGTTTCCCGCATGGCCTGAGCCAGGAGGGGAAATTGTGGGTCCAGCCTGCGAACTTGGGCAAAAAGCCTGCGCGCTCCCCAGGTGGTTCCCCCCACGAGGGGGCGCCGGACGGCACCTTTGCCATGGCCCTGTCTGGACGGTGGGGCAAGCATCAATCCGCTGGTGGCCAATTCCTGGAACCGTCGACGGACCAGGTCGGAATCAAGAAATGCCGCCGCAAAATCTTCCGCGGCACCCTCGGGTTCCAATAATTCCCGAATCCAGACCGCGGGTTTTTCAGGAATCCACTTCGGGTGAAAGGAAAATCCCAAGTCTCCAGCAACCCCTGGCTCGAGAAATTCAGGAGGACCCTTGCGGCCCAGTCGATGGCCCAAGATTCTCGCCACCGCGTCATTGGCCGAACGGGGCAGGGGCGTATGGACACAAACAACCGGACCCAGTTCTTCCTCATGGATTTCAACCAGGACGAATTCACCGGTGGGAATCTGGCTGACCGCATCCTGTAGTTCAAAATGGGCCACCAGTCGTTTGCTTTCGGTTTCACCCAGACCGTGGTGGTTGCGAAGATGGTCAAAAAGGGCTCCATCCGGCTCCCGCAACAAACGGGCCGCATCCCCATGAAGCTGATGCAGCCGTCTGGCAAGCATCGGGGAGAGCGGCAACAAGGAACCGCCCCACCTCGGGGAACCTGCAGGCCCGTGGTTTTCCTCCACCTCCAAGGCGTCCCCCTCGGTTCGCAAAACCTGGAGGGAGCGTCCTTCCAGGAGAAATCGGTCGCCTGGCCGCAGTTGATCGGCGAAGCCCGGGTCCACCTCCCCCAGTTTGCGGAAGCCATCCGCCTGAACCAGGTGCACCGGCCTGGTTTCGGTGGTGGTGATCGTTCCCAGCCAGCCCCGCAGAAGGAATTTCAGTCTGCGTTGGGCGGGTATTAGTCCGGTTTCAGTTGCGATCAGCCTGGGAGCCAATCTCTTTTCTCCGCCCAGATACCCTCGGAGATAGTCCAGGCAGCGGACGAATTGCCGGTTGGTCAGCTTGGCGTAAACCGAGCTCTTTCGGGCCATGCGCAGGAAGCGCGCGGGATCAACCGGGCCGCAACAGGCTTCCGAAACCAGATGCTGGCACAGGGCATCCTCGGCGGGAGCTGCCAATCGCAGCGGTTCCATCCGGTTATCCCGGCCGGCTGAGCAGGTCACGGTGGCCTGAAGCAGTTCCCCCTCGGAACCGACGAGCAGGAGGCCCCGGCGGGTTGTTTTGGGGCCCCGGCCGGATCGGCCAACCCGCTGGAGCAGCCGAACGGATTCACCAGGCGGCTGTACCAGTGTGACCAAGCCTACAGAACCGATGTCGATTCCTAACTCCAGGCTGGAGGAGGCGATCACCACGCGGTAGTCCCCATGGGCCATTCCCAGTTCGGTGGATCGCCGGTGATCGCGTGTCAGGGAACCATGGTGGATACCGATTTGGTTGGCCAGGCTTGGCCGCAATTCCCGTAGTCGTCGTGCCAAACGCTCCGCGGTGGCCCGGGTTCGTGTGAACAGGAGGATTGTGGGGTGGATGGCCATCTCCCGGTCCAGCCGTTTGGCAAGCGCTTCCCCCTGGCCTCCCGCCACCACGTGGGGCATCCATTCGATATCCAACCGGAGGTTGGATTTGTCCTTCATGGCATGCACCACGAAGGACCGATCGGCTCCGGCCAGGAAGCGCCCGGCGACCCGGTGGGGCTGGCAGGTGGCGGAAAGCCCGTACCGGAAGAGCTTGTTCCCCGTCGTTTCCTGCAACCGTTCCAGGGAAAGTGAAAGATCCGCTCCGCGCCTGCAGCCCGCAAGGGCATGCACCTCGTCCACCACCACCATCCGTGTGCTGGCAAGAAGGTTGCGGATGGCTGGCTGGCATAACCAGATCGCCAGGGATTCGGGTGTGACGACCCAAAGCGCGGGTGGTTGCTTCAAATCCCGACGCCTGATCATGGCGGTGGTGTCCGCGCTCCGGGCGCTGACCGTGAAGGTATGAAGGTCAGGCTCATCTGCGGCCAGGGTTTTCAGCAGCGAGGGTATTCTTCGCGCCAAATCTGTGCAAAGGGCCCGCAGGGGCGAGATCCACAGGGCGAAAGGCCCGGGGGATACCCCAGCGGGGTCTTTTTTCTTGGCCAGCCACCGGGCTAAAACCGGCAGAAGGGCCGCCCAGGTTTTCCCGGTTCCGGTGGGGGCCACCACCAGTTGGGCCCCCTCATCAGGAAAGCGTGGCCAAGACCAGGTTGTTTGCTGGATGGGTGTGGGGGCACCGATTCGCTGGGCAAACGCCGATGCCAGCCACTCCAAATGGCGCGCATTGCGAAGGTTGTCGATCTCGGCGGCATCTGGTTTGCCTGCCTTTTTTCCGTTCATGCATTCAGCATAGGAGTGGTTAGGGGGCCATGCCCGCTAGGCGGACCGGGGTGAAGCCTAGTTGCTTGTCCAGCCAGGGAAAACTTTCGCCCCCCTGCACCTCGTGGCCCCCGGCGAAAAAGGCGATGGCTGTCTTGTCCGGTTGTTTCAGACGGGAGTAAAAGCGGCGAACCCGTGCGAATTCCCAGGCCACCATTTCGTCGATGCCCACCCCGTCATCGTGCCCCCGCTCCACCAGGAAAGGCCGGGGAGCGATCAGCCAGGCCATTTCGGCGTAGTTGTAGGTGTGCCCCAGATTGAACTCAAACATCTCGTATTCACCCGTGTAGATGTAGCTCCCCGGGAAATCGTAGGAGACATTTTTGCCCACCCATTCGTTGAAATCACCCGAGCAAATCGACAGGCAATAGCCCGGCAATACCGCCGGCACGCGCATGGCCGTTTTGCCGCCATAGCTCAGGCCGTAAAAGGCCACCTTGCCAGGTTCGGTCCAGGGTTGCTGGTTCAGCCAGTCAATGATCCGCTCGTGTTGCCGGATGATGAAGGAAAACAGGGACAGTTTCAGCGGATTCGCCAGCCGCTGCAGAACCCGGAACTTGTCCTGGCCGATGTAGCAGTTTTGCGGCGCGAAGACGATGTAACCGCGGTCCGCCAGGGTGGCGCCGAACGAGTTGTAATAAGGGGTTTTTTTTTCGGGTTCACACACATCGCTGGGCCGGCCCTCCAGGCCATGCTGGCAGACCACTACCGGCCGCTTCTCCCCGGGTTTCAAATCGTTGGGCAACAGCAAGATGCCGTAAGCAAAAATCCCGGGTTCCAGATCCAGCGTCACCTCATAGCCCTTCCAATGCTTCCCATCCTTCCAGGGTCGCGACCTGGGATTCATCGGCAGGGAGGGAGGGGGCAGCATCCCAATCACTTCCTGGTGGAAGTGGTCGCGCAGTTTGGCGGCTTCCTGGCCAAAGGTTTCTGTTTTGGCGGGATTGGCTTGTGCCCATAGCTTGGCCCTGGCCTTTTCGCTGTGTCGCCAAAGGTTCTGGCAATGGCCGATCATTTGGTGCAACTGCCGACCTTCCCGGGCAACCGTGTCGTAGGGAGTTTTATCGGAAAGGGGCGGAGCCTCGGCCGCAATCCGATCATTCACGGGCGCCCCGCACGATTCGGCCAGGAACCTGGGAATCATCTTCTCATGGGCTTCCTTCCGTTCTTCCGCTGGGGTGAATTTTCGGTTGTCGATTAGTACCGGCGATTTATGGCTTTCAGTCCAGGCCTTGCCATCGATCCGGGCGTGCTCAGACTTGGCTTGCTCAAAAGGAATGATGGTCAGTTTGCCAGGAGCTGCTCCGCCGCGATTGGCCACCTTGGCGGGCCCGGCCCATCCGGGACTGGAGCCCGCTTCCAACAAGACAAACCGCGGCGCGATCAGTTCCACCAGCTCAGCATCGCCCACATGGTTCAGCAGATCCCAGGTGTTCCGGTCGATCGGTTCTTCCCACAGTTGCTCGCGGGGGCCAAAGGCGTCCCGCGCCCAGCAGCCTGCGATACGTTCATCCAGAACTGCTGAGGCCAAGGCCACCCGTCCGCCATCTCCCTGACCACAAACCAGAGCGGGCATCCGGTTCATGGCGGTCAGGCAGGTTACCGCGGCCCGGGTCGCTTCCACTTCCAGACCCAACGGGGTTCGGCCCATCTCATATAGCATCCGGTACACAAACTCCCGGTGGGTTTGGTTGGTGAATCGGTTGAGCGTTGGATTGCCCGAGAAGGTATGGTCCCTGCCTAGGATGACCGGAATGATCACCCGGCAACCCCGGGCCGCCATGGACCAGCCGATTTCGTTTTCCTGTTTCCCGGCAACCAGACCGGCCGCCTCCTCCGGCGATTGCCCGGCGTTTGGCCACAACACGCAACCGGCAACAGGACGACTTGCTGGTTCAATCAGAATCCCTTCCCACCGCAGGTCATCCAAAACATTCCAGGAAACCCGGCTTGCCTTGATGCCGTCTTTCTCCGCAATCAGGGCCTGCTGATCGGGCCCACCCGTCCAAGACAAGCTGGTTTTGGGTGCTAGCTTCTCGGCAACGCCCAGGCTGGTTCGAAATTTCTCCAGCCGTTGTTGTCGCAGTCTCCCAACCGCCTGGGGGCCTTCCTGCCTGGCTTGGGCCGATGTTTTCAGCCGAATCTCCGGGGTTTGGGCGGTTTTCCTCTTCAGGTGGATCCGGATGCCTTCCACCATCCTGGCGGCCAAATCCTCGTCAGTGGCCAGCAAGCTGGTACCAGCCAAGGGGCCAGGAGGCGACGTTTGGCCGGAAGCCTGTCCCGGCAAGCTGCCAACGACAATACCGGCCCAAATGCCTAAGATTGCCAGATTGACGAAACGTTTGGGTATAGGTTGTCTGGCGGCACACATGTGGTATCCCTCGCGTCTGTTGGGCCGACTGGATCCGGTCTCCAAGCCTACTGCCCCCGAAACAGCAAGCAAGCCCCTGGCGGAGGCGTTGATTCCGGGGACCGAACAGGTCCCCGGCTGGAAGGTCGTTGCGGCCCTGATGATCCTGTACTCCTGCTGGAGCACCACCTACCTCGCCATCCGCATCGGTGTAAAAGACACGCCGCCGTTTTTGTTTGCGGGAACCCGCGTCACCCTGGCCGGCTTGTGCCTTTTGACTTTTTTGGCCCTTTCTGGGGGGTGGCGTGCCGCCTGGATGAGCCGAAGGGACCTGGCCTGGACCTGCCTGGTCGGATTGTTCTTGTTTGTGGGTGGCAACGGCCTGGTCACGGTGGCCCAGCGCAGCATCGAGTCCGGTCTCGCGGCGTTGTTGATCGCCACCACCCCGCTCTGGATGGCCCTGCTGGAAAGTGTGTGGCCTGGTGGCGAGAGGCTGCATGCCGCCGGATGGTTCGGTTTGGGCCTTGGAATGGCGGGTGTGGGCCTTCTCGCCCGCGGCCAGCAGGGGGAAGCTGGGGGAATGGCCCTGGTACTGTGCAGCGCCTGCGCCTGGGGAATCGGTTCTTTCATCCAGCGGAAATTGCGCCTGAAAGGATCACCCTACCTCCACGCGGGGTGGCAAATGGTGTTTGGCGGGTTGGCTACTACCATCATCGGGTTGGCCGTCGGTGAGATGGGCCGGGTGACTGCTGAAACGATCACCCCCAGGGCTGTGGCCGCCTTTTTTTATCTGCTGGTGGTGGGTTCGCTGGTCGGTTTTGTGGCCTACATTTGGTTGCTGAAGCATGTGGGCACGGCGGTGGCGGGTACTTACGCGTATGTCAATCCGGTGCTGGCTGTGATTCTCGGGGCCTTGGTGGATGGGGAGCAGGTGACCCCGTTCATGCTGGCCGCGGTTCCCCTGGTCCTTTCCAGCGTCGCGTTGGTCCGGCGGAAGCCTGTTGCCCGGCTTGGCGGCGGATCCTAGAGTGCAGGGTGGGTTGTCGCTTCAAGTCCTGAATTGGGCACAGTGCGGGGAGGGTCAGCATGAACCCCGGAGGCTGGACCAAATGGCTGACGGCTCTGCTCCTTTGCCCGATCTATTTCGGGCTACTTGCGTTGTGTGTTGTCTTCGCAGGGGATGACGACTCCATCCCGGCATTCAAAAGAAAAAAGGCCGAGGACATTGGGTTTTTCAACCAGGTCGGTTTGGCAGTGGCCCGGGCAGCTCACCCCACCGGCGTCCAGCCTGAGGTGGTCGGCATCGAGGTTCGGGATGAGCCTGCTGAAGGTTCTGGAAAATTGCTGGAAATGCGGTTGCGGTATCGGGGCAAAATCACGGGCAGGATTTACCACGCCAACGCTCTCTTGAAAGTGGATTCTTCGGATGACCGGGCTTGGCAGGTTTTGGCGGTGGATTATCGGGATGACAATTCCATCCCGCCCAATCGCCCTGCTTTGGAAGCATTGATCCGCCAATTCAACCGCTGAATGGCACTCAGGGCTTTCGAGGGGGTGTTTTTTTGCCCTCGGATTCCCGAAGATCCGCCCGAATGATTTCTATCTTCCGGCCGATCTCCGCCTTGCGCCGGGTCAGCACCTCCAGACGCTTGATTCCCCGGTTCTTTTCCGGATGATCCGCGCCGGTGTCGATGACGGTCATTTCGTGTTCGAATTCCAGTTCCAGCAGCATGTCGCACATACGCTGGTAGTGGCCGACCAGTGCCTGCAATTCCACCACCCGCAGGTCAATGTCCGGGGGAAGGGAAGTGGTAGGGGGCAAGGCAGGCAAGACGACAGGCGATTCTAATGCCACGTTCGCCGGCGCCGGAATAGTGCCGGTCAACCGTTTGGGTGGGCTGGCCCGAGGCGTTTCCTGGTTCAGGGCAAGCAGTGCGGTCAGTGCGATCGGCCAGGTCATGGCGTGCCTCCGTCAAGAAAAAAGGCGCCGGCTCCTGGTTGAGGAATACCGGCGCCTGACGCGTTGTTCCACCCGTGCTGTCAGGTGGGGGTAATGGCTTCGACCTTGACGGTGAACGCGGTATCGGTGGTGTGACCTGCTCGATCGGTCGCGCGCAAAACGATGACCGAGGTGCCGGTCTGCGTGGCGGAATAAGCCAGCGTGAGGTTGTTGCCCACGATGGTCGGCGTGACCACATCGGGATTGCTGTTGGAAAGCACCGTGAAGGTGAGTTGCTCGCCCAGCGACACCACATTGACATCGTTGACCACATAGTAGTTGGCCAGCTTGGTGTCGGTGCTGGGCACGGGCGATGACTGGGTGACACCCTGCAGGGGAACATTAGACAGGTCACCCGTGACGGCGCTTACGGTGTAATTTGGCCCGGCGTTGATCGAGTCCACCCGGTTCATGCCGGTTCCCAGCACATTGGCGAACACCGTGAACCCACCATTTTGGTTGTCCAGGTTGGCCGAGTTGTCGGCCACATTGTAGAAGAATTCGCTGGTGGCGCTGTCCGGGTCGCCACCCACCTTTGCCATGGCCACGGTCGAACGAATGTTCGATCGCAGGGGGCTGTATTCGTTGACCACCGGTGGGTTGGTGGGGATATGGTTGAAACCGGTCACATTGCCCTCATCGTTGGTGGTTGGCACATATCCGCCACCCTGCACCACGAAGTCTGTCACCGACCGATGCCAGATGGTGCCGTCATACTTGTTCGAATCAACATAGGCCAGGTAATTGTTCACTGTGAGTGGGGCGGCCTGGTCCAGCAGTTCCATGAGGATGGTGCCATCGGAGGTCTTGACCTGCAGCAGCGTGTTCGACGCGTTCGGATCGGCGAATACTGTGGCCAGGTCGATGGTCTTGTTGGCGGCACCCAAGGTGACCGTTTGATTCCCAATTGGGTTCACCACCACTGGGTCCACATTTCCCCAAGGGTTGTTGGGGCCCGGGTTGTAAAACAGGTTGGCGGGTTGGGGACCCGAGTTCGAGAAGCTGGTGAAGACAAACAGGTTCTTGTTGAGAACGGTGTCATAGATGTGGGTCTGTCCCTGGCTGGGGCCGGCAGGCGAGAACATCACCTGCTGGCGGGGTGGTTGCAGCCCCAATGAGGCGCTGAATCCGCCGGTTGCCACCGACACACCGCCCCGGTACGCCGAGTCAAAGGCCAGGAAACTGGTGTGGGCGGTGGTTTCCAGCCCCTTGAACAGGCTCACGGTGGGGGTGCTGCCCGCCCCCTTGCCCACCACCACATCCTCAAGATTGGAGTTGGAGAAGAATCCGGTGGAGACGGAAAGCCCGCCGGTGAACGATTGCTCGAAGGCGTAATAGCTGGCCAGTGGGGTGGTGCTGCTCGCGTTGCCAAAAATCACGATGGCCGGCGGACCGCCTGGGCCGGCGGCCACAATCAATTCGTCCGCCACATTGCCAGTCACGTTCCCCATGGCAACCTTCACGCCGCCGTTGAAGCCAGAAAACGCAGTCACCGTGGTCAACTGCGAGAAGGTGACGCTGGTTCCACTGACGGTGGGTTTGAAGATGGAAACCTGGCTGCCCCCTCCGGCGCCCGAGCCTACAGCCAGATCATTCACGCCGTTGCCGTCATAATCGCCGATGGCCACCGAGACGCCATTTGCGGCGAAATTCAAAAACGGGTCGAAGCTGGCCAACAGGCTGCCGTTCGCGCCGTTCCAGACGGTGATTGAGTCGTTTCCGGAGGCTGCCCCGCAGACGATGTCATCCACCCCGTCCCCGTTCAGGTCGCCGGCGGCGACATTAACACCCCCGCGGAACCTTGGATCGAAGGCGAAGAAATTCAGCAGCGTGGTCCCGTCCTTGCCACTCACGGCGGTGACGGTGGGCGCGCTGCCGGCCAGGGTGGCTACCACGGCATCCGTGTAGCCGTCGTTGTTGAAATCACCACTGGCATTGGCCAAACCGCCGTTGAATCCGGAGGGAACCCAGCGGTTTTCAAGCCCCTCCAGCCCAAGCCGGACTTTCCGGGAGCGGTTTGCCCCCGTGTTGGCCCGTTTTTCCAGGCGGAACAAACCGGCAATCCAGCCTGCCAGGGACTTGTGGCGCATGATCTGCACTCTCCTGCTGTACCCGTCTGGGTGGTGGTAGGGCCGATGGTTTCGTCCCGGTTCAGGGATGGAAACCAAAACGGAACACCAAAACCCTTTCCATTCTTCGGCAGGAGGTGCTCGGGCAATTCACTACATCTGGCAGGTTCGGCAAAAACGGGCTAACCCAACCAACCGCCAAAGTTCAGGGTTCACCCTTATGACGAGTGCGGAAGGCTGGCGGTTGGTGGAAAAAGCGCGTCCTCCAACCGGACTGGGGCGGGTGAACCCTTCGCTCCCAGGACCAAGCCCATGAAATCCCCGGTCCCAACCGGCGTGGGCAAAACAAACAGCTCACCATGGGAAAACCCGCATTTGCTGCCGTGGTAGATCGCATGGCCAGCCATCATCCGTTCAATCCGCTCGAGCCGGGGTCCGTCAAACTGGCTACGGTAGGCCCGAAAGGATTCCAGCTTTTGTTCCCAGGTATCGCTGACATCAAGCACAAAACTGCCCGACCAAGGGCGGTTTTCCGCGTCAAAAGGAAATGGGGCGTAAACCAGATGCTCCACCCGGAACGGCTTGGTTCCCTCGAACCGCTCGTCCCAATGGGTGAGCTGCGAGCAGAATCTAGATGCTTCAATCAAAAGCTGCGCCTGATAGTGGTCAGGGGAAGCACCCACCGTTCTGCCGGCAATGCCCAAAACCACCTTGGGCCTCAGTTTTCGGAACCAGGTGGCCAATCGAAATCGATGCTCCGGGCAATCCATCAGCACCCGGTTGGGCAGCCCGGCCTGAAAACCCAGCGAAATCCCCAAGGCTTGGGCTGCAATCCGGGCCTCTCGTTCCCGCTGTTGGGGGGTACCTCGCGGCGTCGGTTCCCCGTTGGTCAAATCCAAAATAGCCACCTGAGCCCCGGATTTTGCCAATTTAGCCAAGGTCCCCCCGCAGAGGATCTCCAAGTCGTCCGGATGGGCCCCAACGGCCAAAACATCGACCGGTTTATCGGGAACGACACTGATCTGAGGCAAAGAATGACTCATTGAGGGCCTATAATTAGATAGCGAGGTGGGATTTCACTAATACTTAATGACCACCGGGGTTTAATGAGCAATTGTATGGAAAGGCGGTTTCTGATCCGTCCCGGCCTTGTTGTTTTTCCTCCCCTGTTGATGGGCCGGGAGGGGTTCTCCCCAGCCGCCTGAGCGCGATTCGGTTTTCTGAAATGGAGTTTTATTGATGCGCGTACTGCTGGTGGAAGATCACAAGCCGCTCCAGCGAAGTGTCCGCCAAGGCCTCGAGGAGGAGGGTTTTGCGGTGGATGTGGCTGGCGATGCCCATGAAGCCGATTACAAGGTCCGAACCGCCCAATACGATGCCATCCTTCTGGACCTGATGATCCCCCAGGGCGATGGGTTGTCCCTGCTGAAGCAATGGCGCAAGGACGGTATCACCACCCATGTCATGGTGATCACCGCCAGGGGTGAGTTGGAAGACCGCGTCAAGGGATTGGACACCGGCGCTGACGATTACCTGGTCAAGCCGTTTGAGTTGTCCGAGTTGTTTGCCAGATTGCGCGCCCTGATCCGTCGCGGGCACCAGATGAAGGATCCCATCATCCGGGTATTTGACTTGGAGATCGACACCGCCGCCCGCATGGTGAAAAGGGCTGGCAAGGTGATCCACCTAACGCCCCGTGAATACGCGCTGCTGGAGTTTTTGGCCTACCACCGCGGCCAGGTGGTCACTCGCACCATGATCTGGAACCACCTGTACGATGAGATGGATGAGGCCACATCCAATGTGGTGGATGTCTACATCCGCTACCTGCGTACCAAGATCGACAAGAATTTCCAGCCCGCCCTTATCCTGACTCGTTGGGGCGAAGGGTATATGCTCAGGGGAGAGGACACCCCGCCGGAGGTTGGCAAGGTTCCATGAAGTCGCTCCGCCTGGTTCTGGCAGGCTGGTTGCTGGCCCTGCTCGCTGGTTTGCAGGCGGGTGTGGGTTTGTTGGCATACACCAACGCCAGGCAGGTGGTGCTGGAAAAAACAGCCACGGCCGAGGAATTGGAGCAAATCCGCACCGAGGAGCGGAAAAACGAGGAGGCCGAGCGACTCGATCGTCAGTTGCTCGACCAGGCGCTCACACTCGCCCGGCTGATGCAGTTGCATCTCGACTGGGGCCGGGTCCGTTACCGCGAGCTGAACACCCTCGGCATGGTCAGCCTGTCCACGGCCCCCAACGGTTTTGTGTTGTTCCCGGGCTGGTTCACGACGCAATTCCGCGGCCCCCTCTACCAGGAAACCCTGCGTCAGGTTCCCGAGATCCGGTTTGACCGGGATGAATTGACCCAGCAGCTCAATGATGTCACCGAGTATTACCAGGTCGACACGGTCTGGGGTAGCACCTACCTGTCGGAGTCGCTTTCCAAGGGTGGCATGGCGATAGACCTGCGATCCTTTGCGCCCGACAAGGTCCTTTATTTCGAGTTTGGCGACTATGAGCTCCCGTCCGTCGGCAGTGTGGTGCGGCGTGTGCGTTTGAAGGCGCCTTCCAGTCGGCTGGTTCCCACCGGGCCTGGTGTCAACCCGTTCCCGGGGGCGGGCAGGCGCGAGCGCGGAGGCGGAGGGAGGGGACCGAATCCGGCACCCCGCATCCCTGATGATGTCTCCATGCCCCTCAGGCCTTCCGTGTTCATCCAGTGCGCCTACCCGGTGGAGATCAGGGAAAAGGCCATGGCCCAATGGGATCAGAGGCTGGAGGAGACCCGCGCTTTATTGTTGGTCCAAAGGGATGACAGCCTCAGGCATTTGGCCTGGCAGTTGGGCCTGATCAGCACCATGACCTTCCTCCTCGGTGCCTTGGGTACCGGTTTCCTCGTCCGCTGGGGGCTGAAGCCGCTGCGCAGGTTGTCCGAGGCGGTCAGCAGGGTCTCCGAACGAGATTTCCGGCTCCAGGTGGACAGGGGGCACCTGCCAGAGGAATTGCAACCCATCGCTGGCCGGATCGATGGCATGCTCGGTCAGCTTGAACGGGCCTTCCAACGGGAAAAGCAGGCCACCGCCGACATCTCCCACGAGTTGCGCACCCCCTTGGCGGGCATGATCACCACGCTGGAATTGGCACTGCGGAAGCAGCGCACCGAGCAGCAATACCGCGAATTCCTCACCGACTGTCGTGAATCGGCGGGTCACATGGCTCGGATCGTTGAAAAACTGCTGGCCCTGGCGCGCCTTGATGCCGGAACCGCCATGCTGCAGGTGCGTGATGTGGATTTGCATGAAATGGGCCAGCAATGCCTGGATACGGTTCATCCGTTGGCCAACGCGCAGGGCATTGAATTGATCCACCAGGGCGATTCGCCTTGCATGGTCCGGACAGATCCAGACAAGTTGCGCGAGGCGTTGCAAAATCTGCTCCACAAC
>Ga0169931_10009352_pt1 | contig 14139 bp, 12 predicted proteins | sample Kivu_15m_20L_FD_129675 | JGI IMG/M metagenome (GOLD analysis project Ga0169931, IMG submission 129675) | Freshwater microbial communities from Lake Kivu, Western Province, Rwanda to study Microbial Dark Matter (Phase II) - Kivu_15m_20L... | ecosystem: Environmental > Aquatic > Freshwater > Lake...
ATAGCGGGCGAGAAATTAAGTGCTCGTGCCTTTGAAATGTCGGCCACTAGAGAAAGCGGGTCACCTTTGCGAGCAATGCCAGTAAAGCTCACCTCATAATGATGACCCCAAGCATCGATGATTAATTGCGCAATTTGCTCAATACTGGTGGCTACTCCTGTGCCACCATTGATGATTTCAGGGGTTTCTGAGCTTGTAGCAACTTTCCACAGCAAGTCACAAGCATCTTTTACATGTAGCCAGTCTCTAAGCTCTTGCCCTGTGCCATGCAGCAGAATTGCACTAGTGCTAGTGTTTTCCAGTTTTTGACATATGTCCCATAACAGCTGCTTTTCTAAACCAGGTCCGTACACAGAGAATAAACGAACCACGCTGAGCGTTAGGTCATAGGTATCTCGATAGCTCGCAAACAATGCCTCTAACATGGATTTATGATAGCCGTATGGAGAAAAAGGGCTGCAATCTACATGCTCGTCAATGCTACCCGCATGGCCGCTTCCATACACAGCAGCACTGGATACACCAATCACTCGCGTGATGGGGGATTCTTGACGCACCCACTCTAACAACTTGGCAGTAGTATGAACTGTGCGCTGAAAATCCTCATAAGGGTTTTGAATAGAAGGCCCAACCGCTGAACCACCAGCGAGATGATAAATTAAATCAGGCTGACCATTCTCGGAGGCTAAATGATTTAGGTTGGAGAAGTTGATCTCAGCCTGCATCCAGTCAGAATATGACCAGTTTTTAGGTGCTTGGCCACCCCATGCACCATGACCAATACCAAAGACTTTACATTGGTTTAGTGCTAAATGTTTAGCAAGGTTACGCCCGATAAACCCTTTGCCACCTGTAATCCATACCTTAGACATAGCTACTTTTCAGGCTTAATACAAACAAATGAATATAAACGTCCTGGCCTACTGTCAAAAGCGGACAAGAGTTTAAGCGTTAATTTGTATAACCATTTATTATCAAGTAGCCCATTTATATTGCCGATAAAAGGTAGCTTTTTAATCCTGTTTTTTAATTCCGTCTTTAGTGACTCGTCAGAATATGGCGCATAGTTAATCACACTATCAAATGATTTAATGACTCTTTTAACTATAAACCCTGCATTTTTCATGGCCGCAATGTACTCTGCTTCAGTGAATGCATTCTCACCTCCATACAGGTGGTGTAGAGGATGTATATCCCAAAAAGCCTGTAAATCAGTTTTCGAAGAAATAACATGATCTCTCACAGCAATAAAAATACCTCCAGGTTTTAATAACCTAAACACCTCTGCACATAATTGATTTAAATTATGCGCATGATGTAATACCTGGCGTGCAAACACTAAATCAAAAGTTGCAGATTCGCATTCAATTTTTTCACCAAACTCTTTGATTACTTTAATAGGCAACTTTTCAACTTGAGCAATATGTTCTATCGCTCCAGCACCAACCAAATTACTTGTATCTGGCTCAACTGCCAATACACTCCAACCTAATTTCGCTAGTCCATAACTGGCGATACCGCGCCCAGCACCCAAATCTAGTGCATTACCTAAAACTTGCGGAGTTGGTAAATATCGAATTATTGCCCCCCATTCTGCACTAAGCTCATAGCGATGTGCTGCCTCGATAACGGACGCATCGTAATAACAATCACGAACCAACTCTTGCTTATCTGACTGTTTCATTAGCCAAGATACTGCGGCTTCCCAAGAGACAAATTTATCGTTCGTCATTGCTTAATTCTCTTATTATTGTTGCAGGGTTGCCTGCAACAATTGTCCATGGTGGTACGTCTTTCGTAACTACTGAGCCTGCTCCAACAATTGCACCTTCGCCAATGGTTACTCCCTTTAAGATGATTGCCATAGCACCTATCCATACATCATTTGCGATATTGACTGGCGCCTCATCAAGATCGATATCCTTAGGGTGACCAAAAGTTGTTATTGCCATGAACTGTTTATGACGATCTGATGCATTCAAAGGATGTGTGTTGTTATCAAATATATTGACATTATGCGAAATCAACACCCTGTCGCCAATTCTAATTTTTTCAGCAGACCACACTCTTGCTCCCTCTCCAAGATAACAGTCCTTTCCTATTTCGATTCTTCCACCATTGGCAAACACCAACAGCTCGCCAAGAATATGGCTATTCTCGCCAATCAAAATGGATGCTTTATTATTAGAAATATTGATTATCTTGGCAGAAGGGTAAACTTTGACATTACCAAGTCCACTATAAGCCCTGCATTTAAGCATTCTTCTGGCAAATTCTTTGATTTTTATTTTGTAAGTTCTAAACATATGATTGCACGAGAAGCAGCAGCATAATCAGACCCGTAATTCTTTTCGGTATGGATATCAAAATATGTTGCATTTTTTGCAGCTTCTGAGGATGAATTTACCCATCCCTGTTCGGTATATTGAAAATACTGTTCACTAAACGTAGAAGGTGAAAACGCCACTTTAATTTTATTGACCATTTCGGCATTGAATATCTGAAACCATCCACGATTTTGATGTTCTCCATATGGCATACTCAAATATAACTTCCCACCAGGCTTCAGTACTCTCCTAAACTCGACAATTGCCGCCAGGTATCCATCTCGATCATTTTCACGTTTGGCTTTGTCATCGGTGTATAACATCGTATTATCAAGACCAATATGCTCAATTGTGGAAAGACTTGTTACCCAGTCAAAATAGTCATCTCTAAAACAAGAATCTCTTAAATCCTCATAAATATACGACACACCCAGGCCCCAGAAAGCATCTGATTCAGGAGCTAATGTTGATATGTACACTTGTTTGTTTTGGAGCTTGTCATGGTCAAGAAGAAATGGGTAATTTAAAATGGATCCGGCATCTAAAAGCTTGCCATGTGTTTTTGGTAGGGCTTTAAAAAACCATGGGTACTCGACAATTCTTTCATCTATTCTATGTCCGTAACCCGCTGGCAGATTCGCCATATTCAAGTTTTTGTTATTAATCGCTTGTCTGATTTGCGCAAACTTGTAAGGAACATATCCAAACTTCCAAGGTTTTTTTCCAAGCAGCGGGTACAACCATCCACAAGTTGCGCGATATATACTTTTTATGATTTTCTTCATTCTTACACCTTAAATCTCATCATTAATCGAGATATATAAGATTTTAAGCTAAATTTCGGCTGAGGTAGTTGATTAATCAATGTGTTAAACGATGAGGAAACCTCAATTTTTGATGGAAACGAATTTATCTTAAAATTCGAATCAATTGGTGTATCTTCAAATCCACTTGCCACACAATTAACTCCGCTCCCATCAAATCCTGAGTTTTCAACCAAGCTTGTTCTGGGGTAAAGAACAAGGCCTTTTTTCAAGAACACACTTAGATACCAACGGATAGCCCAAGAGTCCACTTCGTTACGCATCTGAGCCTGTAGCATCTGAAAATACGCATAGCGTCCACTTAAATCAAACGCTTTGCGTAACGTCTTGTTATCAGCCAGAACCGAATAACCAGATGCGCTTTTATCAAAGTGCTGCCACGCACTCTGCCATGTCGCCCACCCCCAAGAAGAAGTGAGTGGTAAAAATAGAGAATCCTTTTCCATTATCAACTTCACGGGGAACATATAACCTGCAATCTGCATCACTTTCTCATCATGTTGGTAGCGATCTAACGCCTTATTCATAAAGTTAAGAAAGTAAGGTGACACACGCAAATCATCCTCTAAAACGATAACTTTACCTAACTTGTCACATAAGTGTGTAACTCCGTCAATAATCGAATTAGCAAGCCCCAAATTTTTATCACGCTCCGTGATTGTGATTGAATTAAAGCCCTTGATTTGACGAATGAATTCTCTCACCTCAAAGACTGCAGTTTGAGCACTCTCATGTTTTGCAGCGTCAGAGAAAATATATAAATCAGAGTGAGCAGCTTCTGAATTCTTAAGCAGCGCATACACTGTTTCACGGGTATGTTTAGGTCTGTTGTATACAAACAAGGCGATTGGTGCAAACTTAGTCATTGTTCAATTTTTTCACAAATTGCAAGTAATTAGTAAACATTTCCACCACCTTTGACTCGATGCAATATACCGCGAGCGACATATAAAAAATCACCTCTAGCTATCAACTGAAACATGCGTTTTGTCTTATAAAATGCTTTTTTCCAACTTGGCATAAGGGCATTGTGACGCTGACGAATCATTCTATGAATTTCTACATTTTTTGTTGGCATTGTTTGCGTTTTTGCCATCCCATGAATCCTAAATGCGCCAAGACACTGATTGACACTCAAAGCCTTAACGTGTTTTGTTAAACGCAAGAACCAATCAAAATCAAAGCCCAAATGCAATGACTCATCCATCATACCTATTTCATCATGGACTTCTCTACGCCAGAAAGCCGCCTGATTGGAGAGCACCATACCTTCCGCTACCATAGCCTCATAGCTTGGGGCTACGTAATGCAAGTCTCGAATAAGTCTGTCGTTTTTGTCGATGAGATGCATATCTCCAATAATCAATCCCGCTTGGGGGTGTGCACTTGCTGCCGTAGCGATTGCTGAAAATACGCCTGGATAATAAATATCGTCTGAGTTTTGCCATGCCACCCAGTCTCCTGATGCTATTTTTAACCCTTTGTTAATAGCGTGAGATTGCCCATTATCTTTCTCACTTACCCAATAAGTCAGATATTTTTCATATTTCTTTATAATTTCGACACTGCCGTCAGTAGAGCCTCCATCCATAATGATGTATTCTAGATTTGGGTAGTGCTCATCTATTACGGACTTAATTGTGCGTTCAAGAAACTCTGCCTGGTTATAACTAGGCGTGATTACAGTGATTTTTGGGAAGTCATTCATCTTATTGCTAAACACTATATTTTTTTAATGATAATTAGATAGTTGTCACCAAGCCCAATTGAATCAAAAAAACGAGTAATTATCTGTGGTAAAAGCAAGAACCAAGTGCCTACTACTAATTTTTGAAGTAACTTCTTGACACCTGACGGTGTTACGTTATAAGGGGCCCAGAAGGCTGATGGCTGACCTTGTATTGGGTAATGTATCAAATGAAGTATTTGATACATTACCCATTCTGAACGGGTAACAGTTTGAAAGCTTTCCAAAGATAATCCATGCTCTTCGCATAATCGATTCACTGAAGATTTAGACAAAAAATGCTGGTGATAAGGCGCGTGCCAATTCAACCAGGTTCTACCAAATAGCTTGCTACCCCATCCGTTAGCATTTGGTGTACTTAAAATACATACGCCACCAGGCTTAAGAACATGAGCAATCATCGAAAATGTCTGTTGGATGTGTGGCATATGCTCAATTACTTGGTTCATAGTGACTGCATCAAAAAAAGCCGGCTCATATACAGATGAATCAAAAATACCTACATGGATTTTAAATCCATGGATTTTTGAAATTACTTCTACGTTTCTGTCAGCATCAACCCCATAAGCATCACATTGCTTGTTCTTTTCCAGATAGGCCAGTGTTTCGCCATAGCCACAGCCTATGTCAAGAACTCGAGTTTTTGGCCGAACTGATTGACACGCTGAAGACCGTCCACCAACTAGCCAGTTATATAGGCTTCCACCCTCCTTATAGGGTTTGAAGTTGTCAGGATTAAAGGATTTTCTCGGGTAGTATTCAGTATACAAATCCCCGAGCGATTGTTCTTGCGGGGCACCTTCAAGATATTGATGACCACAGCTACTACATTTTAATAGATTGAATAATCCTTCGTATCCATATCGATCATCACAGAGTTGATGCTTTTTAATGCAGTCAGAGGAACAGCATACCGGGCAGCGCTTAATATTCCGAGAGTTCAATTTGTATTCTTTCAGACTTTGCTGAGTACGTAGAGAAAATGATCAGGGCCAAGCGAAGGCAAACCACGATACTTCCCTAGTGGAAACCTGATTAAAAAGCTTAGTAAGACTATTAGATAATTACATTTATAAGCTTTAGACGCATATGTTGGAATGGCAGCATCAAGTCGCAACTCGCTAAGTTTCGTGAGATATTTCTTCGAAACAAAAGATATATGTTCGGGGTAACTGGAGTACCACCAATTTTTACCTGAAAGGCGGGCTGAAACTGAATTGATGTTACCAGTCAGCAATACAAGCTTTCCACCAGCCTTAAGTTTTTGCCTACATAGGCTTAAAAATTTATTTGGATCATGCAGGTGCTCAATTAAGTCGAATGCCGTAATTAGATCAACTGACTGATTTTCAAGTCGCGTAAGACTATCGATACTTTCGTGCCCTTTCTGATGGATGATTTTCCTGCTCTTTTTTGAAAGTTCAACACCTATTGTTGTCTTAGCGCCTAATGATTTGGCAAAATCAAGCAACTCACCTGTGTTGCAACCCACATCAGCAACTACAGCATCTTTAAAAAAATATGATGAAAGTGCAGCAATAACTTCGCTTTGCTTGCTCTCCTCGATAGGGACTCTCGACCATCGATCGCTACTATCTGATTTTGTATAAAGTTTTATCAAGTCTTCATCTTTGATAGAGTTTTGAGTAAAGCATGAGGTGCAATTGTCACATTTGACTAAATAGGCTGGATACTCTAGTTCAATAACATTTGATGAAAATAATGTTGGCTTTGCATATGTTATTTGGCCAACCTGCCTTAATTTAGGAGCTTGGCAGAAGGGGCATCTGTCAAGCCTTGTATCATTGAATACATTCATGATCTTGATTAATTTAGCTTATCTTGAGCAGCAATTACATTGATGCCTGACTCTGGCTTAATCTTTCCAATCTCTGCTTCTATGTTCTGGATTTCTTGAAAAGTGATCTCATCATAGAATCTGTATCCATAACCCTTAAATAACAATAGTAGCTCATCAACACCATCACCTTTTGCTTTTAGCCAGCTTGGCGCAAGTTCCATCAAAATAACGGGCTTGAGGCTTTTAAGGGTTTTTTTTGCGCCTTTTAATACCTTCACTTCAAAACCATCAACATCGAGTTTAATCACATCAAGCTTTGCAATATTTTTTCTTGCAACAAAATTATCCAGTGTTTCAACGCTTACCTTGACCTTTTCGCAGGCATTCCACCAGTTATGATTAAGACTACCATCTTCATCAACCGGCTTTTCAGATGTTGTCTTGAAGCTAGCCCTTAATGAAAATTCCGCGTTCTCATCTATATAATCACTCAGAGCAATGGGCTGAATAAAAATATTATTGAAATGATTCAATCCAAGATTTTTTCTGAGCTTTCCCAGCGCCCATGGCACTGGCTCAAATGCATATACCTTGCCTTGTTCATTTACACATTTAGCAATAGGTAAAGTGTGGCTTCCCACGTTCGCACCAATATCAAACACTGTCATACCCGGCTTGCAGAGCTTTTTAAGCGCGTTCAATGTATGCGGCTCTCTGTTGTGATTATAGTAAATAGCTGAATCAATGACTTCTGTTAAATCAAGTTCATAATTTATTCCATCAACATTTTTGATCACTGTTCTGTTCTGAATATCAGACTTGAGAAACTCGTAATACGCATTTCGCAGCACTTCACTCATAGGCTTGAAGGGAAGTTTTCGGTAGATGCTGACGAGATTAGTCACAATTTTTTGTTTTGTATTCAATTCAAGACCTCAATTCTATATTCGATTGGATTTTATTGGTCGAAGTGCCAAGGTTTTTTCAAGCATTCGGGTTGTTATGGGCTGTTTTAAAAGCATGATCACGAGCGAAGCAAGAATGACACTCTGGATAAGGATTGAAGGCATACTTGCTTTGAATAAACCCTGGGTAATGAGCGAGCAAGCAGCTATTACCGCAACAAGTATCAACTTTGGAGCGAGTGCCCCTATCTCTTTAACAAGCTCGGGAATTTCGCCGATCTTTAAAACATAACGCCGATACTCCATAAATGCGTTAAAAAGAATAGCCAAAGTAAAACCTATTGCACATCCAAACACACCAAAAATTGGAATAAAAAGAACGGATCCAATGACATTGAATACTGCCAGATTAAGATTCATTTGAAATATGAATTTGAGATCACGGATGCCAATCAGAGCAAAATACAGTGGTGCAATAAAAATGATTAGAACACTTGCAGGTGTCATTAAATAAAACAAAGCGGGTAGTAAAGAAGTGCCATCTCGAAACCAGTAAATGCTCAAATAGATGATGAGCACACCTGCAATCGCGTGGAGTAATAAAGCGGGCAGCAAACCATATCGGAGGGACTTCAGGTACTCTTGCCCGGAATTGATGCGCATTTCGTTGGTAAGCTGCAAAAATGTACGGAACGCTCCTCCAAACAAACCTTGTATTCCAGTAATCACCTTCATAGCTACTTCATAAACAGTAACGCTAGCAGCCCCCACAAACAAGTTAAGCAGATATTTATTGAGAGGATCGACAAAAACATTGACCAATCTTGAACCTTGTAAAGAAAGACCCTGCTTTAACAAAGTGAGAAAGAGCCTTAGAATGTTTTTTTGTGGAAGGTAGGCAGCAAGGTAGCCCATGCGCAACCTGACTGCCGTGGTAAGTACTGTATCAAGTAACGCTGCAAGTGTAATCACCAGCACTACATGCTGTATTGGGTAGATGCCTGATTTCAGAAACATAACAGAGAGCAATATGAAACAAAGCACTGGGCCGAACATTTGAGCCCTCGCGGCCAGATCGAATCTGCCAAGGCTCTCCATAACAGCCACATTTGCTGCACTTAGCAATTGAAAAATTAATTGTACCAGTAACAAGAAAAGTGCCGTTTTGATCTGAGCAGCCAGCAAATTGTCGTTACCCCAATACACGAAGCCTTGAATGAAATTATCTCCAAAGCACAAAACAAGAAGAGTAATTAGCACACATGCGGCCAAAGTAAATGTCCAGACAATCGAAAAGACCTCGGTCAGCTGTTCTTGAAATGTATTGCTACGCTTGATGTCTGCAGCATGTGTAACTGCTATCGTATGAATGCTGTTGATAAAGGTTAGATAAATCACTGCAACTGAAAGCATTAATGCAACGTAACCATATGCAGGGGCGCCAGCAAGACGAATCGCAAGGAATAGGTTAGCCATACCAAAAACAAGACGAATGGCGGCGGAAAGACCACCCCAAGTGGCATTTCTAAAAAGACTAGGCAAGAAATGTCCTATTATTCATTATTGAATTTGCAACCATAAGTTAGTCTAAACCGAATAAATCTCTGGTATAAACCTTACTTGCAACGCCTCCTATTCATTTGTCATACGATTAGCAACAATCACTTCTAACTTTTTTAAACATTTATAAATTATTAGTCACTTCACAGGTACAAAATACGGGGTCGATTAATATTAGCTCTACTCCGTAACTATATTTAATTTAACAACCGGTTGTTTTGTGCCAATAATATGGCGTTTTATAAACCAACATATCCAGTACATACAATGGCTATTTTCATAATTCAATCCAGATAACTTAAACAGAAGTTTTTAATGCTGCGGCTTTATCTATCGCTTCCCAAGTGAACTTAGGTTCATCACGACCAAAGTGGCCGTAAGCCGCTGTCTTGGTGTAGATCGGACGTAGTAGGTCGAGCATCTTCACGATGCCTTTAGGGCGTAAGTCAAAGTGTTCACGTACAAGTGCGGTAAGCACTTCGTTCGATACCTTACCTGTGCCATAGGTCTCGACCATGATGGAGGTTGGCTGCGCGACCCCAATCGCATAAGAGATTTGCACAAGACAGCGCTCAGCCAAACCAGCCGCCACGATGTTCTTAGCCACATAACGACCTGCATAAGCCGCAGAGCGGTCTACTTTAGAGGGGTCTTTACCGGAGAATGCACCACCACCGTGTGGGGCTGCACCACCATAGGTATCCACAATAATCTTACGGCCAGTTAAACCACAGTCACCTTGCGGACCACCAATCACGAAACGACCTGTTGGATTTACAAGGTATTTAATGTCACCCTTAATCAGTTCTTTAGGCAGGGTTGGCTTGATGATTTCTTCAATCACGGCTTCACGGATGTCTTTGAGTTCCATCTCAGGGGCGTGCTGGGTAGAAAGCACAACCGTATCAATCGAGCTTGGTTTACCGTTTTCATATTTAATCGTGACTTGTGATTTCGCATCAGGGCGCAGCCAAGATAAACGACCGTCTTTACGGAGTTGAGATTGACGTTCAACGATGCGGTGAGATAACCAAATAGGCAATGGCATGAGTTGCGGTGTTTCATCACAAGCATAGCCAAACATAATGCCTTGGTCACCTGCGCCTTGATCGAGTGGATCATCATGTGCGCCATCCACGCCTTGGGCAATATCAGGCGATTGCTTGTCATAAGCGACCAAAACAGCACAGCCTTTGTAGTCAATGCCGTATTCAGTATTGTCATAGCCAATGCGTTTAATCGCATCACGAGCGACTTTAATGTAATCCACATTAGCCGTCGTTGTAATCTCACCAGCGAGTACCACTAAACCCGTATTAGCCAAAGTCTCTGCCGCGACACGCGCTGTTGGGTCTTGTTCAAGAATCGCATCTAAAATACTGTCGGAAACTTGATCTGCTAACTTATCCGGATGACCTTCTGATACAGATTCAGAAGTGAAAAAATATTCGCTCATTCAATTACTCTTCTTTCAGGTTTAAAATTATTCAGCACTCACATTGATATTGAAGCCATTCGCCTTTAAGAGCGCATGACGCTTGGCCTCTTGCAAATCGGAAGCCACCATCTCCTTGCACATCTCTTGCACGGTAATCTCTGGCACCCAGCCCAGCTTCTCTTTAGCCTTCGCCGGGTCTCCAAGGAGTGTTTCCACTTCTGTGGGGCGGAAGTAACGAGGGTCAATTTGCATCACCACATCCCCCACCTTAAGTGCTGGCGCAGCAGCACTTTCAATCTTAGCAACAATCGCTTTTTCATTCACGCCCTCACCTTCAAATTGAAGAATAATACCCAACTCAGCAGCACTCCACTCGATAAATTGGCGCACCGTATACTGTAGACCTGTTGCAATCACAAAATCTTCCGGTTTTTCTTGTTGGAGCATCATCCACTGCATGCGAACGTAATCCTTGGCGTGTCCCCAATCGCGCAGCGCATCGATATTGCCCATATAAAGACATTCTTCTAAACCCTGCGCAATATTCGCTAGGCCGCGCGTAACCTTACGCGTCACAAAGGTCTCGCCACGACGTGGGCTCTCATGATTAAACAAGATGCCATTACATGCATATATGCCATAAGCCTCACGATAATTCACCGTAATCCAGTAGGCATACATCTTGGCAACCGCATAAGGACTGCGTGGATAGAAGGGTGTCGTTTCTTTTTGGGGTGTTTCCTGTACCAATCCATAAAGCTCAGAGGTCGATGCCTGATAAAACCGCGTCTTTTTCTCAAGACCAAGAATACGAATGGCTTCTAGGATGCGCAACGTGCCTATCGCATCGACATCCGCCGTGTACTCAGGGCTCTCAAAGCTCACCGCCACATGGCTCTGCGCGCCGAGGTTATAAATCTCATCCGGCTGCGTTTCCTGGATGATCCGCACCAGGTTGCTGGTATCCGTCAGGTCACCGTAGTGGAGTTTAAAGTGTGCATTCTCGATATGTGGATCTTGGTAGATATGGTCTACACGCTGCGTATTGAAAGAACTCGCACGACGCTTGATACCGTGCACGATATAGCCTTTTTCCAATAAAAATTCAGCCAAGTAAGAACCGTCTTGACCTGTAATCCCGGTGATTAATGCAACTTTTTGTATCATCACAAAACCCTCTCAATCCATTCTTAGTAAGTTGCCGCACTCTAAAAAATTCCGATAAGCTTTTGCCAATCCGGCTTGTAAAGCGACTGTCGGCTTCCAGCCTAATTTGTTCAAACGGCTACTATCCATCAACTTCCTTGGGGTGCCGTCCGGCTTAGTTGTATCAAAAATAATTTTACCTTGGTAGCCAACTGCTCGGCCAACTTCTTCCGCTAGCTCAGCAATCGTGACATCACTCCCAAACCCCACGTTGATGTGGCTCTGCATTGGTAACGTTTCACGGTTGTAAATCGCCTTATCTAAATTCATCACGTAAACGCTTGCAGCGGCCATATCGTCCACATACAAAAACTCTCGTCTTGGTGTGCCCGTGCCCCAAATTTCGACAGAGGGTGCGTTTGTAATCTTTGCCTCATGAAAGCGACGAATAAGCGCAGGAATGACGTGCGAATTTTCTGGGTGATAGTTATCGCCAGGACCGTATAAATTGGTTGGCATCACGCTACGGTAATCCACCCCGTACTGACGGTTATAACTCTCACAGAGCTTAATGCCCGCAATCTTGGCAACTGCATAGGGCTCATTGGTGGACTCTAGCGTTCCGGTAAGTAGGACATCCTCGCACATCGGCTGCGGCGCCATCTTAGGGTAAATACAACTAGAACCTAAGAATAGTAGCTTCTGAACACCACTCTCATGAGCCTGGTGGATCACATTCGCCTCCATCATTAGGTTCTGGTAGATAAACTCTGCTGGGTAGGCGTTGTTCGCATGAATTCCCCCAACCTTTGCTGCGGCAAAGTAAACCTGATCTGGACGCTCACGCTCGAAGAAATCACTCACGTCAGCCTGATTGGTTAGATCGAGCTCCGCATGGGTACGTGTAACGATGTTAGTGCAGCCCTGGGCCATAAGCGTCTGCACAATCGCAGCTCCAACCATACCGCGATGACCTGCCACATAAATTTTAGGCTGGGTGCTCACCTTATACACCCCTCCGCCCGTAGCCATCTTCTAGGCGCTCAATATCATCCTCACCTAGATAGCTACCAGACTGCACCTCAATAATCTCTAAAGGTTCAACCCCGGGGTTAGATAGGCGGTGCACCTGCCCAGGCGGGATGTAGGTAGACTGATTTTCAGTGAGTGTGAGCCTTTGGTCTCCGTTAGCAATCTCTGCCACCCCCCTAATGACCACCCAGTGCTCCGCACGCTTGGCGTGCCTTTGCAGGCTCAAGCTAGCGCCTGGATTCACTTGGATACGCTTCACCTTGAATCGATCACCTGCATCAATGGTGTCATACCAACCCCAAGGCCGTGCGACCTTACGATGCAGCACCCGCTCCTCACGATTTTTAGCTTCTAGCGCACTCACAATTTTTTTGACGTGCTGACTTTGATTTCTGTCCGCCACAAGCACAGCATCCGCTGTCTCAACCAGGATCAGATGATCGACCCCCACTAGACCAACGAGGCGATGACTCGCATGCACCAGCGAGTCACTCACCCCATCCATCAGCACATCGCCTTGGACAACGTTCCCGCTACCATCTTGATTACCCACCTGCCAGACCGCATCCCATGACCCCAGATCGTTCCAACCCGCATCGAGGGCGATCATCTTGATGACAAAGTCCGAACCAGGACAGCGTTCCATCACCGCATAGTCCACAGAATCGCTTGGAATCTCTCTGAATAATGTGGAATCAGGACGAATAAACGACTGGTCTTTTGTTCTTGAAGCAAATGCGCTGACGGTTGTATTTAGAATATCAGCCCCGAACTGCTTGAGGGCCTTCAACCAGACGCTTGCCCGCACCACAAACATCCCACTGTTCCAGGTGTAGTAACCTGAATCGACATACCGCTGCGCCGTCTCCAAGTCTGGCTTCTCTGCGAACTGTGCAACCTTAAACTCATGATACTTGCCAGACAGGCCTTCCCTTTTTATATATCCGAAACCCGTTTCAGGCTTGGTCGGGGTTATGCCTAGGATAACGATTGCACCCTCGTTCGCCACATGAATCGCATCTTGCAAAGCTTTTGTGAAGGCTAGTTGATCTTTTATCGTCTGATCGGCAGGCGTCACCACCAAGATCGGATCTTCGCAATCTGCGGTTGCCTGAAGCGCTGCGAGCGTCAGTGCGGGTGCCGTATTACGCCCCTCAGGCTCCAACAGCAGTTTTGCTGAAACCTCGGGGAGCTCACGTAGCTGATCAAGCACCAAAAAGCGATGCTCCTCACCCGTCACAATTAACATTTCGCTGAGTTTAATATCCGAAGCACCCAAATGTCCCAGACGTTCCACTGCCTGCTGGAATAGACTGGTCGTGCCAGAGAGCACTAAAAATTGTTTAGGGAAACCCGTAC
>Ga0169931_10009353_pt1 | contig 14137 bp, 12 predicted proteins | sample Kivu_15m_20L_FD_129675 | JGI IMG/M metagenome (GOLD analysis project Ga0169931, IMG submission 129675) | Freshwater microbial communities from Lake Kivu, Western Province, Rwanda to study Microbial Dark Matter (Phase II) - Kivu_15m_20L... | ecosystem: Environmental > Aquatic > Freshwater > Lake...
CACCATTAATTTTTCTTAGTGATTCGTATTCCTCCAGAATCAGTTTCCAATCTGTACCATATTTATTTATACAATCATTCAATACTCTACAGTCTTCAAAAGAAGCATTCATACCCTGCCCGTAGAAAGGCACCACTGCATGAGCTGCATCACCTATCAATACTGCTGCATCGCCAGCTTTCCAAGGGAAACATTTCAGAGTACCCAGCTTACCAACAGGATTATGTAAAAATTCATGTTCTAAATCAATTAAATGAGGAACAGCATCGGGAAACTCTCTCTTAAAAAAATCATTAATTTTGTCTGCAGTATTGATGGTTGCAAAGCTATCGGGGCCTTCATTAGGGAAAAACAAAGTACAGGTAAAACTGCCGTCATGATTAGGCAGGGCAATCATCATGTAGTAACCTCTCGGCCAAATATGAAGTGCATTTTTGTCCAGGCGAAAACTGCCATCTGCATTGGCAGGAATACTAAGTTCCTTGTACCCATGTTCCAACCATTCAATATGGGATTGAAAATTGGGTATGTTTTTTTGCATACTATGTCGGATGGCTGAGTTAGCTCCATCTGCACCAATAATTAAATCAGCAAAAATTTCTTTATTTTTTCCTGTTTCGAGATCCTTTACAGTTAATTTTTTGGTATTGAAGTCCAGTTCCTGAACTTCATGATTGAAAAAAATACGGACATTCTCATATTGCTCTGCAGCAGTCATTAAAATTTTGTTCAATCCAGATCTTGAAATGGAATTGATAAACTCATTTTCATTTCTTCCGTAGGGGGCATAAAATTGATTACCTAAGGTATCGTGAATCATTCGACCAGGCATTTTGACAGCTTCCTCCAAAATAAACTCTTCCAATCCTAGTTCTTTCAATGCCTGAATTCCTCTGTGTGACAATGCCAGATTAATCGATCTTCCAGCATAATTCGTTGTTTTACGCATGTCAGACCTGTTTTCAAAAATGTCAACCTTCCAGCCTCTTTTTGCCAGGTATATAGACATGAGCGATCCGGCTAAACCTGCTCCGGCAATAATTATGTGTTGCATAAGATTTCTTGTTGGTACTAAAAAATAGGGAGATAAACTAAATACAATTCTTTAAAATTTGTACAAAATGCCAAATATCCTCAAATTTATTATACATGGGGACAGGTGCAACTCTAATAACATCTGGTTCTCTCCAATCTGCTATTACACCCTGTTCGCTAATTTTATTGTAAATAGATTTGTCAGCGTTTTTAACTTGAATGGAGAGTTGGCAACCTCTTTGATTCGGATCCGCCGGTGTGATAATTTGTATACGATCGGTTGGAATTTGTTTTAATAAAAATTCCAGATAGTTTGTTAATTTTTCACTTTTTGCCTGCAATGCATACATCCCTGCACTTTCGAATAATTCTAAAGATGCCAAGAGCGGAGCCATAGAAAAAACAGGGGCATTGCTCGTTTGCCATGCTTCAGCTGAATTTTCAGGAATAAACTGCGAGGGCATTTTAAATCTGGTTTTTTTCTCATGTCCCCACCATCCTTCAAATCTTGGAATTAGATTTTGTGCATGATGCATTTTGTGAATAAAAGCACCCGCTATGCTGCCTGGACCGCTATTCATATATTTATAATGACACCAAACGGCGAAATCTACATTCCAATCATGAAGTTGCAATAATACATTTCCTGTCGCATGGGCCAGATCAAATCCCACTTTTGCGCCAATTCGATGACCAATTTTGGTAATTTCCTCTAGATCAAATTTTTGTCCTGTATAATAATTTACCCCCCCTAACATAACCAATGCTATACTACCCACATTTTGCCTTAAAGTATTTTCAATATCTTCCATTCTGAGCGTTTCCTCGCCTTGTCTGGGGCGTAATTGAATCAAAGCGGATTCTGGTTGAAACCCGTGGAATCTAATTTGAGATTCAACAGCATATTTATCAGAAGGAAATGCGGAGGCCTCGATTACGATTTTATATTTTTCTCGAGTAGGACGGTAAAAAGAGACCATCATCAGATGTAAATTGGTTGTAAGGGTATTCATTACAACAATTTCCTCGGGTAATGCACCTACAACTTTTGATAATTTCTCATTAAATAATTCATGATAAGGCATCCAGGGTCTACGGGCATGAAAATGTCCTTCTACGCCTAAATTTTTCCAATCTTCAAGCTCTTCCATCATAATTTGCTCTACGGAAACAGGTTGTAACCCAAGGGAATTTCCACAGAAATACAGAAAGTCTTTTCCGTTTTTTTGTTTAGGTATATGAAAAGAAGATCTGAATTTTTGTAATGTATCCTCTTGATCGAGTAGCTGTGCAAAATCTATATCTGTTTTAAAATTCATACCATTATTTATTAAGCCATTGGTTAACATTTTTATGCCAGATATTGTTTTTATCTGTCTCAGTTATGATTTGATGTTCAAGTAAATCGTCGATCACTTTACCAGGATAGGAATGAGGAACAGTTTCCATTTCACCCAGTGGGTAAGGGTCGTCGATGCCAGCAAGAACCTGAGAAAGTCCAATTCTTTGAATTACGAGGGATAAGCTCAGATAATCGTGTGTTAAGGAGTCAACAAAAATATTTTTATGTTGACTGTTTTTTTCGGGATGTACTGCCCCAGGGAAAAGATCAGGTCTTCCATTATACCCTTGAACTCTTCTGCCGTAGCCCATCATAGCAAATTGTCCTGCATGAGCAAAACAAGTTTTTATATGAGGGAACCTTGTGGGAAAATCTAATAAAGTATATAAATGATAGGTATCAGCAGTTTGCGCACACATCCAAATGAGGTGATACCTCCAAAATCGATCTTTCATCGGAACCATCAATTCAGCATCATAGGGATGAATTTCAATTGAAAGTTTATAATGATTAGCCAATTCAAATATGGGAAAACAGGATTCATCGGCAACAGAAATCCATTGATTTTCGTGATTTAAATAGTGTGTTGGAAGGCAGAGAATTTGAAGACCCAAAGAAACGGATCGCTCAATTTCAGATAGGGCCAGGTCAATGAATTTAGGTTGAACAACAAAGCCGGCATAGAATTTATTAGGGTATAGGGCTTGAATCTCAGCGTTGAAATCATTTTGAAATTGCAGAATGTCTTTGCTGTCCTCAAAAGATAATCCATTGGCATACAACTGTGATAAATTTAAAATTACTTCCCTGTCGATGCTGTTTTTTTCCATCCAGATTAATTTGTCGTTCAAGAAAAAGCTGGCATCAGTTATTGGTCGAGACCAATTTCCTTGAAGCATAAATTGTTTTTGATCATCAATCCAAAACAATTTTTTATCCTTCATAAATTGAGGAATCTGTTTGGGTTCCGGGAGCAAATGACCGTGTGCGTTTATTTTCATTCGAATCAGTAAAGTGCCAAATTATTTTTTAGTAGGTATCTCAATTTTATGTTGACATTTGGGGCAATGGTGCAAATCTTCATTTCCATTGAATCGGGCAAAAACTTCAGGTAACTGTTTGACAATATTTTCAAGTTTGAAATATTCATCATAAAGCTTGTGATTACATTGGGTACAATACCATTGGAATCCATCGGTATGTTGTATTTCTCTTTTTTGTTCAATAACCAAGCCTACTGTTCCCGCCGGTCTTTGGGGAGAGTGTGGTACTTTAGCCGGTAAAAGAAAAATTTCACCCTCTCTGATGGGAATTTCTTTGCAAATACCATCATCAACTATCCTTAGTATGATATCACCTTGTATTTGGTAGAAAAATTCAGGGGTTTCATTGTAATGGAAATCAATTCTTTCATTGGGTCCGCCTACAACCATTATGATGAATTCTCCTCCGGGATAAATTTCTTTATTATTCACGGGTGGTTTTAGAAACTCTTTATTTTCCTCAACCCATTGTTTTAAGTTCAATACATTAAATGGAATCATATAAAAGTATTAAGGAATGATGGCAATTACCTTTAATTCGATAGCTATTGGCGTGGGTAAACAGTTGATTTCTACAGTAGTTCTACATGGTTGTACCTCACCAAAATACGTAGCATATAATTGATTGTAGGTTTTGAAATCGTCTTTCATGTTGGTTAAAAAGACTGTAACATCAATCATGTGATCCCAGCTGGAGCCACAATCTTCAAGTATGTATTTAACATTTTCAAATACAGATCTACATTGAATTTCAATATCATAAGAAACAATATTTCCATTTTCATCCAGTGTAACGCCTGGTATTTCTTTAGCATCCTTCTTTCTTGGACCTACGCCTGATAAAAATAAAAGATTACCTACTTTTCGAGCATGAGGATACTGACCAACGGCCAAAGGGGCTCTGGGGGAGTTTAATAATTCTTCTTTTGGAGTTGCCATAAATTAGTGATTATCTATATCGATACAAATATTTTTTGTTTCCGTAAAAAAATTGAGGGCGTAAAAACCACCTTCTCGTCCTAGTCCAGAGTCTTTCATTCCTCCAAAAGGTGTGCGTAAGTCGCGAAGTAGCCAAGTGTTGGTCCAGATAATTCCAGCTTCAAGTTGCATCGCCATTCTGGAGGCTTTGTTAATATTTTCAGTCCAGATCACAGCAGATAAACCATATTTCACACTGTTGGCGTAGGTTAGCACTTCCTCCTCAGTTTCAAAAGCTGTGAGGGTAACTACCGGGCCAAAAATTTCTTCCTGGTTTGTCCTGCAGGAGGGACTCAGACCTTCCAAGACCGTGGGTTGAACAAAAAATCCAGAGGCGCATCTACCTGAAACTGTTTCCTGATCACCACCACAGAGAATTGTGGCTCCTTCCTCTTTCGCAGTTTGAATGTATGACAGAATTTTTTGTTGGTGTTCTTTACTCACCACTGCACCTACTTGCGTCCCTTTTTCTAATGGGTCTCCTAATCTTAATTCTTTAACTGCATTTACAAAATCAATTTTAAATTGTTCATAAATTGATTTTTCTATAAAAATTCTAGAGCTGCATAAGCAAATCTGCCCTTGATTGGCAAAGGAAGACTTTACAGTTGTTTGCAACATTTTTTTATAGTTGCAATCGGAGAAAATGATGCATGGATTCTTACCACCCAATTCGAGGGATAATTTTTTAAAATGCGGCGCGGCTATCGCAGCTATTTTAGCTCCGGTACTTGTGCCACCAGTGAAGGAAACTGCTTTTACTTTTGGGTTTTCAACCATGGATTGACCTGTTTTAGCACCCAAACCATGAATGATATTCAAAACACCAGCGGGGAGTCCTATTTCTATACATATTTCAGAAAGTAGAAAGGCTGTCATGGGAGTAATTTCAGAGGGCTTTGCCACCACACAATTTCCAGCAGCCAGAGCTGGAGCTATTTTCCAACTAAATAAATAGAGGGGTAAATTCCAGGGAGAAATACAGGCTACAACTCCGATAGGTTGTTTCAGGGTGTAATTGATTACCTTGTTTTCTGAAATATGTGCATCTGTATGTTCGTGCAGAATGGCAGTTGCAAAAAATGAAAAGTTTTGCTCAGCTCTGGGAATATCTACAGCTTTAGCCAGAGAAAAGGGTTTTCCGTTATCTATGGATTCAGCCAAGGCCAAAGCATCCATTTTTTCATTTATCTTTTTTGCAATCTTTAATAAGAATTCGGAACGTTTTGATGCAGACAATTGAGACCAGGCAGGAAATGCTGCTTCTGCAGCTCTAACAGCAAGTTCAACATCCCTTTCGTCAGAATCAGGTATCCAACTGTAAGTTTCAGCTGTAGCTGGATTTACATTCGGCATGTAAGAATCGGAGGATGGTGGACATAGAGCTCCGTTGATATAATTATAAATTTTTTGCATTTATAAAGATTTTGTTCTTCCTCCATCCACAGGGAGGTTGATGCCATTAATATATGAAGCCAGGGGTGAGGCAAGAAAAGTTATTGCGTTTGCGATTTCTTCAGGCTGAGCAAATCTTTTCGCTGGTATTTCTTCAAGCATTTCATGGGTGATTGTATCTTGGTGAACTCCTGTTTTATTTGCTTTGTTTTCAATAATTGTTTTTAATCTTGCTGTTTGTGTTGCTCCAGGTAAAACATTATTGACAGTAATTCCAAATACTGCCAATTCATTGGATAATGTTTTTGCCCAGTTGGCAACTGCACCTCTAATAGTGTTTGAAACACCTAAATTTTCAAGTGGTTGTTTTACTGAAGTAGAGATGACATTAATAATTCTACCATAATTTTCTGACTTCATATGAGATAAAACAGATTGCACAAGTATCTGGTTGCATATTAGGTGCATTTGAAATGCGTCCAGAAAAGCTTGAGGTTCTGCCAAATGAGCTGGCCCAGCAGCCGGTCCTCCGGTATTATTCACTAAGATATGGACAGGATTTTTTAAATCGAGATGCTTTTCCAAAGATTTTTGCAGGGAATCCGGATCAGTAAAATCTGCAACTATATAATCGTGATTTTGGTTAAAGCTTTGATCTAATTCTGAGATCGTATCCATGAGGGTAGTTTCATTTCTGGCCAGGAGAATTAATTCTGCTCCTTCCTTCGCTAACGCTATGGCAGTAGCTTTTCCAATACCTTGTGTGCTTCCCGATACGAGTGCTCTTTTTCCTTGAAGTGAAAAGTTCATTTCATTTTTTTTATAAAGGTAAAAAATAATAATGACAGCAATGATGGTTTACATTTCGAGTCAAGTTAATTAGAATCAGTTTTTTTACTGTTTTTTTGGATAAATTGGTGAATTTGTTGGATGGCTTTTCTTGACTCTGGAACATATCTCCAGGCAAACTGCCAAACATGAAACATATGTGGATAAACATCTAATGTAATTTGAGCACCCTTCGCTTTTTGAATTTTTTCAAAATCAAGTGAGTCGTTTAACAAAACTTCATTTGTTCCCACTTGGATGTAAATTGGGCAAGTATGGCTGAAGTCTCCAAAAAGTGGCGAAATATAAGGTAATTGGGGAGATTTATCTTTGTAGTACCATGCGGCCCAGGTTTGGGCTTTTTCAGGATTTAACAAAGGTTCAGAATGAAATTTAGTTTTGTGACTTTCACCGCTAAGGGTAAGATCTGTCCAGGGAGACAAACAAACGATTCCACCAGGTATTTCTTTTTTATTATCTTTTAAGAAAAGAAGTGAACTCAAACATAGACCGCCTCCCGCAGAATCTCCCATAAAGAAGATATCTTCGGGTAGTATTTTTAAATCATTTATTAAGTATTCATAAAAAAAGATAAAATCTTCCTGTGCTGCAGGAAAAGGATTTTCAGGTGCCAATCGATAGTTGATACTAAGCGTTTTAAGCCCAGCTACTTCTGCAATTTTAGCAACCAAGGCCCTGTGAGAATCTGCAGTACCGACGGCATAACCGCCTCCATGAGCATAGAGTATGATTTGATTTCCTTTTATTGTAGAGGGTTCCAACCACTCAGCACTAAGATTGTTCAGGAGGAGGGGAGTTACCAGAACCGATTGAGGTGCCTTTAATTTTCTTAATGCCTCCTCTTGATTTTTTCTAAATTGAGTGATGGTTTGTTTTCCCTTTTTTTCGGCATTTCTTTTTCTTCGAATCAGTAAAGTGGCGATATAAGCTTGTAAAGACATCATATGTAGAGAGAAAAAAAAGGGACTGTGTTACAGTCCCTGTGATTATGAAAGCATTTTTTTTACGAAAGGAGGAAGGACAAAACTTGCTTTGTGCACAGCTGCATCATAAACTTTTAGTTGATGTTGATCAGAGAATGCATTCGCTTTTTCTTCATTTAAGTTTGCAATAGGGTGAATATTACCTTTTGTAGCACAGGTAAAACTCCACAAACCAGTTGGATAGGTGGGGATATGAGCAAGATAAGTGAAGACACGGTCATTTCCAAAAATATCTTTTAAGCAAGAATTGAGTTCAATGAAAGCTTTTTTGTGGAAATGCGGACTTTCACTTTGTAGTGCCAAGATACCTTCGCTCTTTAAAATTCTTTGCACGTTTTGGTAAAAACTTGCGCTGAACAGGCCTTCAGCCGGACCGGCCGGATCTGAACCATCCACAAGAACAACGTCAAAGCTTTGATTAGGTGCATCTTTGACATATTGTATGCCGTCGGCAATATGAAGTTCCAATTTTGGATTTTCGAATTCACAGGCAATTTGAGGTAAATGTAATTTACATGCTTCAACAACATTGCCATCAATTTCTACCATGACAACTTTTTCTACCTGAGGATAGCGGAACAATTCACGGATGGTACCACCATCACCACCGCCAATCACCAGGATCTTTTTCGCATTTCCATGAGCCTGCATGGAGATATGACTAATCATTTCGTGATAAATGAACTCGTCTTTTTCAGTAGTCATTACCAGATTGTCAATGGTAAGCATTTTTCCGAAAGCATAGCTGTCCAAAATTTGAACGGTTTGAAACTCAGATTTTGCGCGATACAGTAGTTCACCCGTATGACGTAAAGAAAGAGCTAGATTTTCATCCTTGTCAGTAAACCAGACATCTCTTTTAAAGGTAACCTGATGTTTTAATTCAGCTTCGGTTCCTTGTCTTTCTTTGATCAGATAATCGATGTTGACTCTTTCCATTAAATCTACCTGCCCTCTATTGATTTCAATAGCGGATCCATAGTCAGCTTCAAAAGCTTTTTTCAAGAAGTCGAAAGAAACCCATGGATTTACTTCGTCACCACAGGTAAAAATATCAACAGCAGCATATCTGTATTCGGGCCAAGTGTGAATAGCCAGATGGCTTTCCTGAATAACAACAACTCCAGATACTCCATAGGGAGAAAAATGGTGAAAGGTAGAATTGATTACTGTTGCTCTGGCCTCAATTGCTGCATTGACCATTGATTGTTCTATTTTAATCACATCATTCATGATGTCTGGTGTGCAGCCGTAAAATTCAACCAAAATATGTCTGCCTAGTGTTTTACTCATTTTTGAAATTATTAATCGTTTTTAGAATGTTGCGAAGATAAGAAGTCCGCATTTGTAAATAAAATAAATTGATTTTTTTTAAAGTTAAGATTATCAACTAAGAGCCTCTCTGTTATTTTCTTTCTCTGGATTCGTAATGAAATTCTTTTTTTGCAATTGAATTCTTTCAAATTCCTTTTCATAATCTTTAATCTCCGTTCCCATCCACCGATCCCATACCCTCAGGTAGAGCCCATAATTGCCATGAAATCTTGAATGATGTAAATTATGATGAACTGAACTATTGAAAACTTTAAACATCCAGCTTTTACTAAAATGTGCAGGCATAATTTCATATCCTAAATGACCATATACATTGATGATAAAAGAGATCAACGTGAAAATCATCAAGGCGAGAGGGTGAATGGGGAGAATTAACACCATAAGTGGTATGATCAGGCCATTTATAAATGACTCTAAAAAATGAAAGGAATAAGATGCCCAAGGGCTGGGCGCAACGGATTTATGATGCACTAAATGAAAATATCTGTACAGACTTTTATGATGCATGATTCTGTGAGTCCAATAAAAATAGGCATCGTGAAGTATCAATGCGATCAAAATACTTAAGAAAAACCACCAAAGGGGATATTCATAGATTTGATCATAAATAAGGGTATATGATTTGAAAGTTGTTTTAACAGTTGCAAACCCAAGCAGTGCAAATATCATTGCAGCCTGACTGCTGTACCATATTTCACGTTGAATATCTGTTACTTGAATTGTTTTCGTATTGATTTTGTATTTCTCAAAATAGTTTGGAAAGATTTTATAGAAAAGGAGATAAGGGATTCCACTTATAATAAAGTATCTGAGGAGTATCGCGAAAAAAATGGTTGAAAGAATGAATAGACTATTTATCATTTTTAACTATTTGTATTGTTTTCTCCATAGGTTGATATTTTCCCCCATTGAAGGCTTAGATCCCAGATTTTTTGAGCAAAGGCTTCATTTTGCGCTATCTTACTGATTTTTGCTTTTTTGGAGTGGCTAAAATAAGTTCCCGTAACATTTGAAACAGAGTTGTCTGTCGCCAGAAAAATTGATGTTTTAGCCCCATCAGATGGTTTGGTTAAGAATCTTCTACCTAAATCGACTAATTTTTTAAAAAAACCGGAACTACTATTTCCAAATCCTGTATTTACAGTACCGGGATGTAAACAATTAACGGTGATATTATCTTTAATCAGCATTTTGGCCAATATCTGGGTAAAGTAAATATTGAATAATTTACTCAAACCGTATTGATAAAGTTGCCCATAACTCTTTTCGGCCATAATTTGATTCCAATCAATTGAGATAACAAACTTATGCGCCAGGGAACTCACATTAATAATTCTTTTATAATCACTTTTTCTTAACAAAGGAAGAAGATAGTGTGTGGAGAGAAAATAACCCATGTGATTCAAGGCTATTGTTTTTTCAATTCCATCTATTGTTATTTGTCTATCTCCAAAAATTGCACCAGCATTATTGATTAAAACGTCTATTCTAGGTAATTTTGAAAGGACTTCTGTCATGCAGGTTTTTATGGATAACTGAGATTCAAAGTCGCAAATAAAATATGATATTTTATTATTATGAGTCGTAGCTTTGATCTCTTCCATAGCAGCTTTGGCTTTTTCCTCATTACGGCAAACCATTACTATTTCAGCTCCTAAACTGGACAATTCAATGGCAGTAGCTTTTCCGATACCTGAATTGGCTCCAGTGATTAAAACAATTAAATCTTGCATCTTGATAATATGAGAGAAAATAATGTGCAAAATTAGTAAGTCTTGAGAAAGAAATGGATTAATTTCTCAATTCTTTCTTAAAGTTCTCTATTTTAGTACTTATTAGAAGTTTTACATCTCATGTCTTTTAGATTGGTACGAAATTTTTGGAAGTTAAAAACGAATGAGCTGATTCAATTTTTTGGATTATTCATCATATTGTTTTTTTTAATTCAATTATTTGTTTTGCCATTACATAGTACATTTTTGAGTTTAAAGTACCAGAAAAAATTTGTCAAGCGAGAGATCAAGAAAAGGATTATAGAAGGGATCGATGCATCAGAATTAGTTTATTTTAAATTTTCTAATAAAGATGTAAAATCCAAACTGAGATGGGAGCATGCCAAAGAATTTGAGTGGAAAGGTGAAATGTATGATGTTGTTCTCAGCTACGAAGAAAAAGATTCGATCGCTTATCATTGCTGGTGGGACTCAGATGAAAGTCAACTGAACCGTAAGCTGATGGCCTTATTGCAAACAGAGATGGAGCATTATCCTGGAAAAAAGGAAAGGTTATTGGGTTACTCTCAATTTTATAAAAATTTACAATGTCCGCCGAATCATATTTTATATGGTGTTGACCTGTTTCAGTTTTTAGCTGAGGAAAAGGAAATATTTATAGCGGAGTTTTTTCTTCCTTCATCCACTTTTTTAAAGGTAACTGACCCGCCACCTAAGGTTTGACTTTTAAGATTTAAATTTCAAATTTATTTATAGTTAAACAATAAACTTATGAAAAATATTTTTCATGGGTTGGTTTTATTTTTATGGCCAACCTTTATTTTTTCACAGGTTTTTTCAGCGGACAGCTTATTGACATTTTATGGTGCTGAGGTCGTGATTTCAGTTGATAAGGATAGTTCTGAAAAAAACAGGATTGCTAATGAAGTTTTTGTTATTCAGCAAAAAGATATTGAGCGAATACAGGCTTCAAATACGGCTGATATTTTATCAGCAATGGGAATACCTGTGCAGAAAAGTCAAATGGGAGGAGGGAGTCCTATTTTAAGAGGTTTTGAAGCCAGCAGAATTGTTTTGGCAATTGATGGAGTAAGAATGAATAATATCATATACAGGACCGGACATCTTCAAGATATTGTTAAAACAGATCCACTTTCTATGGAAAGGATTGAGATTTTGTATGGACCTTCTTCCCTGCGCTATGGAAGTGATGCATTGGGAGGGGTAATACACATGTATACCAAGTCTCCCATTCTAGCGCGTGATAGTCAAAGGGTATTCAAACTATCTGCCTTGGCAAGATATAGCTCCGCTATGAATGGAATAGGCGGTCATGTAGATTTTCACCTGGGGAGTCAAAAGTGGGCAACATTTAGCTCATTTACCTATCAGCATCTGGGAGATCTCATGATGGGAAAAAATCAAAATCCCTTCTATGCAGTTCCATTTGGCGAACGAAATTTTTATGTCCAGGCTCTCGGGGATGGGAAAGATAGTCTGGTGATGAACAGTAACAGATTTTTACAAAGAGGAACTGGATATGATCAATATGATTTGGTACAGAAAATTGTTTTTCAGCCAAAAACAAATCAAAAACATTTATTGAATATTCAATTTTCGAACTCAACTCAGGTACCAAGGTATGATAGATTGACAGACCCTTCTTCTTCAACGGGGTTGAAGTTTGCAGAATGGTATTACGGTCCACAAACCAGAGGAATGGCTGCTTATGATGTAGAATTCAAACAGCTTAATACTTTTTTTAATTCTATTGTTTTGGGTGTAAATTATCAATACATTGATGAGAGCAGGCATACGCGAAATTTTAACAACCCTTTTTTAAATAGTCGATTTGAAAAAGTACATGTTTTGGGTGCGCATATGGATGTCAAAAACCAAGTTAAACAACATGAATTCAGATGGGGGCTTGATTTTCAAATGAATTTTCTGCAATCGACTGCAGAAAAAAGAAATATTGATGTTGATACTTTGGGACAATTAAGCACGCGTTATCCAGACGGAATGAATCAGATGTACCATATGGCAGCATTTTTTTCGCACCAATGGAAGATTTCGGATCAATTGATGCTTACGGAGGGTTTTAGGGTTGGTTTTGCTAATTTGTATGCCAATTTTAAGGACAGAGCACTGATGTTTCGTTTGCCCTACAGCGAATTGGAACAAAAAACGCCGGTGTACTCAGGAAGCATTGGTTTGGTTCATAACTGGAATAAATTATTAAAATTAACGGCAATGCTATCTACCGGATTTAGGGTTCCCAATGCAGATGATCTTACAAAAGTATTTGATTCCAAACCAGGACTTGTTATTGTGCCAAATATTAATTTGAAACCTGAGAAAACAATCACTTATGAAATTGGTATCACCCTAAGTCCTTCAGAAAAATGTAAGATTGAGCAAAGTTTGTATTTTACTGATTTTATTGATATTGCCATCGTGGATAAATTTTCTTTTAATGGACAGGATTCTATAGATTATGACGGTACATTGAGTGCTGTTTATGCCAATCAGAACAAAAAGTCAGCTTACATTTTTGGTTCAAACACTACAGTTTCTGGTATTTTGTTTCACAAATTTCATTATCAATTTCAGGCCATGTATACTTTTGGCAGGATTAGATCTGAGTTTGGAGATCAACCATTGGATCATATAGCTCCATTTATGTGCAGGGCATCCCTTTCATATCAGCTGAAAAAAATGAATTTTAACCTGAGTGCAATTTACAATAGCTGGAAAAAAATTAGTGATTACTATTTGAACGGAGAGGATAATGAGCAGTATGCAAGTCCAGAGGGAATGCCAGCCTGGATGGTTTTAAATCTAAATATCAGTTATCAGATTCACAAACATGTAGTTTTACAATTTGGTATAGATAACATTTTGGATACACAGTATCGTGTATTTGCAAGTGGAATGAATGCGCCTGGCAGAAATTTTATAGTTTCTATCAAAGGGCAGATTTAATATAAAAAAAAAAAGAGGTTTCGAAACGAAACCTCTTTTTTACATATTATTGAAAATGATTACATCATTCCGCCCATACCTCCTGGCATTCCAGCTGGCATAGCTGGGCTATCTTCCTTGATGTCATTAATCACACATTCTGTTGTAAGAACCATACCGGCAATAGAAGCGGCATTTTGAAGAGCAACACGAGTTACTTTGGTAGGATCAATCACCCCAGCAGCTTTTAAATCTTCATATACTTCTTTTCTGGCATTGAATCCGTATGCATCCTTACCGTTTTTAACTTTCATTACAACAACAGAACCTTCAACGCCTGCATTTTCAGAAATAACTCTCAAAGGCGCTTCTAGGGATTGTCTAACAATTTGTATACCGGCATTCTCATCTTCATTTAAACCTTTAAAACCGTCTAATGATTTGATGGCTCTGATCAATGCAACACCACCTCCAGCAACA
>Ga0169931_10009356_pt1 | contig 14137 bp, 11 predicted proteins | sample Kivu_15m_20L_FD_129675 | JGI IMG/M metagenome (GOLD analysis project Ga0169931, IMG submission 129675) | Freshwater microbial communities from Lake Kivu, Western Province, Rwanda to study Microbial Dark Matter (Phase II) - Kivu_15m_20L... | ecosystem: Environmental > Aquatic > Freshwater > Lake...
CTCAGTTGTGGCGTTCCGCCCTCGCTAACGCGTCGGGCTACACCAGAGTAGCCCGACGCGTTAGCGAGGGCGCTTCGCAACTCGAATCGCGCCGCGCTACAACTGAGCTGCAACGCACCACTAACTCCGGGCGCGCGCCGCGGGTAGGCGCGTAACAGAAGTTGGGTGCGGGGCGTTCGAGTGTAGCCCCGCGGCGCGCGCCGCGGTACGATGTGCCCACCTTCACGAGGGTTCGCTCATGGCGCTCCGGTTGCTCGCGCTCGCGGTGTTCGCGGTCGCGTCGGTTCAGGCGGCGCGCGCCGCCGACCCCATCGACCCGGTCGGGTTCCCCAAGAAGGGCGACCCCGGTGGCGGCGTCGGCGCGTTCCGCATTTGGTTCGCCGACGGCGAATGGCACTTGCGCACCAGCACCGAAAACAGCGTCGGGAAGAAGGACAAGATCATGGTGTTCACCGGTTCGGTGCGCGCCGAAGCGAAGATGACCGTGGAAGCGAACCGGTTGGAGAAGGGCAACGGGAAAACGTCCGACGCGTTCACCGTCCACGCCGACGGAAAGGGCTTCGACTTCGTGTTCAAGACCTACGGCGCGGTCGATCAGGTGGACTTCAAAGTGCCGGCCGCCGCGAAGAACCTGAAGTTCAAGTTGCTCATCGACAACGACAAGGCCCCGACGATTCGGATCATCATCGGGGCCGAGGGGAAACACCCGGAGAAGAACGAGTTCGCCCTGCCCGCGCACCCCAAGAAGGAGAAGTGACGCGGGGCGCGCGGCGAACGGTCACTTGTCGAGCTTGAGTTCGATGTTGGTGCTGGTCGGGGTCACGTCGATGCTGTTCGCGGCATCGTTGCTGTGGTACTTCTTGGGCACGGTCGCGGGCGGACCGTCGAACGCGAACGTGTACTTCCCCGGCGTGAGCTTGGTTTTCACTTTGCCCTTCGCATCGGTCTTCCCACCGCCCTGAATTTGGTCCGAACTCGTGGGCAACATCATCAGGGCCAACCCGCCGCCGGGTTGACCGTTGGGCAGAGTCACGGTCACGGTCGCTTCGATCGGTTCGGTCTTCGCGGGCGGCGTCGAGCTACAACCGGCGAGCAGCACGGCCCATAAGCCGAGGCCCGCAACGAGTCGGGTGCGCATGGGAGTTCTCTGTGGGTGTCGAAACGAATACGGGCCGGCAACCGGTGCCGGCCCGCACGAGGTTGGCACGTGGGTCAGTCGAGCGTCACGACTTGGCCGTCGTCGGCACCGGACACGAACTTCAGCGTGAGGGCGTTGATCGAATCGCGGACGAAGCGGACGCTGCCGTCGGCCATCACCGCGTTCACGCCGCCGCTGTGGAAGCTGAACGGCTCGTCGTTCGGGCCGCAGTTGTTCACGCTCCACGCGCAGGTGGCGGGGCCGCCGGTCGGGGTCGCGTTGTTGTTGATGCGCGCGATGCGCGAGGCGGACGAGTTGCTCGGGCCGGAGATGCCGTTGGTCGCGGCGTCCGGGTCGGCCCACGCGAACACGCGGCGGTTGTTGGTGCCCGGGTTGTTCAGCGGGTTGGCCGGGGAAACCATCGCGCCGTTCCGGGTGCTGGTCGCGCCGAAGATGCCCACGTTCGGGTGCGCGCGGCCGGCGTCTTCGATCAGCAGGAACGTGTTCGACGAACCGTCTTGAATGGCGATGATCGTGCGCCCTTCGCAGGTCATGGCCCCTTGCACGCGGTCCGCAACACCGCCGCGAGCACCCACCGGGTTGGTCGCCGTGATGTTCGGGCTGGCCGGGTTCGAGATGATGTCGGTGAGCGCGATCGCCATGTAGTCGATGCCGCCGAGTTGGTTCACCGGGTCACGCGATTCGTTCGCGAGCGGCGTGCTCGGGCACACGTAGGTCTTGATCTTCGATTGCGCGGCGACGAAACCCGAGGGGAACGCGGGGTCGTCGTAGGCGCGGCCGCGGGACACGCGCGGGTGCAGAATCCCGTTGTTGTAGTTCGCGTCGGCGTAGTGGTTGTAGTTCGTGTCGAACAGCTTGAAGACGTTGTCTTGCTCGATGTACGGCAGGATCAGCACCGACCAACCGTGAACGGTGTAGGTCACGCGGGTCGGGTCCGACTCGCACTGGCCGACCGACGGCGTGACGCCGTACGCGCTCTCGAAGTTGTGGACCGCCAGACCCATCTGCTTCAGGTTGTTCGAGCAGGTCATGCGGGCGGCGGCTTCGCGCACCTTTTGCACGGCCGGCAGCAGCAGACCGATCAGGATCGCGATAATCGCGATCACCACCAGCAACTCGATGAGGGTGAACCCCTCGCGACGCCTCGACTTCATCTCGGACTCCGTGGTAAAGAAAAGAACGACCGCACCCGACCACATTGGGCCGCGCACGAAAGGGGAAGGCTTCCTGAGTTTATTTCCTAAACCCGGCGTTGGCCTACACAGTACCGCGAAGAATTCGTGATTTTCGCAAGAGAAATTCAAGTGCAAGATGTGAATGCACAGTGTAAGGCGAAAATCGCTGCGGGAATTGAATTTACGGCGACCGAACCGTCAAGGACCGAGGCGCGGAATGTGAAAAATCACACCCGCGCCCCGAAAAGCCAGCACTATCGGACTTACTTTTTCTCGACGATGTCGCCCTTCGTGCTCGCCACGAGGCCCACCAACTCGTCGATCTCGGCTTGCGGCACCTTGTACTTTTTCAGCGTCGCAACGAGGTGGCCGGCCAGCGCGCCGAACTCGGCTTCCGTGATGCCCATACCCTTGTGCGAGTCCTTCATGCTCTTGCCGGTGTACTTCAGCGGCCCGCCGCTCACCGCGCTCACCAGTTCCACGAGCAGCTTCTCGAGGTTCTCAACGCCCTTCGCGTCCAGCTTGTACTTGCCGTCGCGCAGGAAGTTCACCTTCGGGTCGCTCGCCGCCGCGACGACGAAGTCGTGAACCACGGCCTTCACCGCCGGTTCGCCGCCGAGCCGGTCCCACAGCGGCTTCTTCGCCGTCGGGGCCTTTTCCACGATGTCGCCGCGGGTGCTGGCAACGATGCCCACCAGTTCGTCCATCTCGGCTTGCGGCACCTTGTACTTCTTCAGCGTCGCAACGAGGTGGCCGGCGAGCGCGTCGAACTCCGCGTCGGTAATCGCCATACCCTTGTGCGAGTCCTTCATGCTCTTGCCGGTGTACTTCAGCGGCCCGCCGCTCACCGCGCTCACCAGTTCCACGAGCAACTTTTCGAGGTTCTCAACGCCCTTGGCATCGAGTTTGAACTTGCCGTCGCGCAGGAAGTTCACCTTCGGGTCGCTCGCCGCCGCGACGACGAAGTCGTGAACCACGGCCTTCACCGCCGGTTCGCCACCGAGCCGGTCCCACAGCGGCTTCTTCGCCGTCGGGGCCTTTTCCACGATGTCGCCGCGGGTGCTCGCCACGATCTTCACCAGCTCGTCGATCTCGGTTTGCGGCACCTTGTACTTCTTGAGGACCGCGATCAGGTGGCCGGCGAGCGCGTCGAACTCCGCGTCGGTGATGCCCATGCCCTTGTGCGACGTCTTCATGTCGCGCCCGGTGTACTTCAGCGGCCCGCCGCTCACGGCGCTCACCAGTTCGACCAGTTGCGTCTTGAGCTTCTCCACGCCGGCGGCGTCGAGCTTGAACTTGCCGTTGCGGAAGAAGTTCACCTTCGGGTCGTCGGCCGCGAGCAGCACGAAATCGTTCACCACGGCCTTCACCGCCGGCTCGCCGCCGAGCCGATCCCACAGCGTCTTCTTGCCGGGGGCGATGTCGTTCTGAATCGCGTCCAGCGCCTCGCGCAGCGTAAACGCGCCCTCGACGGACTTCTGGGTCGCGGCCTTCGCGGCCAGCCCCTTCACCGTCGATTGCAGTTTGGCCCGGTGGTCGAGCATCGGCACCAGCGCGTTCACCGTGCCTTGGTACAGCCGGTAGCAGCCCTCGTGGTTGCCCGCGTTGAACAGGTTGGTGCCCGCAACCGCGGCCTCGTAAACCACGGCCACGACCCGCTTGTCGATTTCGGCCCGGTCGACGGGTTTGTCATCGGCCCGCGCGAGCGACACGGTCGCGCCGAGCAGGGTCAGAGCCAATACGAAACGTGCCCGCATAGGTGGAACCTCTGTGAGATATGGAGCCGCGTTAGTGTACCGGACGCCCGGCACGACACAACGGTCTAGTTTTTTTCCGCCCGCGAGGCGCGCCCGGATTCGTAATTCGGCGCGAATCCGGTTCCGATCCGACCGATGCCGCGCGGTGCGGGCTTTGGAGAAACTGGGGCGAGGGGGGGCGGCGCACAAAGAGCGCCAACCGTCCGAAGAGCGCCGAAGAGCGCCACCAAAGAGCGCCAACTGGCGCTCTTTGAAAAGGCTCTAGAAATCCCAGCATTTGGCACGAAGGGGGCCAAAGAGCGCCAACCCGTCACGCGCGACACCCCCTCCCGCCCGCGCGAGCCCCTTCGGGGCCGGTTCGCGAGCGCGCCGGGTTCGCGCGACGAAACGAACGGGCCTTCCGCCGGCAGCGGGGCACGAAAGAAATAGTATACGCAAGATCAAATCACATCAAGAAGCGCGGATCACAGGTCCGGCATTTTGCCCGCGAGGATGTCACGCTTCCACTCGTCTTCGAGCGGCCACGACACCGTGCAGGTGCCGAAGTCGGCCATGTGCTGGTACTTCGTGAGCCGGTCGATGGCGGCTTGCAGAATCGCGCCGTCCTTGCGGAACACCGGGCCGTGACTGGGCAGCAGGAACGCCGCGTCGTCGTCGCGGATGCGCGTCAGAGACCGAATGTAGTCCGGCAGGTTCGAGCCGTGGTGCGCGTCGATCGCGCCGACGCAGCCGTCTTTGTAGATGTTGTCGCCGCTGAACAGCAGGTCGCCGAGTTTGAAGCTGAGTTGGCCGGGCGTGTGCCCCGGCGTGTGCCACACGCTGAGCGTCAGTTTCCCGACTTTGATCTCGTCGCCCTCTTTGAGTTTCACGTCGATCTTGCACTTGGGCATCCCACCCTCGATCTCGAACCCCTGCGCCGGGATGCTCGCGTAGGTCTGCACCGCGTCGCCGGCTTCGAGCGCCTTGGCGGCTTTCGCGTGCGCGCCCGTCTTCGCTTTCAGGCGCTCGCGGGCCTTGCTCAGCCCTTGCACGTGGTCCGCGTCCGCGTGCGTGGCGATCAGCATCTTGCACTTGGAGAGCGGGAAATCGAGCGCGCGAATCAGCTCGATCACGTCGTCGAGGGTGTCCTCGGTACCGACGTCGATGAGCGCCCACTCGCTGCCGCCGTCGATGAGGTACAAGTTCACCCCGAACGACTGCGCCGCTTGCAGGTTCAGCTCGATGACGTCGGGGAACAGGTACTTCCGATTCCGCATCGTGTGAGTCTCTCGGTGAAGGCGCGTTCATCCTACCGCGTGCGGCGGGCGATTCAACCGTTCGGCCGCGCGGTCACGGCGCGCCCAGTCGTGGTCACGCCGCGCCCGCTCGCGCGCCGGTCGTCGGCCAGAAACCGCTCAAAAGGTTGGACTTTCCGCACTTAGGGAACCGCGGCACCGCTGTTGCTCTCAACACCCGCGTTCTCATCGTCACGGAGTCGCACCATGAAGCGCCGCGGGTTCACGCTGATCGAGTTGCTGGTGGTGATCGCGATTATCGCGATCCTGATCGGCCTGCTGCTGCCGGCTGTGCAAAAGGTGCGCGAGGCCGCCGCCCGGATGAAGTGCGCGAACAACCTGAAACAGTTGGCACTAGCCGTTCACAACTACGAGAGCGCGCTGAGCCAGTACCCGCCGAGCATGACCGCGCCGGTGGGCGGCACGTTCGGCGTGAACAACGGCTCGTGGTCGGTTCACGGGCGGATCCTGCACTACATCGAGCAGGGCAACGCGGGCGTGCGGGTGAACCTCGACATCGGGTACGACGTGGGCACGAACCTGACGAGCGGCGTGCCGACGATGCGCATCCCAGTGTTCATGTGCCCCAGCGAGGTGAACGACACGGTGCGGCTGAGGAGCGGCGCTCCGTTCGTGTACCCGCACAACTACGGGTTCAACTTCGGCACGTGGAACGTGTGGAACCCGGTGAACGGGCAGGGCGGCGACGGGCCGTTCTTCCCGAACGCGCGGCTCACCCCCACCGGCATCACCGACGGGCTGAGCAACACGCTGATGATCGCGGAGGTAAAAGCGTACACGCCGTACAGTCGGAACTTCGCCACCGCGCAATCGGCGGTGCCACCGGCGAGCGCGGCGGAGGTGGCGGCACTGGTGCTAGCGGGGCCGGACAAGAAGATGGGCGCGACCACCAACGACAACACCGGGCACACCGAGTGGCCGGACGGCCGCGTGCATCACAGCGGGTTCACCACCGTGCTGCCGCCGAACACAAACGTGGAAGTGAACGTGAACGGCATTCTGTTCAGGGACTGCGACGTGAACACCCGGCAAGAGGGCAGCAGCGCGACGGTCCCCACGTCCGCGGCGATCACCGCGCGCAGTTACCACAGCGGCGGCATCGTGAATGTGGCCCTGATGGACGGCTCGGTGCGGAACGTGCGCAGCGGCATCACGCTCGGCACGTGGCGCGCGTTGGGCACCCGCAGCGGTGGCGAAGTGCTCGGGAACGATTTCTAACGGGAGCCACAGGGCCGCGGCGCACGGGTTTCCGCGCCGCGGCCGGCCCGCCCGGGCGTTCCGGGCGGGCTTTTTCGTTTCCCCCGGTCCTACGCGCCCCCTTTACCGAATCTTCACGCGCCCGGGGTACAACACCGGCACGCACGGAGAGCGAGCCACCGCTATACTTACATCGCCCCTCCCCTCACGAAGCCACACGAATGGTGATCGCTCCCACCGCGCCGCGCCCGACCGTCGTTTCGACCGAGGGAACCCCGATGGCACAACCGCGCATCCTGATCATTGAGGACGAACGCGGCCTCACCCAATCTCTGACGTGGTACTTCAACCACGAGGGGTTCGAGGTCTCGGTCGCCGACGACGGCAAAGAGGGGCTGCGCAAGGCCCAGAGCACGCTCCCGGACGTGGTGCTGCTCGACATCAACCTGCCCGGCCTGAACGGGTTGGAAGTGTGCCGCGAGCTGCGGGCCGGCGAGCGCACCCGCGAAATCCCGATCATCATGATCACGGCGAAGACCGAGGAAACCGACCAAGTGGTCGGCTACTCGCTCGGCGCGGACGACTACGTGGGCAAGCCGTTCTCGAACAAGGTGCTGCTGGCCAAGGTGAAGGCGCTGTTGCGCCGCGTGGACGGCGGCGGCGAACCGGGCGACGTGACCGAAACCGGCGGCGTGAAGATCGACCGCGTGCGGCACCGCGTCACCTACCACGACGAAGTGCTGTCGCTGACCCCGACCGAGTTCCGGTTGCTCGAGTGCCTCGTGCGCCAACCGGGGCGCGCGTTCAGCCGCAAGCAACTGATGGAAGCCGCGATCGGCGACGGCTCGGTGGTGCTGGAGCGCACCATCGACGTTCACATCAAGACCCTGCGCCAGAAGTTGGTAAAGGCGGGCGGCGATTCGGAGCTGATCGAAACGGTGCGCAGCGTCGGGTACCGGTTCCGCGAAGACGCCGGGACGTAACGCGAGTGGCCCGCTCGGTCCGCGAGCGGCGCTTCACGGAGAGGTGTGCTGTGCGATCGTTCGCCAAGCTCCCCGCCCCGCGAAGCGCCGCTCGCGGAGCGAGCGGACCACTCTGGCCGCACACTCACTTCGCTTCGAGCAACTTCTTCACTTCCTCTTCGAGGCCCGCGACCGCGGCGTTGCGGTTCGCGACCTTGCCGTCTTTCCCGGCCACCAGCACCTGCGGCGGGGCGAGCACGCCGTAGCTCGCGGCCAGCGGGCTGTTGTCCAACCCGCCCGGCGCGAACAGGTGCGTGCCCGGAAGCCCGACCTTCGCCACCGCGTCCTTCGCCAACTGCGCTTCGTGATCCAAGCCCACGGTCACGAGCACCAGCCCCTTCGGGCCGTACTCCTTTTCGAGCGCCGCGAGTTTCTTCGCGTCGTCGGCCAGCGCGCTGCTCCAACTGGCCCAGTAGTACACGACCACCACCTTGCCCGGCGCGACCGGGTTCACCGGGAGGCCGTTCGCCAGCGCCGGGCCGGTCAGTTCCAGCGGCTTGCCTTCACTGTCCAAGCGCTTGAGCGCGCCCTTCGCTTTCGCGGCGTGCGAGTGCGTGCCGTAGTCGCGGATGAGCGCTTCGTACCACGGGCGGGCCTTCGCTTCGCCGTCCTTCTGGCCGGACAGTTCCCACGCCATCGCGAGCCGCCACGCGGCCTCGGGCGCGTCGGCGCTCTTCCCGTGGTCCTTCAGGTACGTTTCCAGCCCGGTGCGCCACTTGTCCTGAATGCCGGGCAGTTCGTCGTTCGCGCGGATGTTCGCCATCGCGACGCTGTTCTCGGCGATCAGCAGGCGGAACGCGGCGTAGGCGGCGAGCGTCGGGTTCCCGCCGGGCTTGGTCATGTCGTCGCGCCACTGCTTCACGCGCTCGATGTGCCGGCCGCCCGGCTTGTCGCCCTCGGCCGCTTGCGCGAGGCTGTCGATGAGCATCTTCGCCCACTGTTCCTTCTGGTCCGCGACGGCGACGATCTGTTCGAGCAGTTCGGCGCGCTTCCCGTTGAACTCGGCGAGCGCCGCGATGGTGGGCGGGTTCGGCGCGGCCTTGTCGAGGTCGTTGAGCTTCGTGACGAGCGCCGCGATCTTGTTGTCGACCACCGGGCCGGCGGTGTCGCCGCCGCCCGCGGCCCCGACGCTCGGGCCGTCCACGAGTTTCCACGCGCGGCCGATCTGGATCAGCTCGCCGGTCTGCACGAACGCGGTCTTCCCGCCGTCGTCGATGAGCACGGTGCCGTTCTTGTACGCGGTGTAGTCGTCGCGCCCTTCGAACGAGTCCGCGGCGCGCGTGTGCGGCGGGCCGAACTCGGCGTGAACCCACTTGGCCTTGTCGCTGAGCTTGAGCGCGGCCGCGGCGTCGGCGAACTTCTTGGCGGCCCCGGCGGCGCGGGCGGCGAGCGCGCTCGCGTCGGCCGCGGGCAGCCCGATGGCGGCGAGGTTCTCCTTCGTGACCAACAGGGCGCTCAACTTCGCCGCGTCGTTGCTGGCGAGCGCCTTCAGCAGCTCTTGCGTCGCCTCTTCGGGCGAAATGACGGCCCACTCGTCGACGACGTTGTCGCGGTTGCGGTCGTAGCCCCACTTGGACCCGTTCGCGCCGAGCCAGCGGAACTGCGCCGGCTGTTCGGCCGCGGGCGGGTAGATTTCGCGGTACGCTTCCGCGCCGTCGAGGTAGTACGAGACGATGTTGAAGTTCTTGTTGTCGTAGCTAACGAACACGCGGAGCGGCTTCCCTTCGGGGTCGCGCACGGTGTAGCCGAGGGGCGCGCCGCCCTTGGGGTTGGGGATCGGATCGACTTTGCACCGGGCGACGGCGTCCGGTGCGGGCGTGGACACGTTCACGCCGGGGTGTTTGGGTTGCTGCTTGAGTGCCCATTCGGCCGTGACCGCGGCGGGCTGCGCGTGTGCGGTCGCGGCGAACGCGGCGAGAAGCGCGAGCGCGGCAAGCCCGCGCGCCGGGCCGAGCGTGGTCGTCATCCGTGACTCCTGTGGAACGCGCGCCGCCGGGGGCGGCGCAATCCGCAGAAGGCATATCGGCGCGCGAACCGGCGCAAGTTGACCCTTGAGCGAAAAGTGGGGGAATGCGCGCCGAGCCCACCTTTAGGTCTGGCTCGACGCCGAGAGTCGCGATAAGGCGTTGAGACCGGATTGTGACGATTCGACGAAATGCATCGGTTGCGATTGATATCCGACTTGGGGGGGGCACTAAACTGGCGTGACAAATTCGCGCCCTTCACATCGAGACGCACTTTCATGCCGCACCGCATCATCGACCTCACGAAGCGCCTGTTCGCCCGCATCGCACCGAAGCAGGCGAGCGGCGGACCGAACCCGCTGCGGTTCCGCCCGAAGCTCGAAGCGTGCGAAACCCGCGAAGTGCCCGCGACTCTGAGCGGCCAAATCTGGATCGACTTCAACGAGAACGGCTATCGCGATTCTGGCGAGGCCGCGGTCGCAGGCGCGACCGTCGAACTGACGGACGGGAACGCACAACTGACGCCGGGCAGCGGTGTTCGGTTGCTCACGGTCTCGGACGGCACCGGGCAGTTCACGTTCACCGACGTTTCCGAAGGCGCGGTGTACGCGATCAACGTCTCGTTTCCCACCACGACCGATTCCCAGTTGGTGCCGAGCGCCGTCGTATCGGTTCCGACCGGTCAGCAACAAGCGAGCGCGGCCGTGGGTCTCTCGCCGGCCGTGTTCGCCGCGATCACCGCACCGGCACCGGATGCGAGCATTCCGACCGGACCAACCGAACCGCCCGCACCGATTAACCCCGAAGACGGCAGCGACGCGCAGTCGATCAATCGTGCCCGAATCACGGCCCTCGTGCGGGGGAAAAACGAGCAACTGTTGCTCACCAGACACAAACTCAGTGCAGCGGAGGGGAAACTGCGCGCCCTCGAAATGTTCCTCGAGTTCGATCTGGATCGGTTGGAACGGGCCGCCATGCGCAACAACGAACCCCCGGCGGCATGGGAACAGTTCCGCGCCGCGTACAAGCAACTCTACATTCGCGAGGCGGAAGCCTTCTTCCGCATGTACGAGGGGTACCGCGCTGAGCACGCGGCGGTTCAGTCAATCGCGAACGCCATTCAATACACCCTCTTCCCCGCCTACGAGATCAATCCGCGCACGCTGCAATACTACCAACAGCTCAAAGCGAATCAGTAGACGCCCCGGAGTTTCGGGGGCAACGTGATTGCTGACGGTCGCCCGCAGGACGCACAAAGGGAACGCCGATGACCGCTTTCGTCTGCCCGCTACTCCTCCTGCTCGGCGGCGCATCAGAGCGCTTCGCGGGGCGCGGTCTGTTCATTCCCGCGCCGCACCCGGACGTACTGATGCGCGAGCGCGCCGAGTTTCGGATCGCTTGGCTCCCCAAGGCGGTAGAGGTCAAGCGCGAACTGAGCGCCGCTTATGCGCAACGGGGGCGTCCCGACGATCTCAAGCGCGTGGCCGAACTTGAGCGCGATGAAGCCCGGCTCCTCGAATCCATCAAGGAGTGCCGCGAGATTCTGGCGCGGCCGTACCCGCCACCCATGATCCCGTGCACTGAGTTCGATTTCTCCGCCCTCCCGCGCGCCGGCGAGGGCACGTTCAAGTTGACTGTCGCAGTGCGCACGGCGGATCGGAAAGAGGTGAACGTGGCGCTGGATGTGCCCCGCACGGCGAAAGGCCCCGAACTCGCGGCGCGCGCGCTCGCGATGGGGATGTGCTGGCGCGGCTACCCGGCCGAAGTGATCGAGAAGACCAAAGTGCGCGTCTACGGGCGCGACACCGGAATCGACATCTTTCGCACGACCGGGGCCGAGGCCGTCGCGCTGGGCGAAGGGGCGAAATCCCAACCTCTGGTCCGAGAAGTGAAGCCCCCGCCGCGCCGACCGTAGGTGCCTGCTTCACCTGTCCCAATCGCTATTCTGGCTCGTCGTTGCGGGCGCGCGGGGTTGCGGGTACGCTCTGATTGTTCCTTTTCGCTCACAACACACACCGGAGCGCGTCGTGGCGATTCGGTTCCGGTGCCCGCAGTGCGCTCGCGCGCTGTCCATCGGCTCGCGCAAAGCCGGCACCACCGCGACCTGCCCGCACTGCGGCGCGCAAGCCCCCGTACCCGACGAACGCGCGCCCGTGCGCCGCGCCGCGCGAATCGCGCTGCTGTGCGTTGGCGGCACGGCCCTCGTCGCGTGCGCAGTTGTGGGATTGGTGCTGTCGCAGCGCGAGCGCGCCGAACCGCCGCGCGAAGTGGCCCGCGCGGAACCGGTCGCGCCGAAAATCGAACCGCCCGCGCCAAAGGTTGAACCGCCCGCGCCGAAAGTGGAGCAATCCGAACCGAAGCGGCCGGGGCTTGCGAGCTTCTTGCCACAACTGCTCCAACAGTTCGCGCCGAAGATCGACCCGCAACCGCTCGCGCCCGAACCGCAGCCGGCGCCGGATCCGCCACCGGTGATTCCGCCCAAACCGGTCGCGTTCGACAACTTCGGCAACCCGGTCGGTGCGGAGTTCGGCCTCGGGCAAGACGGCGAGTTCAAAGGGAAGCGCCTGCTGTTCTGGTCCGGGTTCGAGAACGCCGGCCGCGTGTTCTTCCACCCCACGAACCCGCTGTGGAAGGCGCTCGAAGCGAAAGGGTTCGTGGTGTCGCGCGCGTTCGGCAAGTTCGACCCCGCGTGGCTCAAGAACACCGACCAACTGTGGGTGCTCTCCACCGGCCGCTTGAACCTGCCCGACGGCATCACGCCGGACCTGCTCGAACTCGGCGTCGCGGCGTTGCCCGCGAGCGCGGTGCCGTCCGGGTTCACGCTGCCCGAATACCAGTTCGTCGTGCGCGCGACGCTCGATGTGGCACTCGGACCGACGCACCCGCTGACCGCGAAGGACTGCGACGCCATCGAAGCCTTCGCCCGCGCTGGCGGCGGCTTGTGCCTGCTCGCCGAAGACGAACCGTTCACCCGCGAGGCCGACGAACTCGCGCGCCGGTTGTTCGGCGCGCGCGTGAGCGGGAACTACATCGCCGACCGCGTCGCGTTCGTGCGCAACCGCGGGTTGACGCCGGCCGACGTGAAGAAGTTCGGCGGGCAGTTCGAAGTGGCCGAGCACCCGCTGCTCGCGGGCGTGAACTTCCTCTTCGAAGGCATCACCGTCAGCCACGTCACGAGGTCGGACAAGCTAGATGTGGCGCTCGCGGCGAGCGACGGGAAGGCGCTCGTCGCCGTCTCAAAAGTGCCGGGCGTGCGCGCGGTGATCGACTGCGGGTTCACGCGCTACTGCCACGGCCCGACGGAGCGCACGAGCTACGTTCTGAAGACCGCGGGCACGGTGCGGCTCGCGCAGAACGTCGCCGCGCACCTCGCGGGCAAGGGCGCGCCGAAGTGACGCGGCGTACGGCGCGGTCACTTCGCGGCTTGGGCCGGAGCGTACCCGATCAGCGCGAACAGCCGGTACTGCGCGCGGTTGAAGTCGAGTACCGCCGCGAGGTAACTCGTGCGCGACTGGGCCAGCACTTGAATCGCCTGCAACGGGCGCAGCGCGTCGAACAGGTTCTTCGCGTCCACCACGTTCAGCGTGCCCTCTTTGTTGATGCGGTACAGTTCCTCGGCCTCGCGCACCGCGCGCGCGGTGAGTTCGACCGCCTCGTACCGCGCGGCGGCCACCTGCGCCGCCTCCACGATCTCCGCGACCGCCCGCGCCTGATACTCGATCTGCGCGATCTGCGCCTGATCGAGCTGCGCGCGGCGCGCGGCGGTCTCGGCCCGGTCGACGAGACCGAACCCCTTCAGTTCCCACACCAGCGCGGCGCTCAGGGCGTTGCGCGCGCTGAAGTTTTGCAGGTCGTCGTTGAGGCCGCCGCCGAAGCCGCCGGTCTGGTTCGTCACCGCGACCTTCGGGAACAGCGGGCCGTACTGCTGCCGCCGCACGCGCGCGAGCGCCGCGGCCACGGCCTCCCGATTGGCCGCGAGGTCCCCGCGGTTCGCCAGCGCGAGGGTCACGAGGTCGTCGATGGTGCTCGCGGGGTCGATGAGCGGCACCGGCACCACGGCCGCCGCGGCCGGGACCAACTTCACGGTGGGCTTGAGCAGCAGCAGGCGCGCGAGCCGCGCGCTGGCGGCCCCGGCGCGGCCGTTGAGGTCCGCGCGCTCGACCTTGCGCAGGTACACTTCCGCGGCGGCGCGCTGCACGTCGCCGGCCACGCGGTCGCGCTTGGCCGCCCGCGCGTCGGTCGCGGACCGGAGCATCGATTCGGCCTTCGCGAGCGCGTCCGCGTTGATCTCGAGTTGGGCGTACACTTGCACCAGATCGAAGTAGGCGACGACAGCGTCCAGTTCGGCGAAATCGGAAACGGTCCGGGCCCGTTGTTGCTCGGCCGCGCTCAACCGGCGCTCGATCAGCGGGCGGTAGAGCGCGTCGGCGGTGTCCACGTTCAGCCCCAGTCCGCCGGAGGCGAACAGGTTCGCGCGCGACACGGCGAACACGTCGCCGCGCTGGTTCTGCGTTTGGCCGTCGAACCGCGTGTAGGTGACCCCGGCGACGAGGTTCGGCACCCACAGC
>Ga0169931_10009359_pt1 | contig 14134 bp, 10 predicted proteins | sample Kivu_15m_20L_FD_129675 | JGI IMG/M metagenome (GOLD analysis project Ga0169931, IMG submission 129675) | Freshwater microbial communities from Lake Kivu, Western Province, Rwanda to study Microbial Dark Matter (Phase II) - Kivu_15m_20L... | ecosystem: Environmental > Aquatic > Freshwater > Lake...
CCCAGGGCGATCAGGGTGGCGTAGACCATCGCCGACGACGCCAGCGCGGCCACCAGCGAAGGGACGAAATCCTGGTCCGCACGCACCTCGGGAAGCGAGCGGGCGACGGGCCCCCAACCTCCCGGGGCGGGGCGGACCTTGCGGTAAAAACGCTGCAGCACCTCCCTGCTTTCCGGCGGCGTGAGCCAGGTGACGACGATCCAGGTCGCGATCGTGCAGGCGGCGATGAGCAGCATCCGCGTCTGGTCGTTGAGGACGTCGCGGCCCTGGAAAAGGGCGGTCTCCAGCGCCGGCTCCGTCGCCCGTAGCAGCACGAAGAAGCCCAGCGAAGCCGCCATCGAAGCGATCTCGGTCCAGGCGTTGATTCGCCACCAGAACCACCGCAGCATGTAGACGCCTCCGGTCCCCGCCCCCAGGGCCACGAGCAGCGTCCACACCCGGTCGACCGACGCCGAGCGGAGCATCCAGGCGGCCCCCCCTCCCGCTGCCAGGACGACGACGGAGGCCGCCCGCGACGCTCGAGTCAGTTCCCGCTCGGTGGCGGCGGGATGGAGGAATCGCTGGTAGACGTCGCGTACGAGATACGAGGCGCCCCAGTTCATCTGGGTGCTGATGGTCGACATGAAGGCGGCCAGAAACGTCACGACCAACAGTCCTCGCAATCCCGCCGGCGCGACGTCGCGCATCACCCAGGCGAAGCCGACATCCGGCTTGGCGCTGTGGCGCAAGTCGGGATACAGGGCCAGCGCCGCATAGGCCACCAGCACCCAGGGCCAGGGACGCACGCAGTAATGGGCGATCTGGAACCACAACGTCGCCCCCAACGCATGCCGCTCGTCGCGGCACGACGCCATCCGCTGCACGATGTAGCCGCCGCCCCCCGGCTCGGCGCCGGGGTACCACGTCGCCCACCACTGGACCAGCAGCATGACGGCGAAACTGCTCAGCGGCAGCCACGGCTCGGAGACGGCGAAGTCGGGAAAAAACCGAAAGGCCTGCTCGCCCCCCGCGAAGTTTTCGGCCACCCGGCTCTTCAAGGCGTCGATGCCGCCGACATGCCGCACCGCCGACGCCGCCAGCGCGATGCAGCCGGTCATGGCGACGCCGAACTGCAAAAAGTCGGTCAGGGCCACGCCCCACATGCCGGCCAGGGTCGAATACGCGCCCACCGCGGCCAGCAGCAGCGCCAGCAGCCACGCATCGCGGGCCGCGTGGTCGGTCGCCGCGGGGGCCTGGGGATCGGCCAGCACGGTCTCTCCGAGGACGGTCAGAATCGCCCCCGACACCCAGCCGATGATCAGCGGATTGACGACCAGCGCGAGGTACAGCGCTCGGACTCCGCGGAGCCACGAGGCGGGCTTGCCGCCGTACCGCAGTTCGATCAGTTCGACGTCGGTGAAGACTTCGGCCCGCCGCCAGAGCCGCGCGTAGACGAAGACCGTGATCATCCCGCCCAGCGCGAAGGACCACCAGAACCAGTTGCCCGCCAGACCGTGGCGGACCACCAGACCGGTGACCGCCAGCGGGGTGTCGGCGGCGAACGTCGTCGCCACCATCGAAGTCCCCGCCAGCCACCAGGGGAGGGCGCGTCCGGAGAGGAAATATTCGGCGAGACTTTCACCCGCCCGGGCGCGGTAGCGCAAGCCGACGAGCAACGTCGCCGCGAAGTAGGCGACGATGATGAGCCAGTCGATGGTGTGCAGCGGCATCGGCGAGGGCTCGGCGGCGCGTCACCACTTGAGGCCAAACTTCTCGCCGCCGGACGGCCCCCCCAGACCTCCCTTGAGTCGCTCGTCGCGCTTGCGGGACCTCTCGGCACGGGACGGCTCGGCGGCCTCGACGGCCGGCGATTCGTCGGGTCGGGCCGCCGCTCGCTCGGGTTTGGGCATGAGGGCCTTCAGCGACAAGCTGATCCGCTGGGCCTGTTTGTCGACCGACAGCACCTTGACTTCGACTTCCTGCTGCTCGCTGATCACGTCCGACACCCGCTGCACCCGGCCGTGTCCCAACTCGGAGATGTGGATCAACCCCTCGACCCCCGGCGCGAGCTTCACGAACGCCCCGAACTGCATGATCTTGGAAACGGCGCCGCGGACCGTCGACCCGGGAGCGAACCGCGTCTCGGCAGCTTCCCAAGGATTGCTCGCCTGGTCGCGGTAAATCAGCGAGATCTTGCCAGTGTCGCGGTTGACCTTTTCCACGCGCACTTTGACTTTTTGCCCGACCTGCAGCACCTCGCTGGGATGCGTCACGCGTTCCCAGCTGAGCTGGCTGACATGCACCAGACCGTCGACTCCCCCCAAGTCGACGAAGGCGCCGAAGTCCTGCAGGCTGCGGACCGTCCCTTCGCGCACCTGCCCCGGAGCCAACTCCTGGAGCATCTTCTCGCGACTCTCCTTCCGCTCGCGCTCCATCAGAGCGCGGTGGCTGAGCACCAGATTCCTGCGGCTACGGTTGGCTTCCGTCACCACGCACGCCAACCGCTGGCCCACGAACTCCTCGGGATTCTCGACGCGGAACAGCGAAATCTGCCCCAGGGGAATGAATCCGCGGATGCCCGAGGTCTGGCACTCCAACCCCCCTTTGTTGTGCCCCGTGATCGTCACTTCGATCACTTGGCCCTCCTGCACCTCGTCCCAATTGCCCACCTCCACCGCGGCCGCGGGAGCCGTCACCTCGTACAGGCCCTGGTCCGCGTTGTACCGGGCGATCATCACGTCGACTTCCGCCCCCGCTGCGGGCGGCGTCGCGAAGTGCTTCAGCGGCATCACGCCCTGCTGGGGCACGCCCAGGTCGACGAACACGTCTTCCTCGTGCACGCTGATCACCCGCGCCTTCAGCCGGGCCTCGGGCGTCAACTCCTCGACCGCCGCGCCCGTCGTCGCATCCAACAGTTCCTCGATCGAACCTTCACCGAGGGCGGCTTGCAGTTCCCGCTCCAGCTCCGGCGACAGGCGATCGCGAACGTTCGGCGGAGGATACGCCTTCTTCTCCCGCTTGACGGGGGCCGGCGCCTCGGACGAAGGCAGATTGGGCTTGGCCGCCAAATCGTCGCTTCGGGCATCCTCGCGCTGCGTCCCGATCCGAATCCTCTCGCTGGGGCGCACGCCGTCGGACGACTCGGCAGCCGCCTCGGCCGCCGGGACCGACGCAGGCGCCGCCGCGGATTCGCCCGCCGGGACGTCCCCGGACGGCGCCGCCGGGGCGTCGGACGCAGATATCACGGCCTCGTGCGCGGCGCGCGGGGCCGACGAAGCCAACGGATCGGTTTCAAAGGTCATAGCGTTGGAAACTGCGGCAACGAAGCGGGGAACCAAACGAAGCGGGGAACCAAACGAAGCGAGTCAGCCGACAAGGCGAGCCAGCCGACAAAGCGAGCCAGCCGACAAAGCGAGCCAGCCGACAAAGCGAGCCAGCCGACAAAGCGAGCCAGCCGACAAGGCGAGTTAGCCGACAAAGCGAGGACGCGGGGCGCAACGGCGAAGCGGGTCAGGGGAAGAGCAGAGTCCCCGCCGACGACGCGCGACAGAGTCCCGCCCATCGTAGGAAGTCCCGTCCAGAGTGTAGCAACGGAAATGGCCCGCCTGCAACCGTTTCCGACAAATCCGCCCGCCCCCGCACCCCCCATGTTCCGCCGCGCACCCGGTCCCCGCCGTTCACCGCGCATGCCAGCGGTCCCAACGCTCGGCCAGGCCCGGAATCAGCCGGACGGCGTTCTCCGCGTAAATCTTTCGCAAGGCGTCGTCGGGCAGTCCCAGGCCGTAGATCCGCCACATCCCCTGCGGCGGAAACTGGTCTTCGGCGTAGGGAAAATACTCGTCCTCCGTCTCCAACAGACGCCAGTGCGGACGCATCCGTTCCGGCGGCCGAGGACCGTCGGTGCCGAACAGAATCCGATCCTGGTAACGCAAAAAAAACGCCCGGGCGGCGCGCGGCTGACGGCCGATTTCCGCCAGCCTCGCCGACAACTCCACCACCAGATTCGGGCAGGCGTCGAGCCATGAGGCCAGTTGCTCGAGATCCTCCGGACTGTCGGCCATGTGGGCGCCGATGAAGGTCGTGCCGGGATGACGGCGGATCACCCGGTTCCGCGCCGCGAACAGTTCTTCCCGGAGCGCCGGCCCCGCAGCGGCGTAGCTCCATTCCGGATGGCGGCGCAGTTCTTCCCATCGTTCGTTGAAACGATCGACCGGCAAGAAGAAGGCCGCCGGATCGGCCGTGTGGATCAGCACCGGCATTCCCAGCTCGCCGCACGCCTTCCAGATCGGATCCCACCGCTCGTCGTCAATCCGCAGGAGCGATCCGTCAGGATTGCGATGCTCCAAGCCCAACGTCTTGAAGACCTTGAGGCCCGTCGCCCCTTGGTCGCGGGCCTCCCGAAGCGACCGCGCCATGCGACGGCCGAAATCGGGACGCTGGCAATCCCACGCCGCCAGGTCCTCGGCGGCGGCCCCCTGCCAATCGACGTTCGCAAAGATCACGAAACGGTCGCGGTAGCGGGTCCACAGGTACTTCTTGTGCTCCTCGAGTTGCTCGCCCAAGCCGCCGTCGAGGCTCACGCACGCCGCGATGTTCTGGTCGTCCATCACCCGCACCCACTCGTCGAGGGCTTCGGGCGACTGCCGCGTCTTGTACTTGCCGTGCACGTGCACGTCGATCGCGGAGAACCGCGCGCGGCGGACGTCGGTCGCGGCCGATCGCAGCATGCTCCGCGGCTGGTAGAGCTCGAGCGACAAGGGTCGGCCGCTCGCGCCGTCGAGCGGCTCGTCGCCGCGGACCGTCGCAGCCCCTCCGACCCAGCAGAGCGCCGCGATCCAGCTCGCCCCGACGCGGCAGGCCGGCAGCCATCGGGCGGAGCGTCGATCGACGAAGCCCCGGGGTCGGCGGCTGCGCGGAACGCACGACGCGACGTCGCGCACCTCCCGCCGCCAGTGCGATGTGCTGCTCACGCTTGCCCGTCGCCCCCAACCGCGCGGCGCCGCGTCATGCGCCGCGAATGCGCACCACTCGGCCGCCGCTGGTGTACACGCCGCCCGACCGATAACGGCACCAGGAGAGTTGGACCTCGGCCACCAATCGGCCCAAACAGGCCCCCTCGAGCACCACCACCGCGTGCCGATTCGCCAACGGCGCACCATGATCGAACGATACCCGGTCGACGTCGAACCGTCGGACCTCCACCTCGCGAGTCTCGCACGCCGAACCCGATTCGTCGAGCGGCGTCAACCGCGCATGCAATGCCGCCGACGTCTCCTCGACGGCGGCGTCGCTCGCACGCGGCCGGGGCCGGGGCAGCAGAGCGGACAATTGGGCGGCATGACGACGGAGTTCTTCGCGGGACGCGGAACCCAGATCTCCGCCCCAGCGACAGCGATTCCAGCTCGGCATCGGGAACAACCTCCAAGCCTGCGGGCCGTGGCGTGACCGTTTGCGGCGCACCCCAGCCGCCGACCGCCCGGCGCCACAACCCTCGGGCGGCGGAACGCGTGCCGGGCGCCGTCTCGTCAAGCGTAACCGACAATCGCCCCGCCCAGTTCGTCCCGCTCGGAAAATCCCGCCCCGCAGCGCCCGCCCGCGGCGGCTACAACCCGCGCCCGAGGACCAGCTTACCGCCGAGATTGCCGTCCGGGCAAACCGCGACGGCGACGCTTGAAACCCCGTGACGACAAGCACGCGACTTCGACGGGGCGCAGGGACGCGGCAAGTTCGACGTCGCAAGCTCGACGTCGCAGTCGTCACGCCTTCATCTCGGCGATCGCCGCCTGCACTTCCTCCGCGTGGCCATCGACCGAGACCTTCTTCCAGACGCGCACCACTTTGCCGTCGGGGCCGATGAGATAGGTGCTGCGCTGGATGCCCATCGACTTTTTGCCGTACATGTTTTTCTCGCGCCACGCCCCGTATTTTTCAGCCACTTTGTGGTCCTCGTCGGCCAGCAGCGGGAAGTTGAGCTGGTATTTGTCGCGGAACTTCCCATGGCTCGCCACGCCGTCGGGACTGACGCCCAGCACCGACACCCCTTCCGCCTGCAGGTCCTCGCGGGCATCGCGAAACGCGCAGGCCTCGCGCGTGCACCCTGGCGTATCGTCCTTCGGATAGAAATAGAGCACGACCGCCTTGCCCGCCAAATCCGCCAGTCGCACCTTGGATCCGTCGTCGGCCGGAAGCGTGAAAGCGGGCGCCTTTTTGCCGGGTTCGATCCAATCGCTCATGGGAGAACTCCTGAATGCCTTGGGGACGTGAAACAAGACGCACCGTCAGCCCTCGTCGCTGCGCACGCCACGGGCCTTGACGAAGCCTCCCGGGCGAGTCGCAGGGAGCGGCTCGTGGATCCACGCCCCGCCCCGCCGACGCGTCCCGCCGACGCGTCCCGCCTGAGCGACCGGCCGGCGGCGTCGCATGCGAGGGCGGGCTGCCCCGAGACGTGCGTGGGTCGAGTAGCGCGTCGCGACCAGGTTCTCGTGGCGACCCGCCAACCCCGACGCGTCAACCCCGAACGGCCGACGCGGGGGCCCGCGCACCGGCCGCGCAGCATGCTGGGCGGCCGTGCCGTGGGTCGGGGCTCGCCGCGGCCGCGGGCCCGACTGCGGAGTCGGTTGCGGCTGAGCGGCGGACGAGCCCCCGCCCGAATCGGCGACGGACGTCGCGGGGCGGCAGGGCGACCGCGGCCGCCGGGCGCCCGCTGGTAACCGCCGGCCCGCGGGGATTGTAACGCAACGCCCGCCCGCCGACGAGAAGACAGAGGACGATCGACCCTCGACCCTGTCCCGCGTTCCGGGTTACAATGTGCGGTTTGCCGCCCTCCCCCAGGGCGCCCTGCCCGGGAAGGCGGCGGCGCCTCGGGTCCCTCGAGCGTTCAGGAGCCGACGATTTCCGAGCCCGCACCAGCTGCCGATCGTTCCGCCCCGCGGAGCCTCGATCTTGCCCTTGCCGCCGCGCGGACGGCCGAAGAGAACCGGGGCGAGCGGGTGACGGTGCTGGACATGCGGGCGATCACCCCGATTTTCGATTATTTCGTGATCGTTACGGGCAACAGCCGTCGGCAGTTGCACGCGATCAGCGAAGAGATCGACCGGCGTCTGCAAGACGACCTGGGCGACCGGCGGCTGGGGCTTGAGGGGTACAACGAGAGCCGCTGGATTCTGCTGGACTACGGCAACGTCGTGGTCCATCTGTTCGACGCCGAAACGCGCGACTACTACGCTCTGGAGCAACTCTGGAGCCAGGCCGCCGAGGTGGCGTTGCCCTGGCACGCCGATCATGAACATTCTGGCTGAACTCAGGAGCCGCTTTGCCGAGGCGTTGTCGGAACTCGGGCGGCGCCACTCCGCCGCCGACGACGAGCAGGCGGCACGGGAATGGGCCGCGATGGTCCTGCCGAGCCAGGATCCGCGGTTCGGCGATTACCAGGCGAATTGCGCGATGCCTCTGGGCAAGCGGCTCGGCAAGCCGCCGCGGGAGATCGCTGCCGAGTTGCTGGCATGCCTGCGCATCGACGATCTCTGCGCGGAGCCCGAGATCGCCGGTCCGGGATTCGTGAATCTCCGACTGCGCGACGATTTCCTCGCCCGGCAGTTGGCTGCCGCGCTGGCCGACGAGGCGCGACTGGGCGTGCCGACGGCCGAGCGGCCGCGGACGATCGTCGTCGACTACTCGTCCCCGAACGTCGCCAAGCCGATGCACGTGGGCCACATTCGCTCCACGGTCATCGGCGACGCTCTGTGCCGCGTGCTGAGGTTTCTCGGCCACCGCGTGATCAGCGACAATCACATTGGGGATTGGGGCACGCAGTTCGGCATGATTCTTTACGGGTACAAGCACTTCGCCGACGTCCAGCGGCTGGAGGCCGCCCCTGTGGCGGAGTTGAGCCGCCTGTATCGCCTCGTCCATCAGCTGGTCGAGCATCAGACCGCCCGCCGCGCGACGATTCCCGCGCTCGAGGAGCAACTCGGCGACCTGCGGCGGAAGCTCGGCGAGCTTCCGGCGGCGGAGGGCTCCGCGGGGTCCGACGAGCAGAAAAAATTGCAAAAACGTCGCCGCCAGCTGGAACAGCAGGCGCAGGAAGTCGCCGAAACGCTCGACGCCGAAGTGCGCAAGGCCGTCCAGCTCGAGAATTCTCCGGAACTGAGCGGCCTGGCCGCAGGCCACCCCGACGTCGAACGGGCGGTGCTGCGGGAGACCGCGGCCTTGCACGCGGGCGACCCCGCCAACCGCGCCCTCTGGGAACGTTTCCTCCCGGCCTGCCTCGACGAAATGGAATCGGTCTACCGGCGGCTGGGCGTGACCTTCGACCACGCGTTGGGCGAGAGCTTCTACCATGCGGCGCTTCCCGAAGTGGTGGCGTCGCTTGAGGCGTTGGGACTCGCCCGGGAGAGCGACGGAGCGAAGTGCGTTTTTCTGGAGGGCATCGACGCTCCGTTTCTCGTCCAGAAGCAGGACGGCGCGTTCCTTTACGCCACGACCGATTTGGCGACGATCGATTTTCGACTGCGCGAGTGGAACCCCGACGCCATTCTGTACGTGGTCGATCATCGTCAATCGCTCCATTTCCAGCAGCTGTTCGCTACCGCCCGGCTGTGGCGCGACCGGGAGGTCGAGTTGACGCATGTCAGCTTCGGCACGGTGCTCGGCGAGGACGGCAAGCCCTTCAAGACGCGGAGCGGTTCGGCCGCCGGACTCGCGGGACTGCTCGACGAAGCGGTCGAGCGGGCCCTGGCGATCGTCAACGCCAACGACGACGCGCGGCCCGAGCCGCTGCTGTCGCCCGCGGAGCGCCGCGAGGTGGCCCGCCGCGTGGGCCTGGGAGCGGTCAAGTACGCCGACCTCTCCTACAATCGGACGAGCGACTACAAATTCAGCTACGACAAAATGCTGGCGATGACCGGCAACACCGCCGCGTACATGCAGTACAGCTACGCCCGGGTGCGGAGCATCTTCGACAAGGGAGACGTCGATCCGCTTCGCCTTCGGGCCGATTCCGCGGCGATCGAGCTGTCCGATCCGGCGGAGCGGAGCCTGGCGATCGCGCTGCTGCAGTTCTCCGAAGCGCTCGACCGTGCGGCGGCCGACTACCGTCCCAACCACCTGACCGACTACTTGTTCGATCTGGCCGGCCGGTACGCCGCATTCTTCGAAACCTGCCCCGTGCTGAAAGCCGAGAGCGACGCGCTGCGGACCAGCCGCCTCAAATTGTGCGACCTCGCCGCGCGGACGCTGGCCTGCGGGCTGGGCTTGCTCGGGATCGAGGTCGTCGAGCGGATGTGACGGCCGGCGGCCGCGACGCGGCCGGTCGCCTCACAGCACCTCGCAAATCAGGCACTTGAGGTAGTCGGATTCGGGGCAGGAGACTCGCAGCGGGTGATCCGCCGGGGCTCCTCGCTGCTCCAGCACGACAATGTCGCGCCGCGCGTGGCGGCCGACCTCCGCCAGCATGTCGAGAAAGTCCTGCCGGAGCACCCGCCCGCTGCACGAGCAGGTCACCAGAATTCCGCCGCGCGGGAGCAGGTCGACCGCCGACCGGTTGAGCCGAAAGTAGGCCCGCAGCGCCGTTTCGACCTGATCGCGCGCGCCGGCGAGCCGCGGCGGATCGAGAATCACCATCTCGTACTGCTCGCCGGCCTGAGCCCTCCGTCTCAGGCCGTCGAAGCAGTCCTCGCAGCGGAACTCGACGCCCTCGATCTGCTGATCGCGGGCATGCCGCCGGGCCAGTTCCAGCGCGTGCGCGCTGCTGTCGACGCCCAGCACTTCACGCGCGCCCCGCCGCGCGGCCACCAGTGCGAAGCCGCCGCTGTGGCAACAGACGTCAAGCACCCGCCTTCCCGCTGCGTACCGCGCGGCGGCGGCGTGGTTCTCCCGCTGGTCGAGGTAGGCGCCCGTCTTCTGTCCGTGCACCAGGTCGACCTCCCACAGCAGGTCGTTCTGGCGGTAACGGACCGGAACGGCAGGATCGAGCGACCCGCGGACCAGGCCGCCCGGCAAGGCGAAGTTTTCGGCCCGCTGCAGCTTCGGATCGGTGCGGAGGACGATGGCCCGTGGAGCGAGGCGGGACTGGAGCGCGTCAAAGAGCGCGGGGAGCCACGGTTCGATGACGGCCGAAGTCGCCTGCACGACCAGTGCGTCGGCGTAGCGATCGACGATCAGCCCGCTGACGCCGTCGGCCTCGCTGTAGACCAGCCGCAGTGCGGCGTCGGCGGCGGCGAATTCCGGCAGCCGACGACGACGCGCCAGGGCCTCGTCCAGACGCCGCACGAAAAACGCCTCGTCGAGCGCTTCCTGCCGATCCCAGGTGTACAGCCGGACGCGCAGATTGCCGTGCGGATTGTAGAGCCCGCGGGCGATCCAGCTGCCGTCGGGGGCGGTCAGGTCGATCGGGGCGCCGACAGGCAGCGGCAGGTCGGCCTGGACCAAGGACGCCCGGTGGACCCAGGGATGCCGGGCGAGAAACGGCCGGAGACGCTGCGGTTTGACGACCACGTGGTGAAGGGGGGGCAAGGCGTCTGCTCCGCGGGAGGCGCGACACGCGCAGAGGAGCCGCGCGGCGCAAAATTCGTTCGCTCGTTCGTCGGCGCGCATGCACCGGGGCGCGGCGGGCCTCCCGCCCCTCGGCCGGCCCGGAGGCGACCGCGGACGTCAGGTCTCTTTCGCGGCGCGCTCGAAACGTCCGAAGACCATGCGGCCGGCGCTGGTCTGCAGCACGCTCGTCACCAGCGCTGCGACGTTTTCGCCCAGGTGCTCCCGGCCTCCCTCGATGACGACCATCGTGCCGTCTTCCAGATAGCCCACGCCCTGACCGGCCTCCTCGCCCGGCTTGACCAGACGCACCGTCAGGCTTTCGCCGGGGAGGAAAATCGGCTTGAGCGCGTTGCTCAAGTCGTTGAGATTGATCACTTCCACGTCGTGCAGCTTGGCGACCTTGTTGAGATTGTAGTCGTTGGTGACCACTTTCCCTTCGAGGTGCTTGGCCAGCAGCACGAGCTTCTGATCGACGGACTGCCCGGCGAATTGCGGGAGGTCGCGATCGAACACCTGCAGATCGACCTGGGGGTCGCTCCGCAAGCGATTGAGAATGTCCAGGCCGCGCCTGCCGCGGCTTCTCCGCAAGCGGTCGCTGGAGTCGGCAATCGCCTGCAGTTCGGCGATGACGAATTGCGGCATCACGAGCTGGTTGTCGAGAATGCGGGTCTCCACGACGTCGGCCAGGCGGCCGTCGATCACCACGCTCGTATCCAGGACGTAGGGCTTGAGTCCCTTGATCTCCCGCGCAAACTCCACGTAGGGAATGATGAAGCGAAAATCGTCCTTCGTCTGCAGCAGGATGCTGATGCACGAGTAGCACAGCACCATGCCGAGCACCAACGGAATCCATTTGGAAAGCGGCCTGTCGGGAGTCAGCACCGGACTCAAGGCGATCGACAGCACGTAGGTGAGAAACAGGCCGATCACCAGGCCGAAGTAGACCGCCGTGATCGTGTCGAGCCGCTTCCGCCCCGTAAAGACGTCGGCGACGATCACCAGCGTCGCCAGCAGCACCATGCCGGCCATCACCAGCCAGGGCACGTAAGGCTCTTTGGGAAGAGAATCTTCCTGGATGAGCTGCACGCCGAGCCCCGCGGCGACAAGCACGAACACGCAACGGATCAGAACCAGGGCCATAACCCTATTTTAGCAGTCCCCCGAGGGGCTGCCAGTGCGTCGGCAGGCCCCGACGACGGCCCGCTCTCCGGCACAATCGTTCCGCCCGCTACCAACCGCCGCGGGCGAACGTCTCCAGCGCGAGCCGGTCGGTCATGCAGGCCAGATAGTCGGCGGCGGCACGGTGCGAACCCTCGTCGGCCGCGGTGCGGCGAAAACGTTCGGGGATGCGGTCGGGCCGTTCGACGAGTTGCTCGAACATCGCCCGCAGCGCCTCCGCGGCGCGGGCCCGCTGGTCGAGCACCTGGGGATGCCGATAGACGCGGGCGAACAGCAACGACTCGAGTTCTCTCTGCTGCTCGACCATCTCGGCCGAGGGGCCGATGACCGAACGCGGAGCCGCGCGCACCTCGGCGACCGACGCGAACTGCGCTTCGGCCAACAGCCGCGACGAGTGCCGCAGCAGGTCGCTGACCAGCCGGTCGATGATCTCATGCACCGCCGCGCGGCGAAACTGCTGGGGATCAAGGGCCGCGTAGGCCCGGCGGACGCGCGCCGCAGACTCCCGCCACAACGCCGCCCCGTCGAGATCGGCCAGCTCGAGCAGTCCCAGCTCGACCGCGTCGTCGGCGTCGTGCGCGTCGTACGCGATGCTGTCGGAAGCGTCGACGACCTGGACCTCGAGCAACGGCGGGGCCGGACACGGCTCGGCGGACTGCGCGAAGGCGTTCCCCCGCGCCTTGGCCGGCTTGGCCCGCGCACCCTGCCCCTCCAGCGTCTCGCGCGTCAGATTCAGTCCCGGAAAGCTCGGGTAGCGAATCTCCAGCAACTCGACGATCCGCAACGCCTGGCGATTGTGATTGAATCCGCCGCGATCGTGCAGGCAGGCGTCCAGCACGTCTTCCCCCGCGTGTCCGAAAGGCGGATGCCCGATGTCGTGCGCAAGCGCCAGCGCCTCGATCAAATCCTCGTGCAAACGCAACGAACGGCCGATCGTCCGCGCGATCGAAGCCACCTCCAGCGTGTGCGTGAGCCGCGTCCGATGGTAATCGCCCATCTCCCCGATGAAGACCTGCGTCTTGTGGGCCAATCGGCGAAAAGCGCTGGAATGGACGATTCGGTCGCGGTCCCGCTGGAACGCGTTGCGGTACGGATGGGGCGGCTCCGCGTGGACCCGACCCGCGGAGGCCGACGCCCGCATCGCATACGGGGCCAACAGCAGCCGCTCGCGGTCGGCCTCCGTCGCCACGGCATCGCTCGACGACCCGCTCATGGGCGTTCCGTGGTTCCGCTGGTTCCCCGGCCCGCGGCCGTCAAGGCGTGCCACAGAACGTCCAACGACTGGGGAATCACCCGCGTCGCCGCCACGGCCGCCATGAAGTTGCCGTCGCCGCGCCAACGCGGCACCAGATGCCAGTGCAGGTGATCAGGAGCCCCCGCCCCCGCCGCCCGGCCAAGATTCAGGCCGATGTTGAACCCCTCCGCCCGCAGCAGCTCCCGGTACAGCCCGGTGTAGCCCGCCAGCAACTCCATGGCCTCCAGATGCTCTTCCGTACGGAGACCCGACAGTTCCGCTTCGTGCCGCAGCGGACTGACCAGCAAGTGCCCGTTGTTGTAGGGATAGCGATTGAGCAGCACGACGGTATGACGCCCCACGTGCACGACCAGCAGCTCGCGGCGGGCCGCCTCGGCCGCCGCGTATTCGGCGGCAGCCCGGCACAAAAAGCAGCGGGGGTCCGCGGCGGGCTGCCACGACCGCGGCGTCGGCGGTTCCGGCGGCGGGGCCGCGCCGGTGATGTAATCCAACCGCCAAGGCGCCCAAAGCTGCTGCGCGTCCACGCCTGCGTCCCCCCCCGATCGCCCCCGTCCCCCCGATCGCCCCCGTCCGGGCGTCGCCCCCGCCACTGCCGCGCCGCTCGGCAGCCGTGCTCGGCGGCGGTGCTGGCGTCGCCGCGGGACCTTGCTCGGCCGTTTTTCGACCGGCGGCCGCCGATCCCCCCGACGCCGGGGTCCGAGTGTAGGCGGTCGGCGGGAGGGTCACAAGCGCAACCCCCGCCTGCGGGGGCGTCGGCAGGCGACTGCCCTGGCACGGAAGGCGGGGCGTCGGCATAATCCCGCCCCATGCGATTTCGCGTTGAATTGGCTGATTTCGCCGGTCCTTTGGACCTGCTGTGGTATCTCGTGCGAAAGCACGAAGTCGATCCGCTGTCGATTTCGATCTCCACGGTCATCGACCAGTATCTGGAGATCGTTTCGGTGCTGGAAACGATCGACGTCGACGCCGCCGCCGATTTTCTCGAAATCGCCACGCAGCTGATGGAACTCAAGTCGCACCAGATGCTGCCGCGTGCCGAGGAGGCGTCGGTCGAACGCGAGATCGAGACCCCGGGCCACGATCTGGTGGCGCGGCTGCTGGAGTACAAGCAATTCAAGGCGGCGGCGGCGCGGTTGGACGATCAGGGGCACCGCTGGCAACGGCGATTCGCCCGCCGCACGCCCGGCG
>Ga0169931_10009360_pt1 | contig 14134 bp, 9 predicted proteins | sample Kivu_15m_20L_FD_129675 | JGI IMG/M metagenome (GOLD analysis project Ga0169931, IMG submission 129675) | Freshwater microbial communities from Lake Kivu, Western Province, Rwanda to study Microbial Dark Matter (Phase II) - Kivu_15m_20L... | ecosystem: Environmental > Aquatic > Freshwater > Lake ...
AACCCCAACCCCAACCCCAACCCCAGTATATAATTATTTTTTAAATAATCATTAATCTCCATTAATTTATATATATATAATTATTTCATAATCCCAATGAGCATAACTATTAAGCTTCTACTCATACTATCCCTAATGGCTATATCAATGTCACAGGAAATCATACAAACTTAAAGATAAATAAATACATAACAGCCTAAAGAAAATAATATTGAACAAGACAATAACGCTCTGAATTAACATCATAAAAGAGATAAACAACATCATAAATAAAGACGTCATCATAATAAGGATAAATTCTAGGGATAAAGACATATGAAAAAACATTAAGATCAGAATTAAGAAGGTATACAATATTATATATAGAACAATATATCGAAGGTTAATATGATGAAAAACAATATACTGAATAGTAAATAAGAGAAAGAAAATAGTTTAGAAAAAGACATAGAAAAATATGGAAATATGGTCTTATTGTTGGTGTTGCAATTATTTCTATCCTTCTTATTAAGTTTTGCAAAAAAAGTAGAAGATAAAATAGAGCTAGAAATATGAATAATCAAAATCAAGTTCAACCTCAACCTCAAGTTCAACAACCACAAGAAGTTGTTTTTTATCAGCCAGGACCTGTTCAAACTAATCCTTATGCATATCCAGTTCAACATCAACATCCTCAAAATCCTCAAAGAGTCGCACAACAATAACAGCCAATTGTTCGAGGCAGAGTACATGATAGTTTTATGAAGCGTTCTCCAGTTCAATAAAACAATTTATAAAATGAAATTCGATTCCATGAGAATGAAATTTTAAGATTAAAGGAAATGAAAAGACAATAAAGAGGAGTTGAAATGCCACGAAATTATCCTATCAAAACTGTCGAAAGCTTCGAGACTGAGATGCAAATGCATAAAAAGTATCAAAAAATTCCAATGGGCCAACCAATTTATCAAAAAGATCAAAATTCTAGCTTTGCATCATAATACCCTTAAATTTGATCTCTTACATCGATATAATCACCATTTATTTTACCATACTAATTATCATTAGATATTATATAATATTATGATAAATAAACTCAATAAAATCATAAAAATCAGGCCAATATTTCTAAAAGTTGTGTTTCTTCATAAAAATTAATATATACTTTATTTCCTATAACTAACAACAAATTAATTTTTTTATTATACTATATAAATCTTACTTCTTCTATATTTTTGTTAATATTTTTAACTATCCTCAAGCAGCTATCATCTCCTATAGTATATATCATATTATTATATATACTTATCATAGTAATCATACCATAATGTAATGATATAAATCTATGATCTTATAATTATTTATTAATTATATGCAGTTATCCGTTACATTGTGGGATAAGTATGTCTTATTAATAGAATGATAATCTTAATATGGGTAATTACGTTTTTGTATTGAATATTTTGATAATTTTTTTAATATTCATATCGTATTTTATAATATTGCCTGCTTCTGTACCTTTATATAATATCTTTTATACCTATATAAGCATTCATATTCTATACGATAATACTTGATATTTTATCATTAATGTCTAATTTTATTTGACTTTGTTTATATGGATTATCAACTGGTACTAATATTATTTATCCTTTTATACTAATAAAAACAAAATATAATTGTTTACCATCATAAATGCCGTGGACTGCTACAAAGTAATTTTAAAAATCTACAATATTACAATTTAATGTTAAATTAAATCTATTGATACATTATGACTGCCTGTATATTTAGAAGTATGTAATGTATGCTATGGCACAATATATTGTTTTTTATTATGAATTATATACTATCGTTGCGTTCTTAATAAACTATGGGCCTAATTGAATTGAAAATTATTTATTTATTGATGTATCATTGTTAAAATGTAATAATTTGAGTTAGGTCAATGATGATTGATATAATAACCAGTTGTTTGTGTATGAGAATATGCGGGTTCTGAATGAACTATGCGAAGGCAGTTGACAAAGACTTTTGGTATTCATTTTTTATAAATTAAATTAAAATTAGAATATGATACGAAAAGAAATCTTATTAAAATTGGAAATGTCAAACTAAAAAGTGCAAAAGATAACAATAAAAAATTATCCATCATACATAAAGATGAGTATTCTAGTATATCATAGAAGATTGTTTATTTGCCTTAAGATATTATGGATAGAATATCTTCTTGTCAAGATAATATTTGATATTTATATATTTATATATTTGTTTTATTAAAGTGATGGAGTTAGCTAATAATGCTTTTTAAATTTTTAGATAAGGCAATACATTCAGAGACATAACTACTAAAGGCGTATTTATCACAACAAAATGTCTTCATTTATCAGACGCATTATCAAAATGTGTTTTAGATAATAAATTGAATTTACTTGATCATCAATGTTATTAAATAATAATTTAGCAGTAAGAGATACTTGTCTAACTTAATAATGGAAAAATGAATGTCCAGGCACAGTGAGACGAAATCAATTCGAAACATTATATCGAAAAACTATAAATCGTAGATTATATACTCAAGATCAATTAGATAAATATATGAAAAGCAAGAATAATTTCCAACATTATGGAGCCATAGATCACCGTTATTGATCATATTGATCTTTCTATATAAGAATAATCAAAAATATCATAAAATAGTGCCAAAAAATATGAAATAATTAGCCAAAGTTATTCAGTTTAAGTAAAGTATAAATCTTTTTATTTTTATATAATATAAATGATAATTATTTTTTGCATATATATTATATAAGAACTTAAAACTACAATATATTTATCAATCTTTTTTTATTTTTAGATATATGATGTTATATAATCTTATAATAAAAAAATAAAAAATGGATAAAACCTTATAAAAATCATCAGATATATTAAATATTTAACAACCAAGCCATATAAGCGATCCTTCTATCTCAGAGGGTGGGCATGTAGTATATTTGAATGATCATTTCTTTACTATAAAAATTCAATAAAAGCCATAAACAATTCAAACATTAAAATAGCCTTAACCTTTAAGAGTTAAGATAATAGTATAAACATAACAAGGTAATGCTAAACAAATAAAGATTTAACTTACAAGCGATACTTAAATATATTTCAATTTTATATTTCAATGTAACTAATGGGATTTTAAGCGTATAAAAACTATGCAAAACTTTTTTATATAATTTCGTTAATATCCAGATTTTATATTAAAAAATTTTGATAAATTAAAAACTAATGATAAATACTTTGCAAATTTTACAATATTTTCATAGACATAAGGTAAATTAGACTTGATAAGACGATCTTAATTTAAAAATGATGTAATAATGTAATTTGATTTTATAAAATCCAAAGAATAATAAATAAAAAAATCTATACAATATAGATATAATTTAATGAGATATTAGTATCAACAATATAAATTAAAGTATGATTCTATTTGTGATACTATTAAAACGAAAAATCCAAGTTTAGCTGTACAGATACAAAAAATACATAAAAAATGATATCTTTATTACTTATTTTAATTAATTATAAATTATTTATATGAATACCATCAATTTCAAAGCATTTTATAAAAATTATTTATAAAAAAATAATATTAAGATTAAATACTATGAACAATCATATTTTTGTTTACACTACATTTTAAAATGATTAATAATTACTTGAAATATATATTATTGGAAAAGCTTAATCATAAAAACCAAATTTAGGATGACATAACATCTTATTACTTAAACTTAATCCATTTAATATTGATTAATCATCTTCAACGACATTTTTAAATCCATATCTACATAGTAACTTTGTTTAAATCTCAACATAATATACACATGGTGATTTTTCGTGTATTTTACGTATAGCGTACCATGATGGTCCACATTTTAATGAAACTGAAGTTTTTCTATATGCATTCACAGGTAAGTCGCAATATTTACCAGAAACATATTAATAATTGATTTTATATGAAGTATTAAAATTATTCGTATTTTATCCTTCTTTTTATGAAGATTTTTTGTTATAAATTTGTTTGATTTTTTGGAAATAATGATATATAGCAAGAGACTATTCTTTTACCATTTGACGAGGATCTAAAATTCTTATATAAGCGTAATTTTTTATCATTTAAAATGATACTAATATTTAATTTTAGAGTTAAAATCTTGGAAAATATAAAAAATCTAATAATTTCCATATTGCACCATGATATTTACCATTTTTAAGTTTAGCTATCTTGAGATATATATAATTACTTCTCATTTGTACTGGTATTTATGTTGAATTCTAATAGTATTTATTTTATTTTATGATTTATTTAGTACCATTTTATAATTCTCTTATTTTTATTATTTGGCCTTAACTTATTAAATATGTATATATCTAGCCTTAAGAAGTATTTGTAGTTAATTTTAAGATACCTTTTCCTTTTATATTTATTATATAAATCTTTTATAAATACTTTTATGTAATGTTATATATTCTATTTCTTTTTTTACTTAATTTTAGCATCTAGGTAAATTTTCTTAATTTTCTTTATTTTTTTTAAGATTTAGCTTCATCAGCTTTATTATTTTATATAAAGTTGTAACAAAATATATTTTAGCATGCTGAAATTATATGCTTTTTAAATAATTTCCATTACAATATATTACTTTTCGTGCTGATATAACTTTGATATATATTATCGAATGGAGTTTTGCCTAATTGTATATCAAGATCTATTATTTATTAAAATGATGCTATTGGAAAGCGACAAATACATCCTATATTATTATTTTAAGCTATAGATGTTTATTATTTATTAAATTTTATAAATCCGTTTGAATAAAATATTGGCTTTTATAGTCTTTTATCAATATTAAGTCGTTTATCAAATAGTATTTAACATTTAGTTATATTTTTAAAGTTACCAAGTGATTTTAATGTATTAAAACTAAAATATTGATAATTCTATTTAGCTATATAAAAAGATCGACCTAAAGCAGTATCTAATTAAATTAAATCACCATTATATATTTTCTTTATTGTTACATAATGTCTTAATAATTAGTTTTTTTAATAATCATATCCTTATAATACTATTAAACTGCCTTATAATAATTAGTTATCAAATTATATACTTTAACTATTTTTTTGCCATCGCCAATTTTATGTGCACATTTATTAAACATTTCCATAAAGATAGCTACCATATATTCTTAGTGGATATGAAGATTGATAATAATAATTAACTGTAATATCACTGTACGAAATTAATCTATGGCATTTTTAATTTTTTAAGGTATAAATTAAATCGAAAGGGGTTGCTGCTAAAGCGTAATTAATTATTTGTTTGCGGGTATTATTACTATATTATTAACAAGTTAACTATAATACTAAAGGACCATCATTTAAATAATTTTATCCACGAAGTAGATGAATATTTGAATGCAAAACTTATCCATTTTAGCTTTATTACAACTAAATTTGACCTTATGAATTATGTAATGATTAAATGTTCATCATACTATATTATCTTGATAAAATTTCATCATATTTTGGTGGTTTCGTTTTCTTTTTTTCTTAAATAGTTTTCGGAGGACCGTCCCATTTGAATTTATTTTTATTATAAACTTAAGGATGAAAAATACCCATACTAATATCTTAATATTCTGGTTTGGCATTTTGCGTTAATGTGGTTTAATTATCAAATTGTCTTATATGCTACTTATGACAATATTAATAAAGAAAAGTATAAGTCGTATAATATAAGCATTTTCCTTTTAATATATTTATAACCTAATCAATTTATCTTATTTTAGTAGTTTGTTCTTATGTATACGTATGAAAATTACTATCTTGCATTAATATAGATATCGGATAATCTATTTGAACATTTAAATCATCTATATGTTATATCTGATTTTTAGTCAATTGATTTTTAAATATAGATTTACATAAATATTCATTATTAGATATTGATCTTTATGTTTATACATATTAATATAGCTATTCAAATAGTTTCATCTTCACTATTTCATCTTTTGACTATAAAGAATCCATTAAAATTATTTATTTAGTATGAAGACAATTTAATAAGGTATAAAGGATTAATATTAAAATAGTAAATGCTTTAGGATTGTTTATTTTTTAATGGTTAGGTAAGTTCATGTAGTAATATTTAAGTGATATTATGTGTGATATTTATATACTATATTAAATATATGAATCTTTTTTAATATATTAAATATATATAAGATTAATTCAAAAAAAAAATCAAAAAGTATTTTATTCCATCAAGATTTTTATTGATAAAATATATTTATGATAATAATAATGAAATTAAATCAGTTTTAATCATCAAGATAGTCATATTTATCTCTTTTAGGAACATATTTTACTGCTTATCTCTCTTTCATTTATACATATTTTTGTTCTACTTTTTATCTAAACTTTTATGGAACTTTCTGATTAACAATAGCCTTCTATTATCCAGTAATTATATTGAAGTTGGTATTGTTTTTTTGTATTATATTTTTAGATCGTACATATCTATTAACTTCTTTGCCTTAATCATGCTTTTTCAATGCTTATCCTCTCGTTGTCTATTAATAAGCATGAGATATTGGATTATAGCCTAATCTTATTAATATAAATAATACCCGTTAGAATTTCTTTTATTCTCTAATATAATTTTCTGATGATGTAATCTTTTTTATTATTATTTATTAGATTTTTGTATTTAATTTTACCATTTTTGTTATTATCTCACCATTCTTTTTTGCAATCGTGCATTATAAAAATTTTATTGTTTTTATTTATCATTTTGTCGTTTGATTCTATCATTAACATCATGATTTTTATTGAATCTTTAATGTTCTGGATATAGATTTATATACAAGTGGCATTTAATGATGATTGTTAAGGCGGTCTAAAGATAAGAGTACCTGCTGTTTGAAATCGAGATTGAAATCCAACTAATATTATTTGATAATGTTACTTCTATCGTCTATTCTTTGATGTTATATAGCATCTCTATTGACATTTAATCCGATTTGTTGTTTGAAAACGACGTTTGTATAACTCATTGCTTTTATCTTATTTATAAAACTTATATATAAACTGCATTATCTGATATATCAAAGTATTAGATTATAGCATAACGTTATATATTATAAATAATAAATGATAATATGATGATAGTGATTATAATATGATGTTTTATTAATTGTGACCATCTATATAATAAGATATAATACTATATAGAATTTAATTATATTAATAGAATATAATTTTCTTGATATTCTATTATATTAATATATAATTTCTAAATGATAAAATAATCGACCTTGAAAAAATAGCATTCATTTTTATAATAAGATGCAAATAATATATCGATTCTTAAGAAATAAATAGTAAATAGTTTATAATATAGTCTAAATAATCATAAATAGATGTTTCTATACAGAATAATATCAATTAAAAAATAGATATTCTTAAACAAAACGCAGCACTTTTAGCCAAAAAATTATAAAATTAAAAACATACTAATGTATATCATCATTTAATATAGGTATAATTAGAAATGATAATAAATCATATCCGTCATCGTTTATAGAAATAAAAATCTTAATAAGTTTTATAGCGATAAAACAACGATAATATAAACAATTTAGACAATAAATTCAAAAAATACTAATATGATTTGGGTCAAATAAATGGCAAAGCCAATAGAATCTCATAAACAGTTTAACAAAAGCGTACTAAAATAAATCAAATTAGAACCTAAAGAGTTATTGATTCAGGTACATAAATTACTATAATAGGCATTTTTAGAAATATTTAAAAATAATTGATATAATCATAGTTGAAATTTAAAAAACTATTGATTTAAAAGATAAAATATGAAAAATAATACTAAAAATTACTATTGGATTATAAATAATTAAAAAATAAAGCAGAGAATATGACTATCAATAACTATAATAGTAAAACAAAACATAGCGACAAAGATAATACTTTTAATATAAATTAATTAATATAAACAAAAGATGCATATAAAAAGTTCATTAATTTATAAATCAATAAAGACAATAATTACAAAGGAAGATCAGTTACTAAACTATAATCATAGATATAGTACTAGTAGCAACAAAAATGTATAAAAATACATAAAATAATAAATGATTTAGGCATATCAGCATAGTAATTAGTCAATTATTATAATAATATCAATTAAATCAATTAAAAATACTTCATTTAGATAAATACCTATAATGATCAAGTAGACATCTTTTTATTTTAGATATCATAGATATAAAAATATATGAATGTGTCAAAATAAATAAAAAATAAATAAAAAGTAGCATTTGGTCATCATTAAAAAGCTTTAAATAAGAATTAAATCATAAATATGAATTATAATCATTTGAAAGAAGATGTTAAATTGAACTAATAATAAAAAAATAAGCATTTATAAGAAATTCAATCCTTTTTCGTATTATATATCTCATATATAGAAAGATGATAAGTTTAAAGTGTTTATGAAGAAAATCAATTTAGATAATATATGCTAAAAATATGATTAAAATAACTTTTAGGAGTTAATATAACTTTTAAAGGTTATATAAGTTAAAATGGAGAACTATTTAGTTTAACCTTGTTTATAAATTACTAAAAGAAGTGGAAAATCTATGAATAAAAGTCAATAAAAATTATAGGAAATGATAAATCAAGTCAACAAGCAAGATTAATGTTTAAAAATCATGAAAAAGTAAGATTTCCAAGATGAATATAACAAAATAATGAAATCTAACTTTAATAAAAAGGCATCAACTAAAACAATTGCTAAAAGAAAGTCCAATCAGTTTATAAAACCATGATTAATAATTCAATAATATCATATATCATTACTTATCTTATATAAATAGACATACAAATAGACATTACATAAATAATAGGATTAAAATCATCCATAATGAATTATTATACTCTATACTATAATGATATTCTTCAATATTATATTTATTTGATCATAATAAATTGTTTTTATTGTTTAAATTATTTTTCTTTTTAATGATAATCAAGTTTTAAGATTCAAATTAATATAATCGTTAATAATAAATATTTATGAATCAAAACGAATAAAAAAAATATAATTCGTCATTGAAAATATAATCAGTTAAATTTATATAAAGATCGAATGGAACCATAAAAGGATATTCAGTCAATACTTTTCATGGATTAGTCAAAAATTATAATTAAGATAGAGTTTCAATCATAATGAATATAACTAAGCCTAATTTCAAAGGAAGATGGCCAAGATGTAGTTATTTTGGTGTATTTGATGGGCATGGAGGTAATAAATGCTCAGATTTTCTTAAAGAAAATATGCATAGATATGTAAAAAATATAAAAAATATAGATAACATAAAATACACATTTTCCACATGAACCAATATAGGCATTGAAATTTGGATTCAAAAAAGCATAACAATAATTTTTAGCTTATGCATAATCACAAGATCCAGTATAAAGAAGTGGTAGTTGTGCTATAGTATTACTAATAATAGATTAAATATGTTATGTCGCTAATGTTGGAGATAGTAGAGCTATATTAAGCGCTAACATGGGTAAAAATGTATATCCTATATCAAAAGATCATAAACCTGATTCATAGACTTAAAAATAAAGGATTTTTAATGCTGGAGGAAGGATATATCAAAGTTCTATGAAAAATAAAAACGGTCAGGTCATATTAGGACCATTTAGAATATAACCTGGTAAATTATCAGTTTCTAGATCTTTTGGTGATATATAAGCTAAATTATTAAAATATTAAGGAAATCCTAAGGTGTTAATAGCAAAACCTTAAATAACATATTTTTAAATTAATAGTTAATAACATGATTTTATTGTGATGTGTTCTGATGGTGTATATGATAAACTTAGTAATGAATAAGTTTCATAATGCTTTTGGAACTAAAGGTAAAAAAATAGTTAAAAAGATGAGAAAGAAAAATATCAATTTATTGGTCATGTTCCATCTAAAATTATTGAAAGATCTATGTAAAAATTATCAATGGATAATCTTACCTGCCTTGTTATTGTATTTTAAGATCAAGGTAAATTATTATTACCTTCAAAATCTAAATTTTCAAAAGTTACATAAAAATAATACACTAAAATTAGACCTCAATCATCATTTGAACAAGATAATATATAAAACAAAAACAGGTTTAATAATACAATGACATCAACAACAAACAATATCAAGATAAATGGTGCTAAGTTATTGTAATAAAATAAAACCTCAAGATCTTCTAAGCCATAAGAAATATCATTATAAAATAATAATAGATAACTGAATATGAATGATTTTTTAGAAGGAAAATAAAAATAAAATATAAATTCTAATAAAACTATGCAGAGCATGATGTTAAAAAGAAAAAGTACGTCTAATTTATTAACTTCAAAGAATAATAAATTTGATTCTCATCAAAATAATAGTTTGAATAGTTCAACATCTGCTAAAATGATTGGAATGAAAGGTTTAAATAAGCCAAATAAAATAGCTAAAGAAGGCTTAATGACTGATAAGATAAATATAAATGATTTTTTGCAGAAAAAGAAAAGTATGGACTATATCCGCAGATAAAACAAAGATTCATTATGGAAGCAGATTATATCAACGAATAAAATATAAAAAAATGACAAAATTATAAGGTTTTGATGCATTAATTAATATATATCTATTGCATATGAGTTTATATATAAAATAAGGATAAGAATCATTTTATAATTTGATTATGAGTCATTATTATCTTTCATTATATATTTTTTGTAGCTTATCATCATAAAAAGAATCATTTTACCATCCACAAACTTATATTTATTCTTGAATCTATGTCTAACATCGATTTTTAATGTTAGTATTATGATTATTATCATTTTTTAATCTTTAATCACAATAGAAATTATTATTTTTATCATTTGAATTATAATTGCATTATATTTTTATTTTATTTAATCTTTTCATTCTTTTTTATAACTTCTTCTTTAAACTTATAGAAAATGGTTTATTATTATTACTGATATGATTATATTTTTATATATTATTTATGAATTAAAGGGGCATTATTTTTTAGGCTATATTGAGTATATGTACTGATGCTTATGATCTTTCAGTCTTAAATTTTTTTATCTTAAATTAATTCTCTGGAGTGTTCTACATAGTTTAATCTTTTTCTTGGCTTTTTTATGTTGAATAATGATAATTAAATTAAGGAACTTTTTTAATACTATTGTTTCGCCTTAAATTCTGATTTTCTTTAATTGCTCTTTATGAGGAGTATAAATCTTAAGTTTGTATATGATTTTTAAGAGAATTTTTGTTATTCATTAATATATTATGATTGAAATGAGTTTATTTGAGTGTATTTTTACGATTGAGAGGTTATAAGCTATATTTTTTACGCAATTTAGCTATGTTTTTAATATTTAATTAATATTTTCTTTGAGATTTATATTGATTATTTTGTTTGGTTTCATTATCAAATGATATTCCTTTACTTTTATTTATATAAATTTGTTTATATCCACTATATTAGTTACGCTTATGCTTTGTAAAAATTGATGGAAAATCATTTTTTTTATTATTTTAACAATTATTATTATCTATCTATTCGTTAATGGTATTATTAATTTTGGAATTTTGTTTACTTTCTTAATTTTGTTGTTTTTGTAGAACTTTAATTAATAATATTTTATTATTTTGTTATTTTGGTTCATATATGTTTCTTTCAGTATAAAGACAAGTCATTATTTATTTTATATAATAAAATTATTAAAAAATGTTAAAAAATTAAAGTTAAATGAGATGATATTAATTTCAAACAATTATGTTTTTTTACTTATTTGTTATTGGATTTATATGATTGTAAATATTTATATTAAATAATAAATGATGAATAGGATTTCAAGAAATATGATTCGTATGTTTAGTACTCAAGTAAAAAAAGCAGAATCGACTGCTATTGCTGAGCCAGGCAAAAATAATGAATTACCTGTACATCTTAAGCCTTATGATAAAAAAAAGTATGAAGTTCCTATGAATAAAATCAAATTAAACTCAGGTATCTTAACATATATTAAGGTTATGCATTTCTTGAAATATAACCTTTTCCAAGGGCTAAAATAATGAAAACAAGCTATCACATTTTATAACAATTAACAATTGGTTTTCCATAAGATTGCATTTATAGAATCTACAATTAATAAAGAATTAAATATATAATGAAAGTAGTCGATTAAACTACAGATCCAGTATAACTTTAAGATTTCTTTGGGGTATAAACTATTGAGTTATTTATTGATAACTTAGTTGGGCAATTGTAAGTTATCAACATGATGAGACATACTAAAATATGGTAATATGAAAAAGCAACATAACTTGATTCATTTTTAATGGAATAACTAACACCTCAGAAATAATCTAAAAATCCACAATATAGAAAAGGATAAAGACCTCGTTCAACCTTTTTTAATGAATAATGAACAAGTGATCATCTTTGTCTAATCATATAATACGTTATTTAACAACTATTTAAATGATATTAATCAAAAACATATTAAGGCATTGAAATTTAAAATATCTATTAATTAATATATTGAGATTCTTTTTAAGGATATATATCATTTCTTTTTGAATTTTTATATGACTGAATTGGGGATGGAAAGATCAACTTGAAGTACTTTTTGTACCAACATATCGATTACTTTATCTTTGTTCTTATTATAATCTTATTGAATTTTAGCGATCTCTTATTTAGTTTATCGCTATAAATCAGCTTAGAATTTCTTATCAGTTTTCTGAATCAATTATAATTTACTTCAGCTTTTAATTTTTCGAATTATTCTTATTTTTGTCTTCTATAGTTAGCAACTTCTTGTTAAGCTACTTATCTTGCTTCTTTAAGCTTTCTTTGTCTGTATAAAATAAAAAAGTTGATAAAAACATCCTCTTTATAGAGGAATAATGAATTGATTACCTTTATTTTTGTGCATTTTATATGATTTAAGTGGCTTATGTTTCTGCTTTAAGTAATTAATCAATGTATGCTGTTTAACTCATGATATTATATTATGATATTTAATGATATTATTATAAATAAATATATTTAATAGTAATTCAACAATATCTAAACTTTTCACAATGATTTATGAAGGTATTGAGATCGATTTATCCTATAAATAATTGATCGGCCTGATCTAAAAATTGTTTGACCATCTAGTTTTTACTTCTATGACTTAATGTACAAAAATATTATTATTTTTATTATTTAAATATTAACATATCATAACTTAACTACGTGTCTGTAAATAGTCTATATATCAATAATAGATATTTTCTTATATCGTATACAAAAGGATTTGTATGAGGAGGTATTTCTTTTTATATTGCAGCTAATAAACTTATATTTTTATTTTAATCTAATAAAACAGTTTATATACTAAGCCCTGAATATGTTTACATATTATTATGTAATATTATCATGGCCTTTCCTACTTTTATAAGTGTTTATATTTTATTTTTATAGTTCATCATCCATTATGTATCTATTAAATGACTTAATTTTTTGTAAGATTTATCAGTAATCAATGTTAATGTCCATAAATACGGATTATATTCTTACATAGAGTAAGCATATATTGGCTGCATATATGGATTTGCTGTCAATTGTAATCTATTGGCAAAATATAATTTTCTTTTCATTAAACTATAAGGCCCTTAGTATTTTATTGTACTTACTTTACAACCTAGATATAAATTGTTCTATTTTACTTTTTACATTTGTTATATACTTAACTTTACCATTATACTTTCGCTCATTTAAAATAGTTGCTATTATATAGGATTTGGATGTATTGATAATCTATATTGTTATTAATTATGATCAGAGAATGAACCTTTAAGAGACGAAACAGACATAGTACGCTTATAAGGTATGTTAGCTGGTGGTTATCTTCTATGAGAGAAGGTAGTTGAGGCACATGATACTTATGAATGAAATATTCTTTTTGAGAATTTTTATATATCATCAATTTTTTATTTTTCGGCAATTAAAAA
>Ga0169931_10009361_pt1 | contig 14133 bp, 11 predicted proteins | sample Kivu_15m_20L_FD_129675 | JGI IMG/M metagenome (GOLD analysis project Ga0169931, IMG submission 129675) | Freshwater microbial communities from Lake Kivu, Western Province, Rwanda to study Microbial Dark Matter (Phase II) - Kivu_15m_20L... | ecosystem: Environmental > Aquatic > Freshwater > Lake...
CCAATCTCGTGACAATGACGTTCCGGCTGAACTTTGAGAACGCGACCAGCGGAACGGTTTCGGGCACAGCCTACTCCGGAGCACCGTTTGCCATCACGGGCACGTTCACCATGACCGCGCCGTGAGCGCCGCGGCGCCCGGCCTGCCGGCAGCCAAGCGCATGTAGTGGAAAAGATACTGCTGGGCGTAGCCGGCATTCGGACCGAAATGCGTTTCGGTGAAACGCTGCAGGCGGGCCTTCGAGGGCCGCCGCTTCGGAAAATAGAGCTGCTGGAGCGCCCGCAGCACCCACACGTCCACCGGGAACGCGTCCTGCCGTCCATACGCGAACAGCAGCACACAGTCGGCGATTTTCCGGCCCACGCCGAAGCAAGCCATAAGTCGTTCCCGAGCCGCCGGTGTCGGCAGGCCGCGCAAGGTCTCGAGGTCGAGTTCGCCCTCGGCGACCCGGCGTGCGGCGTCCCGAAGATACTTCGCGCGAAAGCCCAGCTTGCAGGCCCGCAGTTCCGGTTCGGCCGCGGCAGCGAATCGCGCAGCGGCGGGAAATGCGAATTGCGGTCCCGCGTCTGCCGGGGCCGCGACCGGATCACCAAAGCGCTCGCACAGGCTCTGCACACACTGTCGGATCTGCACGATCTGCTTGGTCGAACTGAGGATGAAGCTCGCCAGGCATTCCCACGGTTCCTGTCGCAACAATCGGAGTCCGCGGCAGGCGGCCGTTGCGGCTCGCATGGCCGGATCGTCGGGAAACGTCGCGAGGATGCCTGCCAAATCCTCGTCGAGGCGCAGATGGGCGGTGAGCCAGTGCCAATCCGGCGGGGTTTCGGCGACTTCCGCGAACAGGTTCGGTCCTTCTGACCGCAGCCGAACCCAGCGGCCGCTGACCACGCCTTCCAAGGCGTTTCCGCGCAGCGCCCACCGGAAGGCCTGGCCGCAGCCGAGCGTGGCCGCGAGGTCGTAGTCCCGTAGCGGAAACACGGTAGAGCAGGGGACCCTGCTCCGTTGCGCCTCAGCGTTTGTCACGGCAGACAAAGAGCTGGTAGCGGTGCGCGACGCGACCGCGGTATTCGATGTCGAAGGTGCCCAACTCCGTGACGGATCCGAATTCATCGTGCAAACGTTGCGGGACCGGATAGGGACGCTTGGCGTTCTGGATATACAGGGCGGTCTGCCCCTTGCGGTCGGCGTAGCGGAAGTGTGGCCAGAACCAGACCTGATTCTGCGGTCGGTCGGCGCTGAGCACCGTCACCAGCGGATCGGTCGTGACCCGGGCGTGGGCCTCGGGCCAGTAGAAGTTCAGATGACCGCACAGTCCGTAATGGTCCGCGATGACGAACACCGGTTTGCCCTCGGCGGCCAACCGGTCGCGCTGCTCGGCGACCAGCTTGGCCACCGCATCGTAACCACGCACGCGCATGAGCGGATCCATTTTTGCCGGCAGCATACGCTGGGTGAGTTTGCCGACGAGATTGGTGTCGTGCATCAGGACGATCAACGGCAGGCCCAGCGCGATGCCTGTGACCAGCATCCGACGCGGCCAGAGCGCTCCGGCCTTCCAGCGGTCGTGGCCGACGAAAAAGGTGAACAGCAGCAGGGGCACGAGGCTCGTCGCGATCCAGTTGGGATGCACCCGGGACTTCAGCGTGTAGAGCAGGTAAAAGCCAAGCACGATGCCGCCGTGGCAGAACAGATATAGGCGCAGCTGGGCGGATTCGGGTTCGGCTTTCCGGCGTTTCCAGTCGTGTCGCCAGAAGCGCAGCAGCGCCGCGATCAGCGCGATAAAGAACAGCGGGTTCAGCAGGCCGAATTCCGCGCCGAGGAATTCGCCGAAGAACTTCAGCGTCGGCCGCCACACCTGGTCGAGTCCGCCGCGTTCCTTCAGGTGTGTCGCGGTGATCCAGCCGTGCTGGGCGTTCCAGACGAGCACCGGGATCGTCGCCAGGAGGTTGACGCCCACGGCGAGCCAGGGTCCCGGCGTCCGCAGACACGCGTGGGCAGGCGGCCAAAGCAGGAAGAAGAGCGCAAACGACAGCCACTGGAGCGGCGAGATGTATTTGCTGAGAAACCCGCCGGCGAAGCACAGCCCGACCAGCAGCCAGTCGCCCGTGCGGCCGCTGCGAATCGCCGTCCAGCCCGCCAGCATCGCGCCAGTCCAGAACAGCACCGTGAGTGGATCGATGGTCATGATGATGCTGCCCACGGACAGCAGCGGCACCGCCGCCACCGTGACAAGGAAGAGGAAGCCGCTGCGGGCGCCCAGTTGCGTCGTCACAAACCGGAACAGCATCCAGCCCAGCAGCGCCGCAATCACCGGAGCAAACAATCGCACTCCGAGCTGCGTGTCGCCGAACAGCGCCGTGCCGATCCACTGGGCATAGGCGATGAACGGCGGCTTGCTGTAGTAGGACAGCGCCGGGTGTTTCGCCCATAGCCATTGGTAGGCCTCGTCCTCGCTCAGCTGGATCGTGCCGGACGCGACGTAGGCCAATCGGGCGCACAGCAGGGTGCCGATCAACAGGTAGGCCAACCGGCTCCAAACGCGTTCCTCGTTGGCTGGATCGCCGGGCGGAAGGCGCTGAAACGGGATCTTGCCCGTGATATCGGGCAGCAGGGTTGGCAACATGGCTTGCCACCGAGCGAACCAACGGCGGCCTAGGAACTGCCACAGCGCATTGAAAGCCCTGGGCCAGGCCCAGCCCCCGGCCAGCCCGAGCGTCCAGCCCACCAGAACATCCGACGGATAATGCACGCCGACCGCCACTCGGGAAATGCCCACCGCGGCGGCCAGCGGATATAGAAACTTCCGCGTCCGCCGGTAGTAGAGCCCGACCACCATTGCGGCGGCAGCGGCGTTGGCGGCATGGGAACTGGGCATGGACTTGGCCAGTCCTTTGCCGACCAACAAGTGGACCTCCGGCAAGGAATCAAACGGACGCGGCCGGCCGATGAGTTTTTTCAGACGGTTGACCACGAGGCCGTCGTTGGCCGCCAAGGAGAACACCAGCAGAACGACGAAACAGCGGCCTTTGGCACCGCCACTGACGAGCAACCAGCCAAGCAGGACGAGCACTAGCGGTCCCACCAGCAGATTGCCACTGAGGAAGGGCATGACGTGATCCGAAACGGGATTGGCGATCGTCCCGTTCACATACCGGAAGACAGCCGCATCCAGATTCTGAAACCAAAGCACGCCGCTTGTTAGCAGGGAGGGGCGTCGGGCTCAAACCCTTGGGCCGAGCACAATTACTCTGCCATCATCATTGAATATAACAAATATTGTGCATGGCATACGTCGGCCGCCGGTTAGCTCCCGGCGCTTTACACGCACCGAAAAATTGTCCGGCGGACAGATTCCCGCGGGAATCCTTGTGACATTTCGTTTCGGTCCGGTTTTCGCGGCCTGACCGAGAGGTGCGAAGTGCGAAGTCCAAAATCCCGTTTCCGCCTCCTTGCAACCGGCTTTCTCACCGCCGGCAAGACTTCAGAAGCTCGCCCGCCTGGCGATGCCGCTCCCAGAACTCCGGGTCTTTGATCGCTTCCATGTGCGCCAGGAGTGACCGCAGCTCAAACTCCCACTTCGTCGCCGTTGGTCGCCGCGCCTGGATCAGGCCGGCCGCGGACCACCGGTAAAGCGTGCTGTCGCTCTGGCCCGAAATTCGCCGTGCCTCCCGGGTGGGAATCCAGGACTCACCGTGGGCATCCGGCAACCGCGGCTTCAGCACGAACGTCCCGTCGCCGCGCGGCGGCAACTGCGCCATCATCGGCACTTCGGCCGGCGCGGCCGTCATCATCCGATGACCGGGTGGTCTGGGCAGCGCCCGGGTTCGGCTGGTGGTGCTCTTGGTGTTCAACTTCCCGTGGCAAATCACGGCCAGCTCGCGGCCCGCAGTGTTCGCCCCGACGCCAGCAAACCTGGCTCCGTAATCCACGGCCCCCTTCACCTCGCTGGTTCCGGTGAAGGTTCCCGCAATGCCCATGATGGCCTTGAGGATCAGGAAGTTGATGATTGCCTGGCCAATCTGGGCGGAGAGGTCGGAGAAGAACTTGTTCCGAGTCGGTCGAGCCACCATTGCCCTTCCCTCCCCTGCCCGGCCGGTGTTCTGCCCGACCGGACTCCTAGTGCCCGTTATCCATTTCGACCGCTTCGAGGGTGAACATGAAGCGGACGATTTCCATGATCTTGGTGCGGCTCGGCCCGCTGAGGCTGTTTCCGTGGCGGGAGTCGTAGTGCTGGCAAAAGTCGGCGGCCAGCTTGTAGCCCTCAGCGGGTGAGGCCGCCGGACTGAGATAAAGCGCCAACCCCTGCTCCACCAAAAGTAGCGGCCAGCAGTGGATGATTCGCACCGGACCCCATTGCTGGGGCTGGAATTCGTTCTGAAAATCCCGCGCCCGGTCATGCAGGCGTTTCGCCGCATCCGGTGACACGGCCCGCAGGAATCCTTCGCGTGTCGCCGTCGTCCCCAGCAAGGCTCGCGCTTCGTCCAACAGTGCTCCCGCTTCGGCCTTGGTCTTGCCCTTGCGGCCGGCTGCGCGTTTTGCAATCCACAGGCCAAAGGCGGGCAAACGGCCCGGTTCTTCAAACCACTTCTTCAAGACGGTCAGCCGGGTGAGATTGGCCGAGCCGTGAGCGTCGATCTCATCGACGATGGCCAGGAGCTTTTCGGGAACTTCGGTGCGCATGGTGCGGGTTCAGTCGGCGGTGAGTTCGGCGACGAGGGCGGTGAGGAGGTGGGCGGCGGTGAGGAGGTGGGCGGCGGTGGCGCGGGAGGCGGCGGTTGCTCCAACGCGTCCACCAAGGCCATCAGTTGCTCCACTTTCGCCACGATCCGGCGTTGTTGGGCGCAATTCACGTTCATGGGCCTCACTTGAAGGGAAAAAAGATACGCATGCTTCTCACCTCGACGACGGCGACCATTGAAGGATCCCTTCTTCCCCCGGGTGGGCCGCTTCGGGTTTTTCCCGCCAAAAAAAGGCGACTTTCAGATCGACTCGAATCTTGCGAGCGAGTGTCAACGAGCGCTTCCACGCTTGGTTTGAATCCATTCCCTGCAACCAAAGGTGAGTGCCTTCGATCTGATGAAAGCTCTGGTCCCGCGGGTTCGACTCACGCACATTGGCGATGCCGCTCAAGGTGGCGAAGGGAATGCCGTTTTTGAGCGCAGCTTTCATCGCGCAATCAATCAGCTCGCGCCAGTTCGAGACGCTCGCGCCTGCGAAGTGGGCTTCGGTGATTTTGGTGTGAAACAAGTTCTCCGGGTTGTCGGGGTTCAAAACGCGCACCTCGACATCGCGGCGGGGCGGTGGATCGTCCCGTCGTGCTACCTCCGGTTCCCTGGGCCCGCCCGAGATTGGAGGCCTTCGGTCACCGGCGGTCCTGATGAATTCTACTGCTTCATCTTGTGTGACGGTGAAGCCCTTGTCCCGCACCAGACTCGCCAGTGCGACCGGAAGGCTGGGAAACGGGGGTTCATTGACCAGCCGGCGGGCTTCGGGCAGGCAGTCTTCCATCGCTCGCTGTTTCTGGTTCAATTGCAGGTAGGTCTCCGCTTCGCGCCGGGCATTGTCGTTGGCGATTTCCGACTTCTTCAAAAAGGTAATCAAGGACCGCTCAACGTCCTCGATGTTGTCCTCTTCGAGATTGAACGATTCGAAGCACTTCTGGGAAAACTCTCCGGCGGTCTGCGAATAATAAAACCGCCAATCGCGGCCATCTGTGATCACGGAGAACAGGGCTGTGTTGTTACGATTGTAGTCCCGCACCTGGCGTTCGACATCTTGGAGCCGCCCCTGCATCTGCCCCACTGCCTTAATCTCGATGAACACCGAGGGAAGCGTCGGCCGAATAAACAGCGCGAGGTCGACCCGCGTCTTGTCTTCATTTGGAACGACGATGAACTCCGCGTTTACTTCCGCTGGGTCCCAAATGTTCCAATCCAACTTCTGGAGCACCCGTGCGACCAGAGACAGGCGGACGTGCTCTTCGTTGCTGTAGTCTCCGCTGTGTAACTTGGATCTGATGTCGGCTAGGGTATCTTTCATGTGGTGAGGTGTGTTAGCTAGATTTGCGCGGTCTGCCGCGACAGCCGGTGTTTGAGGCGGGCGAGGTGGGAACTCTGTGGCCGTGGGAGGTGCCGGTCAGTTCGGCGACGAGGGCGGGGAGGAGTTTTTCGGCGGTGGCGCGGGAGGCGGCGAGTTGTTGCTCCAACGCGTCCACCAAGGCCATCAGTTGCTCCACTTTCGCCACGATCCGGCGTTGTTCGGCGAGGGGTGGGAGTGCGAACGGCACTTTGAGAATTCTCTTTGGCGACGTGTGCCTCACCTTCATGCCGGTGCAAGTTCGCGCCAATTCACCTCTGAAAAAGTCGCTGTTGAAAAAGCAAAACACGAACTCCGGCGAAACGTTATCAGAGTAGAACTCCAATTTTCCCAGCCGTTGGTTGTGAAGGTAGGTCTTCCCATCGTCCGGGATAAACGCCGGGCTACCAAGCAGCCCCGCCGCCTGCTCAGTCATAGGAATGATGAGGTCGCCGGCGTTGAAGACGAAAGAGGGTGGAACCTCGCCCTTGAAATACTTGGTGTTCGCACCTCGGTCCCGAAAACCGCCCGACTCGTAGAAGTTGCCGGGAGTTGTCAGCACATACCGAGTTGGCTCGGAAGTGAACGACTCACTACTGAAGGCATAGCCATGTTTGATGTTCGCGATGGTGCCGATGCGGACCCACTGCCAAGAGGAAGGCAAAGACCAAGGCGGCTCCGCTTCATCGCCTGGCGCTTCAATCTCATCAGGCCGTCCTGCCTCAACACGACTGATAATCTCCTCCGCCGGTTCGTCGTTGGGGTCTTGGGGGACGAGTTTGCCTTGGACGGCGAGGGTGAGGATCGATTTGCGGAGGTCGGCGGGGGGGATGGCGTAGGACGGGTGGAAGAGGAATTGGAGGTTGGCCGGGGTGGGCGCGTCGGCGAAGCGGGCCAGCGACGCGCGGGCGAGCGCGGCGTGCCGCGTCTCCCGTTCCTGCTGCTGCGCCTCCAGCCGATCACACAACGCCATCAACTCATCCACCTTCGCCACGATCCGCTTCTGCTCGGCGAGGGGCGGGAGGGGAATCGGGATGCTCGCCAGTGCCTTTCCCGACATGTTTGAGATGCCTACGCCTTTTCGGAATTTGTCGATGTCACCGGTGGCGTTGAGGGTCTCGAAGTAGCGCTGAACGAAGTAAGGATTGATTCCTCCGAAGAAGCGCGCGCGGTGAATGTGATTCTGAAACGCGATGTCGTAGTCGTGACACCATACGGCCGCTCTCCCGGCTTCACCGCCTTCCACAATCAGAAGATCGCCTTTGGTGGTCGTGCAGCGATCAAGCTCTTCGTCCTCAATTGGCATCTGCCTCACCTCGTCGAGTTGGAACAATCCCCAGTAGAGATTTAAGGTTGTGATGTAGTCTCGGAGTTCTCCGCGGTTTCGGCCTTTGTCCAAAGTCTTTCCCGCGTTGTGGAGGGCAAGTTTACCAAACTGAGCCCATGCCCACCTCGGAGGAATTGCGAAGAAATTCGTTTTGGAACTTCCATTCTCCGCATCTCGCGCGTTCTTGATGCCTAGCGCTGCTCTCTCCTTTTCGACGTCGCACAAAAGGTCAGTCACTGGAACGTCCTTTTTATGAGGTTCGGAGAGCTTTCCCTGCATGGCGAGCCTCAGAATCAAGCCCCGCATCTTCGCCACCGCATCGGGCGCGTCGGCGAACTGGTCGAACTTCTCGAAAAACGTTTCCAGCTTCATGGAGCCTGCTCCTCTTGGGGTCCTTCACTGTCCCACATTTCCCGGTAGGCGTGGACGTAGCTGGCGGTGGCGGCGGGATTGAGGGCGTAGTAGTGACGGCAGAGGGCTTTGAAGAGCGCGAGGCCTTCCGGGGTGCAGGCGCAGTCGAGCAGGGAATCCAGGGTGTGCTCGATTTCCTGCGCGGACCGGGATCGGGAGCGGATGAGGCTTTGCACGATGGGAGTGAGCGCCGCGACGCGTTGCCGATGGAGATCGTGCAGCATGGCGGCGAGGGCTTTGATTTCCGCGAAGTCGGGATTCGCAGGGGCAGGCGCAGGTCGGCGGCTCGTCTTACCTCTCATGGCCCATCTCCTTTCCGAGTTGTTTGAGGAAGGCTTCCATCTCGGCCTTCTTCGGCATTTCCACGGCGTAGCGGGAGACAAAGAGCTTGTTGGGCAGGTCGCCGAGGGCGAACTCCACGAGGGCTTCGTTTTTCCGCGTGCAGAGGAGGATGCCGACGGGCGGTTGGTCGCCGGGCGTCATTTCGTGCTTCTTGTAGTAGGCGACGTAGGAGTTGAGCTGGCCGAGGTGTTCGTGGGAGAAGGCGGTGGTCTTCAGTTCCACGAGGACGTGGCACTTGAGCACGCGGTGGTAGAAGACGAGGTCCACGAAGAAGTGCTCGTCGCCAATGAGGAGGCGCTTTTGCCGGGCCTCGAAGCAGAAGCCGTGACCCATCTCGAGGAGGAAGTCCTGGAGACGGTCGAGCAGGGCGTCTTCGAGGTCGGATTCGCCCATGACATCGCGGGAGCGGAGGCCGAGGAACTCGAAGATATAGGGATCGCGGATGATCTGGGCGGGCTGAAGAGTTTCCGCCTTGGCGTGAGCGGTAGCGGAGAGCTTGGCTTTGTTTTTCGAGAGGCCGCTGCGCTGGTAGTAGAGGCTGTCGATTTGGCGGCGGAGCTCGCGCACGGACCAATTGCCGCGGATGCACTCGATCTCGTAGAAGCGGCGCTGGGTGTCGTCGGGGAGTTCCAGGAGTTCGGCCAAGTGGGAAAAGGAGAGGCGCTGGATCAATTGTGGAGTCACTGTCTCCACAATTTGAGATTCGGGAGACAGTGTCTCCCGTTTTGCCAACGGAGCGTAATCCAACAGCGGATCCAATGCCGAGACACCGGCGCGGGCGAGCAATTCGGGAGTCACTGTCTCCCGAATCTGAGGATAGACGGTGTAAAGGAGGCGGAACCGGCGAAGTTCCCGAGCATCCACCCGCTTGAGGCCCGCTGCGGCCAGCCTTTTCGCCAGCATTGGCAACAGGCGGTCCCCATAAGCCGCGCGATCCGCTCCATTCTGCTCAAACTCGACGATGCGGTGTCCAATGAACCAGTTCCGAAGCGTGAGCCCGACATTGACGGCCTTCGTTGCGAACTCCTGAGCTTGTCGGTGGATCGCAACAATCGAGACGACCAGCGACTCGAAATCGCCTTTGCGGACGGTTTTCTTGACGGCCTGCTTTTTCATCGCGTGAGCGCCTCCATGAGCTGGGCTTTCAACTGCCCGCGCGTCTCCGCGATCTGGGCGAGGAGCTTTTCGTATTCGGGCAGGAGGTGATCCACGTCGCCGGGGCCGGTGTCGGGGTTGTGCGGGTTCTTGAGGTCGAGGTTGAAGTTTCCGGCTTTGATCTGGTCGATGGAGACGTGCCAGGCCTGTTCGTTTTCCACGCGGGATTTGAAGCCGTCCTTTTCCTCGCCCCACCAGGCGCGCTCGGCCTCGAATTCCTCGATGCGGATGGGTTTGCCTTTGTTGTAGCTCTTGGCACCGGGCGGATAAGGGTGCTCGTAATACCAGACGTGGGTGGTGGGCGCGCCCTTGGTGAAGAAGAGAAGGTTGGTGCGGATGCCGGTGTAGGGATTGAAGACACCGTTGGGCAGGCGGACGATGGTGTGCAGGTTGCACTCGGTGAGGAGGGCTTCCTTGATGCGGGTCTTGACGCCTTCGCCGAAGAGGGTGCCGTCGGGCAGCACGAGGCCGGCGCGGCCGCCGGGCTTGAGCAGCTTCATGAGGAGCACGAGGAAGAGGTCGGCGGTCTCGCGGGTGCGGAACTCGGCGGGGTAATTCGACTCGATGCCGTCCTCCTCCATGCCGCCGAAGGGCGGGTTGGTGACGATGACGTCCACGCGCTCCTTCGGACCCCAATCGCGCAAGGGGCGGGCGAGGGTGTTGTCGTGGCGGACGTTGGAGGGGACGTCGATGCCGTGCAGGAGGAGATTGGTCATGCACAGGACGTGCGGGAGATGCTTCTTCTCGATGCCGGCGAAGCAGTCCTGGATCGTGCGCTCGTCGGCCTCGGTCTTCGCCTGTTTGCGCAGGTGCTCGATCGCGCAGACGAGGAAGCCGCCGGTGCCGCAGGCGGGGTCGAGGATGGTCTCGCCAAGGCGGGGATTGACCTGTTCGACGATGAACTGGGTGACGGCGCGCGGGGTGTAGAACTCGCCGGCATTGCCCGCGGACTGGAGGTCCTTGAGGAGCTTTTCGTAGATGTCGCCGAACATGTGGCGGTCATCGGAGGCGTTGAAGTCGATGCCGTTGATCTTGTTGATGACCTGGCGCATCAACGTGCCGTTTTTCATGTAGTTGTTGGCATCGTCGAAGGCGGAGCGGATCAGCGTGGTGATCCGGTCGCCGCCGGTGGCGAGGGCCTTCAACTTCGGCAGGAGGGTATTGTTGACGAAATCGAGCAGGGCATCCCCGGTGATGCCTTCTTCGTCTTTGGCCCACTGCGACCAGCGGAGATTCTTCGGCAGCGGGGACTTGTAGTTGTCCCGGAGGAGTTCCATCTCCTGCTCGCGGTCGTCGAAGATTTTGAGGAAGAACATCCAGCCGAGCTGTTCGAGGCGCTGGGCATCGCCGTAGGTGCCGGCGTCCTTGCGCATGATGTCCTGGATGGTTTTGACGAGGTTGGAGACGTTGGGCATGGGCTAAGCAGGGCGCGGAGTGGTGGTGGAGCGGCGGACGGCGCGGACGGTATGGCCGGCGGCCAGCGTGTCGGCAATGAACTGGAGGAACCCGCCGGCGGGCCGGCAGGGAATCACGTCGAAGGGGATGAGGTCGTCCTGAAAACGCACGAGGTTCTTCGTGTGGGCGTCAAAGATGCCGAGGTTGTCTTCGGCGCGGTAGTAGCCGCATTCGGTCACCTTGGTGAAGCCCAGCCGGGCGAACCATGCGTCGATCTCGGGCTGGGTGACGGGCACGAGGTCGAACCGGGGCTGGGACGTGACGACGGCGAGGTCATCGCCCTGGTCGAGGATGCCTTCGAGGCGGTTCAGGCCGGGAACGAGCTGGTTCTGGAGGTGCAGGCGTTCGAGATACTCCAGCGGGGTGGCTTCCCACAGGTGGAAGCGGCGCGCGTCCTGATCCGAAGACACGAGCGCGAGGTCGAGGCCGGGGGAAAGGCCGAAAATGCCGTCGCGGGTGACCTTGAAGACCCGTTCCCCGTCGCGGAACCAGTCATGTTCCTGGCCGCCACGTTCCAAGCGGGTAACGATCCGGTCGGGATTCAGCAGCAGACCCAGACTTCGCGCCCATTCACGAAGGCCTTCCGTCTGCCGGGCGAGAGCGGGCGTCCCAGATGCGCCGCCACCTGACGCCGAAAGTCCTCGGAGGTAATCGAGCGCCGCGCCGACAAGATCCGCGCCATCTGCTCGGGAGAGAGCAGCGGTTTCACCGGCATCGCGTTGGCGGAAGTTGGCGGCATCGTCGGACATGGGGAGGCTACGCGGAGGGCGGAGGTTGGCAACCCATCAGGCGGCGTGCTGGTAGAGGGCGGTTTCGAGTTCGCGGAGGGCCGCCAGGTAGCCGGGCTTACCGCCGAACAGGGTGACGATCTCCATGGGCGTGCCGAGGTTGGAGAACGGGTCCACCTTGAGAATGTCCATCGACTCGACGCTGGTGATGCCGCTGTCGGCATACTTCTGGAGCAGGGCATCGAGGACGGCGCGGGCCTTGGCGCCATACTTCGCGAAGACATCGCGCTTCTTCACCTGGTTCGCCCGTTCCTTGCGCGTGCGCGGCGGCGCATCGAAAGCGACATGACAGATGAGGTCGAAGGCGTCGTAGTCGCGGCCGACCTGCGCGGCGAGTTCATCGAAGAAGACGCCCTTGGCAGCCAGTTCCTGCAGGATGGCCTGCTTCTTTTCGGCGTCGTTCCAGCAGGTGAGGAACTCGTCGAGCGAGGCGTAGGTCCGGCGGAGCGCCTTGCGGGAGTAGTCCCGGAGCGATTCGGTGATGAGCTTGCCGTGCTCGTCGAGGTATTGGACGCGCTCGGTGGCGACCCGGACGGCGACGTTGTCCACGTAGTATTTCGTCGGTGGCGGTCCCGGGGGGCCATCGGGATCGGGACCAGGACCGTCCGCCTGATAGGGGGGCACGTCGTCGTGCGCCGCGTCGGCAGGTTCCTCCGGCGGAACCACTGAGTCGTTGTCCTTGGGGTCGTAGATCTGCACCGGGTCGCCGTCGAAATCCGGGTCGGCGAAGAGCGCCGTGGCCTTCCGGAAATCCATGATGGTGAAGTAGAGCTTGCCGAAGTCCTCGTTGATCCGGGTGCCGCGCCCGATGATCTGCTTGAACTCGGTCATGGAAGCGATGCGGCGGTCGAGGACGATGAGCTGGCAGGTCTGGGCATCGACGCCGGTGGTCATCAGCTTGGAGGTCGTGGCGATGACCGGATAAGCGGATTCCGGGTCGATGAAGTTATCGAGCTGCTTCTTGCCCTCGTCGTTGTCGCCGGTGATCCGCATCACGTATTTCGCGTTGGAGGCGGCGAGGTCGGCGTTGGCGTTGACCAGGGCCTGCCGCATCCGCTCGGCGTGGTCGATATTCTCGCAGAAGACGATGGTCTTGGCGAAGCGGTCGGTCGCCTTGAGGAATTCCGTCACCTTGGCGGCGACGAGCTCGGTTCGCTTTTCGAGGACGAGGTTCCGGTCGTAGTCGCGGTCGTTGTATTCGCGGTCCTCGATGATGAGTCCATGCTTGTCGGTCTGGCCGTCGAAGGGGCGCCAGCCTTCGAGATCCCGGTCGAGGCCGATGCGGACGACCTTGTAGGGTGCCAGAAAGCCGTCGGCGATGCCCTGCCGCAGCGAGTAGGTGTAGATGGGTTCGCCGAAGTATTCGATGTTGGAGACGTCCTTGGTCTCCTTGGGCGTGGCGGTGAGGCCGATCTGGGTGGCGGTGGTGAAGTATTCGAGCACCTGGCGCCAGGCGGCGTCATCGGCCGCGCTGCCCCGGTGGCATTCGTCCACGACGACGAGGTCGAAGAAATCGGGCGAGAACTGCTTGTAGATGTTGCGCTCCTCCTCGGTGCCGGTGACGGCCTGGTAGAGGCAGAGGTAGATCTCGTAGGATTTGTCGACGGTGCGGTCCTGGGTGATTCCGCTGGGCAAAATGACCTTGTTGCCATCCTTGGTTTCGATGCTGTTGTTGCGGGAACTCAGCTTGCACATCGCTGATTTGAACGGCTTGAAGTCGCCGACCATGGTCTGGTTCGCGAGGATGTTGCGGTCGACCAAAAAGAGGATGCGCTTCTTCACGCCGGACTTCCACAGGCGCCAGATGATCTGGAAAGCGGTGTAGGTCTTGCCGGTGCCGGTTGCCATCACGAGCAGGATGCGCCGCTCCCCTTGGGCAATCGCGGTCACCGTCCGGTTGACCGCCGCGAGCTGGTAGTAGTGCAGGGACCGGCCCGGATAGAACTCATGAGTGACGACCGCTACCTGCTGCGGGGTCAATCGTCTGGACGCGCAGTATCGTGACCAGAGCTCTTCCGGCCCGGGGAACTGGTCGAGCGGGATTTCGCGGGTGACGGTGCCCGAAGTGGCAGTGCGGTCATGCTCCAGAAAGGCGTCGCCGTTCGAACTGTAGGCGAAGGGCACATCGAGAATCTCGGCGTATTCCAGCGCCTGCTGCATCCCGGCACCGACCGAATGGGTGTTGTCCTTCGCCTCGATGACCGCCAGCGGCAGGTTCGGTTTATAGGAGAGGAGGTAATCGGCCTTCTTCGCCTCGCCGCGCATGACCATCTTGCCGCGGACGATGACGCGCCCCTTGGTAAAGTAGGCCTCCTCCCGGATCTGCGTCATCAGGTCCCACTTGGAACCATTCACGCCGACGAGGGCCGGCGTGATGAACTTGGTGCGGATGTCCGCCTCGGTGAGGAGTTTCTTGTTCATGCGACGGGGTGCACCGAACCGTCAGCGGGGCAAACACTCCCGCGGCGGCGGGCGAATTCGGTAGCGGCGCATCGGGCAGCAGTGGGCATGGCTGACAGTTCCAAAACAATACTGGGGCAAGCGGGCGGGTGCCAAGGGGTTTGGCGGGGTGTTCCCAAC
>Ga0169931_10009363_pt1 | contig 14131 bp, 30 predicted proteins | sample Kivu_15m_20L_FD_129675 | JGI IMG/M metagenome (GOLD analysis project Ga0169931, IMG submission 129675) | Freshwater microbial communities from Lake Kivu, Western Province, Rwanda to study Microbial Dark Matter (Phase II) - Kivu_15m_20L... | ecosystem: Environmental > Aquatic > Freshwater > Lake...
TATGATAAAAACGGGTCTGCAAATGATATTAATGGTAATCCTATATGGGGAGAGGATAGCCACGAGGCCCATCGTTGGCCTTGGCGTTTAGCTCCTTACTTTAATTACGGATTTTATAGTACTACCCACGTAAACGATATTGAATCATATATTAAAAGCCAAGGGGGGTTATCGCAAACCTATCTAGTAAGTGTAATTCCCTCCTTTGGTTTAAGCCTATATTGCGGGGGCAACGACTATGAAGGTAAAGCTCAACACCCAGTAGCTACAAATATTAATCAAGTTCAAAAACCTAGTCAATTTATTGCATTTGTATCCTCTAGAAGTTCAGCTATTGGTAAAAGATATGAAGGTTTTTATTATGTAGATATACCTCGTTCACAGAAATACGATAGTAAAGGCAATCCAAAGAGTTCGGGTAATATATCAGCCCGGTATAGCCAACAAGCAGTGGTAGCATACCTAGGATGTAATGTTTTATTAGTAGATTATAAAGACCTTTTAGATAAAAAGTATTGGACACCATGAAGTTTTGTGAGCGAAGAGAATATAATTATACAAAAAATAATATAGAAGCCTCTGCTCATTATGTAACATATGAAGATGTATTAAAGTTTCATGGAAAAGAGTTTGCAGTTAAATGGAAAGAGTTTATAGAGGACAAACCTTTTTTAAAAGAAGGTTGGTATTATTATGAAAATTACAAATTTGCCGCCCGTCAAACTGATAGCTATTTAAATCCAATTTCATAATATAATAATGAGCAACATATGGAATACACTCATTGATGTTCAGCATATGCTGCAACAGCAGTTTAAGATCAGTGGCAAGGAAATACAAGAACCAGGCATGGATCGGTTCAATCAACCGGGGTGGATAAACCGGGTATGGACATCTGATAATTATCGCAGAGCTCATATTGATGTAGTTGACACCCGTGACATCAAGGGACTATGGATGATGCATTGCTGCATCTTTCCGCATGTACACAATGATGCACCCATATTTGGGTTTGATGTGATTGCCGGTAAGAATATTATTACAGGTTGTTTTCATGATTACAGTGTGACTGTGAACAAGGACCATGACATGTGCACTTGGTTTGCTCAATATGTGAAACAATTTTCATGGCGCAAAATCAGAGAATTACCTACATGGGCCAATCGTATATTTTCTCCAAGCATGGTGGCTGCCAGCCAAGTCACATGTGAAACAGAATTGCAGCAAATCTCTCAAATGGTAAAAGACACTTCTGCATATTATTTGCAACATATAGGAGCATCCAATCACCAGGATGTAAACACTACTGCAGCTCAAAATTATTATGCTGCCAATCAGAAGGAAAATCCTCACACTCCCCGGGTTATGGCTAAACTGGGTCTTAAGGAAGATGACATTAAAGTCTTTATTCAAAATTGCTTGTTCCCTGAGATATGAAAAGTCTGCGCCATAGCATTTGTTGCCGCAACCTCCGCCTTTATTACATGCGCGGAGCGTTGGGGTCGAACTATAATCAGTAACGGATGGTTTCGGTTATACCTTATAAAGATTTAGTTATAAACAAATTATATTGGTCGCCTGAAGGACAATGAAATTTTGTCAAAAACGTTATTACGATATCGATAGAAAAACATCTACTCATTATATTACAGAGGAAGATGTAAATAAATTTCATGGTGATAAATTTTTTAATCAGTTTAAGGAGTTTATAAAACTTAAACCAAGAATATCAATAGATAATAAAGAATGTTATTTTTATGTAGATTACGAATTTGCAGCAAGACAAACTAATAGTTTTTTAAACCCTATAGGATAAATAAATTTTTATGACCAAGCAGTTAGTTATAGCAAAGTATAACGAGAATGTCGATTGGCTTAAAAACGTATGTTTAGATACCGTTATTTATAATAAAGGTAATAATTTTAATTTAGAAGAAATAATAGGTCAAAAGAATGTTTTAGAAGAATTTAAACTACTCAATATTGGAAGAGAATCTCATACCTTGCTCTTTCATATTATTAAAAATTATAATAATCTTTCTGATGTTACAGTTTTTCTACAAGCAAATCCCTTTGATCATCTAGGTAATTTTAACGACAAATACCCAAATACAGAATTAGTAGACTTTTTAAACAATTTACCTGAATTTGACAACCTATTTGGATTTGGTATTTACCACACCGATATTGGTTATATTGATTTAAGACGTAAGATTTTTGAAGAGCTTAATATTAAAGATTCAAAATATGGCAATATGTTTAGTGTAGGCTGTCAATATATCTTTCCAAAGCACGTAATATTAAGAAAGCCTTTAGAGTTTTATCATAAACTACAATCCTGGCATGAAGATCCAAATAACGGATTTTTGTTTCATGAACATTTACCTTGCATTATTGAACGTACTTGGTTAGATATATTTGATAGTAATGATGCAAACTTTACAAACATATGAATATATTCCATTTAATTAATATTATTACAGCGTACAAGCCCAATAAGTACTCCAAACTTCTTAAAGAAGGTACTAAGGAAGCACACGATTTAATTGAACAACATCCATTTTTTAGAGACCTCCTCAATGGCACTCTCCCTGATGTTAAATACGCCTACTATCTTGCAAATATATTACCTATATATGAATTAGTAGAACAAGAATTTTTAAGTAATGTAACTGATAAATCTGTTCTTCAATCTACAAAAATTAAGAAAGATTTAGAAAATTATTCTAACCTTCTTAATAGAAAAATAGATAATTCTACCTACAACTACTCTTTTGCGTGGGTAATGTATTTTAAACAGAAGAGTAGAACTTATAAGAAAGCTGAACTTTATGTTAGGTGGTTAGCTGATATGTATGGAGGTCAAGTTCTTAAGAAGAAAGTAAAGTATGGGGAAAAATATAAATTTAAAAATTTAAGAAAAAACATTAAGTTTATTCGTAAAATGATTGAAGAAGATTTAAATGATGATACCATCCAGAAGTTTATAGAAGAAGTTAATATTGTTTATAAGCTTCATAATTTTACCATTTCTCATATTTATCAGTATGTCGAATAGTGTATTGTTTGATCTTTATTTAAAACTCAAATCAAAAAACGATTTCTTTTTTCAACGTATTGATATAAGTCATGAAAAAATAAATGACTGTGATTGGTTTAATCATATATATATAAGCCCCTCTATTCGTTACGGTCATTTAGAATATTTTAAAGGGTCAAACGATAAAGTAGAGGTTGTTCATAGCGTTTTCTATCCTAGTTATTTTAAACCTCTTCCCGTCTTTGGATATGATGTAATAAGCTTAGGGGGTAAAATAACAGGAGTATTTTGTGATTTTACTCCTAGCCCGTATGATGATTTCTTACTTCGTTCATTAATAAAAGATACAAAAGAAAAACTTAAGCATTTATCTAGAGAGCTTCCCGGGTGGACAGAATTTTTCTCTCCAGAGTTTATTGCTATAAGTCCGGAGAATGAATATAAATTATCTGAAAATGAATGCTTATACCTATTTGATTCGTTTGTCACTGCTACTAAAGCATATGATAGGAACAATGAATTTTTAGATATAGAAAAAACAAAGCTACATATTGAAGGTCAAAACAAATATTCTTTAGGACAAAGAAAAACTTCTAAAACGCAAAAAGCTCTTTCAAAGTATATTGGAGAAGAAGCATCTAGAGAGTTTATAGAAAACGTATTGTTTCCTGTATATCAATAAGTTACAACTATTTGTCTTTTTTAGTTGACTGATTTTTAAATTCCAGTATAATTGGAATAATGAAAGTTACGAATAACAGAGATTCTAATGCAAAAGCATTGGCTGTTAAACCCTTCGTAACCTATGAGGTATACAGTGAATAATACTGATACAAAGACGAGCAAGACGCTCCCCAAGCTCAAGTGTTTGGTGACTGGCCGTACTCGTACTTCCAATATCAAGTACTTGGAGGCGAAAGCTCTCCGTCTTGGTGTGGATTTAGACGTGGTTATTAATAGCTACGTCTCTCGTGATGCTCTCAAGCTCATCCGTCAAGGTAAAAGCTTTGAGCAGGTTCGCGAGGCGATTGGTACGGAAGAGGGCTTCGTTCCTTCTACGTCCACCATTAAGCTCGATGAGCTCCTTCGTTTGAACGCGAAGGGTAAGCATTCGTAAGAATGTTTTTAGAATAGGATATGGCAACCCCATATCCTATTTCTATTACTGGGGCGTATAGCTCAGCGGTCAGAGCAGGGTACTCATAATGCCTTGGTCCAAGGTTCAAATCCTTGTACGCCCAGCTTATATATTATATGAAATTAATTATTTTATTGTCATTTATTTTGACAGGTTGTTCTTCTGTTCAATATCAATCACCAGAGGATTATTATAGAAAGAGAATGAGCGAGGACTCTATTAATTGGGGCCCTAATTCTAACAATAATATGCTTGATTCACAGAATGGAAGTACCTATTATAATAGGAACGTAGAGATATTTGGAGCAAAATACTAAGTTGATATACAATTAAATTATATAAATAAAATTATGGGATTATTTGACACAGTTGTAATTGAAGGTCTTAAGCTTAAGCAACCTCCAGAATTAAAGAAATATCTAAAAGATAATAATGCTCCGTTCCCTTCTGAGTACCAAACTAAAGATTTAGATCCGTTTCTTACTACATATAAAATAAAAGAAAACGGACAAGTATATAAACAAGAGCGTAAACCTACAGGTAAAAAAGTAGCCCGGGATTTACCCTTAAAGGGATTTAAAGATAATAGATCATTTATTGAAAGACTTTATTGGAATTATAAGTTTAAAGAAGATAAAACCCCTAAGCTTGTAGACGAATATAAAAGCATTTTTGTTAAAGACAAATTTACAAACACAATTAGCATTTTTTCTTTAGAAGAGATTGGCGGTAGATATGTTACGTTAGATTATTCTCTTAAAATAGTTGATGGTATAGTTAAAAGTCACTCTCTTATACAATTCGAGTTAGAGAGTGTAAAAGAAGCTGAAGCAAGGCATGTAGAAAACAAAGCCTTTAAAGATAAGATGGATTTACGGTTTGCTGAAAGAAATAAATTTACCTCTAAATGGTATTACCCTATTCTTAAAGAAATTTATAATCCTATTGTTTTCTTTGGTAAAAGAGCAACTCAATTTATATGTAACAAAATTGTTACTTGGACGTACCGCTGGAATGGAATCTAATACTACATTTACTCTTGAAGTGCAGCAAGACGAAAAGACTGGAGATTACTATATTACTCCACCAGAAGGTATGTTGAAGAGTCTGGGGTGGGGACCTGGTGATAAGATTGATTGGCTTGATAACAAAGACGGTACATTTACATTAATTAAAGTAAATTAATGAGTGATGATATAGAGCTTAAGGTTAAACGAATTTTAGGCAAACATTTTTTAACAGAACCTATTTTTTGTAAAATTAAATTTATAAATGATTTATATTTTACTTTCTGGAAATATTATTATAAGATTACTACATTTCCCTTTAAGGTAAAGTACTTCTTTCAGCGTTTAACTAGAGGGTTTGATGATCTAGATAAATGGAATGCTGCATGGTACATAGCAAGAAAAGCTGCGCCGGTTTTGAGGGAGATGAAAAAAAATCTAAAAGGAACGAGTATTAAGTTACATCGTGAAGATAGGTTTGGAAATATTGTAGAATTGTCGCAAGATGAAATATATTCAGATTCTAATGAAAAGGATTGGAACGGTCCTGAGTCTTTTTCTTTAGAAGAATGGCAAAATATTTTAGATGATATTATATTTGCTTTTCAATTTCAAATAGATTTTGATACGGTAGATGGTACTATTTCAGAAGATGATTCTAAAAAGGGGTTTAAGAGACAAAAGCGCGGTCTTCGATTATTTGGAATTTACTTTAACAGTCTTTGGGATTGATAAGTTTATAGTTTCCTTTTATAATAGGTTATGGAATTTATAACGACAGGAAATAGTACAAGTAGTTTCCCTCTCACCGCCCATAACACCGGTATTGTAGAAGATCCTGATATTCTAAATAACAACCCTTTTTGTGATTATTAATGAAAATTATTGATAGAGAATTTAAAAACTTTAAAAAAGAAGCAGAAGTAGAAATCGAGCTACTTGGAGCTATGGGCTATGATATAGAAGATGTTTATGCTATTACACAGCATATGCTAAAAATTGTTGAGTCGAGTGTAATAAAGTATAGAGAGAAGCAAGATAGAATTAAATTAATGTTAAATAAATAGATTTGTGAACCGGGCAGATAAAATGATATCTCTTCATACAGAATGTTTAACTTCTTATTTTGATGAAAAACTTCTTAAATGTTTTAACAAACCTCTATTAGAAGGAGATTCAGTAACTTCTGTAAATGAATCAAAAAGAATTGCTTTTATTACCCGCCATCTTTTAACTGGAGAACCTACACACTCTTTAATTTTAGAGAAAGAATTTTATGACAGACTCTGAATACTCGGATTGGTTAAATAAAAATAATATGTTTGTAAGTTACCCAAAATATAAGTTCCTTATAGGTAGGATTGGGTTTTATATTCTACCTTCATATAAGTTCTCTTATTTTCCTAAATTTTATTTTATGAAGACTAAGTATTTTATAGAAATGGGATTTAGCTTTGCTGGATACATTTTTGAAATACAACACAATAAAATTGAAAAAATTTAAGAAAGTTGAATTTGCCGAGCAAGACATTGTAGATAAGTTTGTACCACAATTGGCTGAAATTCTTGACTTATATGGATTAGAGTTAGATGAATGCTTCATTACCAATGAATCTATGGTTGATGATTTTAATGATGCTCTTAGACCTAATAACGCTAAGTTAAATGAATTCAAAAATAAATATGGATTTATTCCTGAAAGAAGCCAATATCTTTATGAGGTAGCCCAAAAGATGGTATGCAAACGGAAACCGTAGAGTACAAACTTAATTACGATAAATTTGGGCAAAAAAGAAAGTATTCGTTAACCAAAAAACGAAAACTTAGAATTATTGATAGCTCAACATGGATTGAAGCTGATACGAAAAACCAGTGGTACTATAAAGACTACAGAAGTTTTTATATAGTTATTAGTATGTATAAACCTGTAGAATATACCATAACTTGTTCAGGATATAAGCTTAAAAGAATTTATAACGATCTAGATAAAGCAAAGATTGCTTCTCTAAAATTTTGTGATAAGATAATAAAATGAGTACGTCAACAGTTTTAATTTGCGTTGCTGTGTTGTTGTATATATTATATCTACGTGAGCGATTTAAAGATTAATCTCCCAGATACTTTTGTATCCCTTTTACTAACGCTTCTCTCCTTTTGCGCGCTCTTCTTTCTAGCGACCCTACAAGTAGGCCAACTGATATTGGGAAAAAGAAACGCAAGAAAAATTGCATATGGTCTTCCTTTGTCAATAGGTCAAAATACTTCGTATACAACTCATAAATCCCGCTCAGTGTGATAAACATTGCCGGGGCAAATAACACCCAGAAAATTAAATTATAACTTTTATTGAAGTGCTCTTTAATTTTATTGATCACAAAATTATTTAAGCTAAATAGTATTATGCTCGACAGAAAACAATATAACGCTGCAGTAAAATATTTAGAAAAAAACTCATTTCGAGTTAACAAGAGCGATTTTATATTTTATATTACTTTGACAGGTATTGTAGGTTATTTTATTGTTTTGTATATTCTAAAACTTTCTAGTTGCTTATAATTTAGAATAATATATACTCAATTTTAAGATCATATTAATTGTCTGGTGGTTAGAGTTTAGCTATTGTGATCTAGCGACTCTCATATCCAAACAAACGTTTTGCCAGGTTCGTTGAAACCTGGCTTTTTTTTGTTTATTTGATTAAATACTATTATGAAGCTAGTTGACAAAATCTTAGATTTAGCTTATGTAGTTAAATACTCTGCTGAAGATGTTGTATATTCTGTTAAGAATAAAGTACTTGACGTTGTTGATTTTGTTAAGTATGATGTTCTTAAGAAATATCCCACTTTTGCAGACGATTTTATTGCAGAAGAAAAGCCTAAAGATAAGAAAAAGAAAACAAAAAAGAAAAAGAAGTAATTGTTTTTTCCTTTTAAAAGGTTAAAATAATTTATGGTCTTTATAGATGCATTAGGTCTTCTATTAATTTGCTCTATCTCTTTTATTTTAGACTATTTTAATTGACGTTATTTTTATTTCATTCATAATGGAAGAAATGAGAATACCATTATCTTATAAAGATTTTGTAAAGAAATGTAATCGATTGACATTTGATGAAAATAATAGGCCTGTTCATACTAAACAATTTAAAAAATATTATATTCGATATGCCATTGAGCTTTTAGAAGACTATAATTTAGATTTTTTTAGATGTAATAATCCTAGATGTAGAATAGATAATTGGTTTGGTGCAGAAATGCTTTATCACGGTGAATTGCATCATAAAAATGGAATTACTCACGATTCAAGATTTATAAATTTAAATAATTTTTGTAAAAATTGTCACGGGTTAACTAAGGGATATAAAAATAGATCTATTGATACTGAAATGATTATGGAAATTAAATATGGCAAAGAAATTTTTATTTAAAAACTAGTTGCATCTTATTTAAAAGCAAGTATAATCATTTTTAGTTCTTTGATAGCAAATCTGTAGGAAGTAAAGGTTGGGACCTTAAAGGTAACATCCTGAACAGTCCAACGCCGTGACCCACAGGCGAGTATAGATGGATACATCTATATATGAAGAGGTATATGATTAATGGCATTCGGTAAGAGATGTAAGTCCATTATGAGTAAAATCACTAGAAATCATATTTAATTATAAAGTTCAGTCAAATGAACAAAGCCTCAGGCTGGTATTACGCATCTTAAAGCAACACTGTGAAAGTCAGTGAAATAACGTAAGCTAATTACGTTTAACTAGGCTGATAGTTAAGCCAAATTAAATTCGAATACGACGTAATTGATGCGGCAGATTGCTAGTTTCTTTCCGCGAACCGTGACGCGAAAATTAGAGCGAATATTAATTTATTCGCTCTTTTTTTTAAATTAAATAATAATATGACTTTAACATGCCATTTTTATAATGAAGAATATCTTTTACCATGGTGGTTAAACCATCATAAAGATAAATTTGTACATGGAATAATGCTAGATTGCGGTAGTACAGATAATAGTGTATCTATAATAAAAGATATATGCCCCACGTGGGAAGTTGTAGCGTCTAAAAATAAATTTTTCGATATTTACATTAATAAAAATCAAATGTATGATTTAGAATCTAATATAAAAGGTTGGCGTATTTGTCTTAATGTAACTGAATTTTTATTAGGCGATACAAAAAAGATATCAAACGATTTAACTGACATTTACATAGATTCATTAACTATGGTTTCAACAAAAGAAGAAGAGTTTATAGACCCAAACTATAATATTAGTTTATTAAAACAACGTACTTATGGTATACATCCTGAAACCATTTATAAGAAATTTGAGCACAAAGATACAAAAATAAACCATACAGATTGTACTAGATATAGAAGTGAATTTTATAGAAGAATGAGCCGAACACATAATATGTATCCTACCGGGAGACATTATGAAAGATCTCAGGGGTTTATTAAAAATCCTGTTTTTTCTAAAGAACCTGAGTTTTTAATTGCATGGTATAACTATAGCCCGTTTACAGATAAGATGATAGTAAGGAAACTACAATTTAAGAATAAGATAAATCCTTCTGATTCACTGTTTCCTTTGACGCATTATGTAAGAGATGCTTCTCAAGAAGCTCAATATAGTAATTTAAAAAAATTACAAAGTCTTTCTGAAAATTTGCTTCCTAAATATAAACATTTACTTTAATTTTTAGTAATTTTACATAAAAATTAAAAAAAGCTTGACTATATTTTTATATTCGTATAACATATAGGCAATGAACATAGAACTGCCGGTGTTACAGAAAGTAACTCTGGAATCGGGAACAAGATATTACGTCACACCCGACGGGACCAAATACCCTTCCGTCACAACTGTTATTTCTAAACGAAAGAAAGAGCAGTTAAGAAAGTGGCGGGAACAAGTTGGAGAAGAAGTAGCTAAAGAGATAAGCAAAAAAGCTACAATTCGTGGTAATAGTTTTCATAATAATTGCGAACAATATCTTAAGAAAGAACCTATAACAGAAAGTATTGGTTCTATGTTTAATAGATTTACACCCCTTCTTGATCGTATTAGTGATATTATATGTCTGGAACAACACCTTTATTCGAACGAATTAAAAGTTGCCGGACAAGTAGACTGCGTCGGAAAATTTGACGGTAACTCTTGTATTATAGATTTTAAGACAAGCTCAAAATTTAAGAAGAAAGACTTTATCTGGGATTACTTCATGCAGGCAACCGCTTATAGTTATATGTTTGAAGAACGAACTGGTATTAAGATTTCAGATTTAACTATTCTTATTACTTGTGAGACCGGTGAGGTTCAAATATTTCAAGATAAAAGAGAGAATTGGATTGAAGGTTTTAAGGAATTGAGAGAAGAATATGAAAAAGAAGTTGAACAATCTACTACTTCCAGCGATAATAATAAAGTGAGTGATAGGGTTACCCCTAAATGGACAAAGTCGGTTATCGGGGCGTTTGGTGATAAACCCAATGTCCGTAAAGGTGTTAAAGCCGAAGAGCTGGTTCACAGCTACCTTAAAAACGTTTATAACAAAGTAACTTGGTTTCACGATCGTAGGGATAAACAGTTACAAGGTATTGATTTCGAATTTAAAAAGGATTCGTGGCGAAATAGTTATACAGCTGATGTAAAAGGTAATATGAAGGATGGAAAGTTCTTTGTATATCCTGATGAGATTAAAGATAAGATCAATCACCGTATGATACATGTAGATACAGAGACAGGGTGGGCTGTAGAGTATGATAGAGAATCTATGTTAGACTATCTTGACAGTAAGCCGGAACTCGTTCAAACTGATAAAAATAACAATCGATATGCAATGCTAGAGTCTTTCAGCCGTTTACTTCAACGTCGTATAAATCACTTTAGACCTTTCAAAATAAAGCTTGCTTAGAATTATAGTTCAGCCATACTATATGTATGAAGATTAAAGCTACAAACGAACCAGAAGTTAAACCTTTTGTGGGACAGCACGTCACTGAGTTCCATTATACCGATCGCGATGCTTGGGAGGTGATTGAAGTTATTAGTCCCCGTCGTATTAAAATTCGTGAGCTAGATGCTGAATGTACAAAAAAGCCTAAAGACTTTCACCCCGGTGGATTTAGCGGGCACTTTGCTGATAATTATGATCAAGAGTATAAGCTTTCTAGCAATCCTAATAACAAGATTAAGGTTTTAAGCTGGAGATCAAAAGCCCATCGCTGGTGTGAGGTAGGTCAACAGACGCGTTATAGTAAGTTTGGGTTACACCAAAAAGGCGAACAGGCTTCTTATTTTTATGATTACAACTTCTAAAGTACAAGATTATATTGATTCGGGTCGCGACCTATATGAGGTGGCAAGGTGGCTTATTAATATAGAAATTTCTAAACACAGTCCTATTGGTTTGGATGATCTTCCTGATACTGCTACAGTAGCAAGCGAGATGGAAGCTATTGTTGAATGTCTTGAGGTAGGTGATATTCAAGATGCTATTGATATTTCTGTAGAAGGTGCTCGATTAATTTTAGAAGACGAAGGTTTTGAGATAGACGACTCCTAAATACTCTTATGAGAAGAGTAACAGAGATTTTTATATCTCTGGTTATATTATACCCATGTATTGTAATATTAAAGATATACAATATGTATCAGGACTATAAATATAATAGAGTATGATGTGGAGAATATATGACATTGTATATGTAAATCCTCGAGGAGATTTACCTTCCGAAATACATATAGAAACTTCTAAGTTTGAATGGTTTGATGAAATACCTTATGGTTTTGGAAACTTAAATTGTAAGTTAGGGAGAATTATTAAGGAAGTAACTGGTTCAGAATCAATAAGTTGTAAATACGAATCTTTAAAAAAATATTAGTTGCCTAAATTCATAATTCCAGTATAATATTGGTATGATGAATAAAAAATATACACACAGTTTGTTAGTGTTTATGAAAAAGAAACACGCTTATGGTAAGCGCGAGGAACAGCTCGGTATTCTTGCCGATGCCCTTAAAGGTAAATTTATTGGAGGAGGAACCGATCTTTCTACCGGAGAGCGCGACCAGCAGTTTTACTTTAAGAGTATTGAAGATGTTAATACTTTTCTAGACTACCCTACCGTTAAAGAAGCTATTAAATCAAAGTATGATATTGTGGAGGTTTCATGACATACTCTCGTCTTCGCGATGTATTAAATATGCTTGACAAAGGTCAGCTCTCTCAAGAAGCCGTCTTTCTTATTAACGGAAAACTTGAAAGGATTGATTATGTTGATTCTTTTAGAGATAATGAAGAGTTTGCCAAGAAGTTTAATGCAGGTCCCCATCAAGTATTCATTACAAATACAAAGGAGCTATAATGATTACATATACAGAATTGCCTTCTCTTAACGAGTTTTATAAGATGCTTGAGAGTCATGATTGGTTCTATGACTACTCAGATGACCATAGAGTGTGGAGAAGTGGTAGTCAAAGTATGGGCGCAATTAGGGGCGCAGTAGAAACTGGTCCTAAAGAATACAAAGAGCTGTTTGATGCTTATGTGAAGTATGTTAACCGCAAAGACGGTGAAAATATTGAAAAGCCTATAAAGCCTTCTCGTACTGCAGAAGAACAAATTCAGGATAGAAATGATATTTATCATGCGGCAAAAGCTCTTGAAAACCTCTCTTATCAATTAGTTAGACTAGAAAAAGATCAAATTGTTAATCATACTCAACTTTGGTCTTTAGTTAATCCTGTTATAAGCATTCTGCATTCTTTAGATCATCTTGCTAATGATAAACTCAATAGCGTTGTATCTGATACTCCAGTAACAAAAGGCTACAAGAGTGTAAAATCATATCTTGATAAGTTTTGTAATCCCTAATATAATAAATGTATGTCTGAGGCTACCAGAATGTATGAAGAAGCGCTTGAATCTTTACGAGAAGATAATCAAACACTTCGCAAGAATTTAGATAAACATATTCAAATCGGTGCAGAGTTCTCTAATATTATTAATGAGATGCTTGGTTATATAGAGAAAAAAAATAAGGAAGATTATTTATATTTTGTCAAGATGGTAGAGGAAGCATTAGAAAGGAATAGATGAGCGCATATATTTACAAATTAGTTAGCCCTAAGAAGTTTGCTTGGATGGATATTCAAATTACTCCTACACAATCTATTTGTAGTAAAGTATTCCATCTTAAGTTCTGGTACAAGCCTGCTGCTCTACCTAGCAACTATGACGATGTTAAAAAGTATCGTAAGATCTGCGATGCATTAACTAAACAAGAGCTTAAAACCAGAAATGCCTTTAAAGGTTTTGAAGTGAATTATGGTATTATTGTATCAGATAGAGATAAAGGTATTGGTACGCCTCATGCACTTCCTGGAGAATATTTTGGAGTATATCAAGTTGTAGATATGAAGGCGTTAAGAAGTGAAATAAATTCAAAAGAAAATGTTATTACTATTAATGACGAATACCAAGCTTTAAAACATTATAAAGCATTTCCTCTCAGTAAAGCACAGATTAGGCATATGAAGAAAGATGAAGAATCTATTAGATTGCTTGAGCAAGGAGTTCCTATTTAATATGCCTGAATTATATCAAAAAAAGAAGTTCAAAGGCAAAAAGCTTAATAAATGTAAGTATGAATATTCTACATGGATGGGAGAAGATTTAGGATGGGTAGATACGTTTAGAGATATTGAAGGAGAAAAAGCTTTGGAAGCTTATTACAGAGCTAAAGCAGATTTTGAAGAGCGAGTATTTCAATATAGGCTTAAATGCAAGGCTAAGGCATGAGCAGGGGGCAGACACTATAGCTGTGGCTGAATAGATTAGACCTCAGCGCGTCAGGCACATAGCTTGGAAAGCGAGACTAAGTTTCTAATCGTACCTCTACTCTTGATTTATTTTTAAGTTCCTGTATAATAATA
>Ga0169931_10009365_pt1 | contig 14128 bp, 11 predicted proteins | sample Kivu_15m_20L_FD_129675 | JGI IMG/M metagenome (GOLD analysis project Ga0169931, IMG submission 129675) | Freshwater microbial communities from Lake Kivu, Western Province, Rwanda to study Microbial Dark Matter (Phase II) - Kivu_15m_20L... | ecosystem: Environmental > Aquatic > Freshwater > Lake...
TACCTAACGCCGATGAAGTTCGTTTTCTTATTGTCAATGAAGATGACTACCCAAGTCGTTTATCTCCTGAAAGGCATGGCACTCCTGGCTCACCGCTACTAATAGACAGCAAAGGAATGGTCTTTGGGTGCCAAGATCGAATCTGCTCAGTCGGGGCCTATAGTTCCACGCCTAAATTAAACAATGGCGCCATCCTTAACAATGTTAAAGATAGCGCCATAGTCACAATCAATAAGGTCCGCTACGCGGTGACTTCGATTTCTAAAAAGTTAGTTCTTGTAAAACTCTAAGCACTACTTCTTATTCCTACGCTGGATTCGAGTCTTTTTGAGAAGTTTTTTATGCTTTTTTTTAGCCATGCGTTTACGGCGTTTCTTGACAACGGAGCCCACTGTCCCCTCCTTTGCTCTGAAAGTAAGTTTTCATTCAATGGAGTCCTTGATCTCCTCCAATGAGCTAAAAAATTCTTTTGGACTCTTTATTTGATATGTCCTGTCGTTATTCAACATCAAAACTTTATCACATATTCGCAAAGTCTCCACTCTATGAGCGATCATAACTAATGTGTGTGACTTCCTAAGTCCCCTCAAAGTATCACTGATTTTCGATTGAGTAGCCTCATCCAATGCACTCGTTGCTTCGTCTAAAAAGAGTAACCTTGGTCTGGTTATTAATGCTCTGGCAATTCCCAATCTTTGTCTCTCACCACCACTGATATTTCGCCCATTTTGGCCCACATTGAAGTGTAACTTTTGAGGTAATGCATGAACAAATTCGGATAACTGAGCGAGATTAATAGCCTCCCAAATCAATTCATCACTCACTTCGTCACGTTCATATCCCAAAACTATGTTGTCTCTTATGCTTCCTTCTGTAAGAAAAATCTCTTGCGGGACATATGCAACAGCTCCTGGCCACTTATCGAACGCACTGAGCGGCTGCATGTCTGATATGGAGATAGTTCCCCTAATAGGACTGATTGCCCCTACTAGGAGATCAACTAGTGAAGATTTACCTACACCTGATTTGCCCACGATTGCCCACAACTCTCCAGGAGGTATAACAAAAGATATATCTTCAAGTAGATTCCTCTCATTCGGGCCTCCATGAGAAAAGAAGACACTTTTTACTTGTATCTCGGGCGTAAAGCCATCATGTGCGTTTATGAACCTTGTAGGTACTATCGGAGAATTATTAACAGTATGAATTCTTTGCAAAATATCTAATGTTGGTGCACTCTGCCCTAGTGCTCGTTTTATAGAAACAAGGGACTGCTGCACACGCAATATTGCCGGGCCAATTCTCAAACTAGCTACAATGAAAATAGCTAAAATTGCAATTGCCCTAGATGAATTACTGAAAGTTATTTGATAGGCAGTAATACTCATAGCCCCTATGACAAGTCCGATTTCCAGTGCATACTTACTCAGGTTTGGGAAAAAGGTAAGTTCAGCAAGAATTTTTGCAAGTCTATCGCGATTCACGCCAAGTCTTGAAGCATACTTTTGGCGGTTATTTCGAACAAGTAGTTCTCGATAAGTTTGTACTAGCTCTTGCAAATACTTTATTGAGTCGTCAAATAGCAATGCGGATTCGCTACCTAAATTTCGAGCTCTTATGTTTAAATTAAAATACAACGTGAGGGAGATTGCCGTGAAAAAGAGTAACGTGAGCGTCGCTAAAATTGGCTCGGTAAAGAACAACACGCTGCTTAGGATTAATAAAAGAGAAATGTCAACAACAACTCCAAGAAGAGGTGCCACAACACCCATAGTCAATGTACTAATGCCGACTGAAAAGGCATAAATTAAATCATTAGTTCTGAACCTAGAGAATTCAGTCACATTTAAACGAACTAACCGATTCATCATCGAATTTGAAATTACCGCTGCCCGTCGACTCAAATAAAAAATTGTGCGTCTTGTCAAAAATAGTGAGATTATGGTTTTAGCAACCAGCAAGAGTCCAGTCGATACACCCAAAATCAAAATTTGATTTTGGAAAGTATATTTCTGTAGCCCGACGAATTGGATTAATTGAGCCGTCCATCCACCTGCTGTTTGAGATGTGATCCCCAGTGTTGCAATTGAACCCAAAAGTCCAACAGCGATTACACCTATGAGATCCAGCAAGCCAAGACTGATCTGAATTAAAGTGATAATAATCAACTTTAACTTTTCTTTTTTATCAAAAAGATTACTAATAAATTTAAAGTCGGTAAAATCGAAAAGTTTCATTTTCCTTCCGTTTGCTTTCATTTTTGCATCTCGGTATAGATTCTATCTATAACACCTCTTAGATCATTATTATTTTGACATAGTTGGGCTAACTCCTCTCGAAAAGTTTCATTACTTCGCATTTCAGAGCAGAGTAACAACTGTTTTTCTAGGCTTATATCTTGATAACCTTTTGCCGTATTTTTCTCGTAGATTCGTGACATTCCTGATTGAGAGATTACGTCAGGGTTTATTGCAAGCACAAAACAACCATTTGCAGCAGCTTCTAACGGGGCCTTGTCAACTGAACCTAAAGTACCTGAGTAAACTGCGTGATACTTTGAAATGATAACATCCCTATTTTTTGGTGAAAGCGTTCCTTTAAATTCAATGTTTATAGACAATTCCTTGGCTATATTTTGCAGCCATGTACAATATTCAGAGTCTACTACTGGACCCCAAATATCGACAGCCTCTGGTTGCATTGAGTATCTCTCGAGAGCAATCAAGAGATCTTCGATTCTCTTAACTTTAGATACTCGGCCTAAAACTAGAATCTTCTCTCGCGCAGTGTTGGATTTGAAGTTTGTAGAGGACACTATACCGTGACCAATCCCCAGGAATTTTCGACTTCTTGCCGGGAAGCTAGATTTCATGGTGGAAAAGCAATTGTCTACGAATTTAACTGCAACTCTCAATCCAAAGTCAGCATATTGATGCGAGTACCAAAGACCTTGCTTTACATTAAACATTCTTAGAATAGGACTTAAAACAATTGCTGGATATGTAATCATGTGATAGAAAACAATTGATTCTCTGTGTCGTGGGATAATCTCGAATAAAATTTTAAGTACTCTAAAAATCGCTAAGATTCGGAACTTAATGCTGCCCCCACCAAGAGTCCTAAATTCTAAATTACTTGTGTCAGCATTTCCAATATTAATCTTTGGTGATATGACAACAACCCTTTCAAACTTTTTTGACAAATATTTAACCCATAAGACTACATGCGATAACAACTCATGGCTTTCATCAAATGAGAGGGTGAAAAAATAAATTGTACTTCGTGTATTATTCTGCTTCACAATCTATTGTCTATTCTGGTAAACCACTTTCCTAAAATATAAAGGGTCCATACCTGCTTTATCTTGGCAAAATTCCCTGAATTTAATATAGTTGGGACTTCTAAGTTAGAGAGACGAGCAAATTCTTTTCTCATTGACAGAGATTTGATTTCACTAATAACATCAGTTTGATTGTGTCTTAACCAGTGCCCCATGGGACTAACAAATCCCATTTTTTCTTCAAGTACTCCAAGTTTTGCTAGTTCTGGAAATGCATTTACTAGCTCTTTTTTCCCAAGATTTCTACGGAGGCTCCCTTCCTCTTTATCAAGAAATATCTCTCGAATTACATCATCCTGAAACGGGCTTCGGGCTTCTACGGAGAATGCCATAGAAACGCGATCAAGTCGTCGATTAGATTCCATAGATAACCATAACTTTTGATCTAAGTACATTAAAGTCTTTAACTCATTCTTTGCCCACGGCGATAGACTTTCAGATAGTTTTCCCCTTCTCTCAAATACATAACTATCCAATGCGCCATTAGAAAAGTCAAAGTCCTTCTGGAGTTGAAAGGTGTCAAAGGTCTCATGCCAATATGCCCAGTCATTCAAGGACTTAATGTTTATTCCACGGCTAAGGTAATTTTTCTCAAACAAGCCTAAGTTACTTAGAATTGAAAGAAACGGTCTTAGGAATCTAATTCTTCGATATTTAAGAAACGCTGAGTAACGTGAATATCCGCCAAACATTTCATCGCCACCATCACCTGTGAGAGCGAGCCTAACACCATTTTCCTTCATTTTCTCATAAATAGATATCATGCTCAATCCGGTTGGATTATTATTTGGCTCCTGCATAATATTAAGGTACTTTTCAATTTGATTTGGTATTTCGCAACTATTTACCACTGAGACCGGATGGAACTCGTGGTTGTGTTTATCGGCAATCTTTTCGGCTCTATGAAAATCGAAGTTATATCTAGCTTTGTCAGAATCTGGCCAACACGCAGAATATACTTTGGCTGATTTACCAAGATCGTTCAGAATTATTGATATTATTGAAGAATCAATTCCTCCCGATAGTGATAGACCGACCGTACGATGATCAGCAATACGAGCAACAACTGCCTCTGTAAGTTTATCTCTAATCCCACTGTGCATTCTGATTGAAGAGATCCTTTGTTGAACCACAATATTATCTAATTTCCCAATTATTTTTGATTTCAAATGTATACCGTCATTATCTACCTGGACTTCAATCACCTCTCCAGCAGCGACCGACTTATGGTGGATTGATGGTGTATCTGGGTCAAGAATGTAACCAAAATTCAGATAGCTAAATAAATACCAGTCCTTAAGGTAGTCTAGCTTTTGGTTAGGAACGTCATCTGGAAGTAACTCTCTTTTCGAAGAAAAATAAATGTGTTTGTCGAGTTGACAGTAGTAAAGTGGTTTTTTCCCTAACTCATCTCTACCCAACCACAATTGAGAAAGTTTAGAGTCAAAAAATGCAAAAGAGTACATCCCGTTTACAAGTCTCAAACCATCTAAACCTTTAAGCTTTAAAATAGAAAATAAAACTTCTGTGTCAGATTCTGTATGAAACTCATGATTTGAAATTAAGCTTGCACGTAATTCTTTATGATTATAAACCTCTCCATTGAAACATAGCCAGTATCTCCCATCAGTAAAAGGCTGATTACTTCGAGGCAAGGGGTCGACCATGGCTAATCTTGTCGCTCCTAAGGAACAACTTTCATTTACGTGCTTAATAGTCTGGTTATCTGGTCCTCTATCGATTAGAGAATCAATGTTATTGGCGACCCAATTAGAATTAACTTGATTTCCTACGACACCTAAAATTCCGCACATCTTGTAATTCTACACTCAAAAGCACCTATTGATGAAAATATTACTCGTAAGCACTCATGACGGCTTTACACATCATGTCTGGTTCGAAAAGCGACAAGCGTTTTTTAAGAGAATCGGTGAAACTTTTTCTGGTACTAAATTCTTCGAGATGCAGAATTAAGGTTGCTAACTCCTTAGGATCCCTTGGATTGAATAGTCCCGCATAATCCTTACCTAAAACTTCTGGAATAGCTGAGACATTAGACGCTAAAATTGGAGTATTGCTCTGCATAGCTTCCAAGAGAACTAATCCGAAACCCTCGTAAATACTACTGAGAACAAAAATATCAATCTCTGATAGAGCGAAGCTTACATCACTTACATGGGAGACAAAATTTACATACTTATCAAGTCCAAGACTAGTTACTCTTTTTCTTAAATTTACTTCAAGAGGTCCTGAGCCAATTATCCTGAGATTCCACGGGGCTTTACTTTGTTTTCTTAAAATGTCTAGTGCTTCAATTTGAATCGTTATGTTTTTCTGGAAACTTAATCGAGAAATTGTGCCTATACAATATTTAAACTTGAAACCTTTTGGGGCTGGTTCGAAAGAATCATCAAATCCATATCTTATTACTCTGATTCTTTCGAGGACACCTTCTGGGATTTCTCTATTCTTTATCATAAAATCTCTAGTTGCTTCAGATATGCAAATAATACAATGCGCCCTTAGCAATACCCATCTACTCAATGAGGATGATACGAGATTGTAAGACTTAGGGAAAAATGATTCAGAATTATGGCGAGATACAATGAACTTTGAGTTCGTGAATAAAATTAGAACTCTTCCAACAATTTCTGCCCTAGGAAGATGCGAGTGAACAATATGAGGGCCTACACTTTGACTCATCCGAATAAGTTTCAATAAGGTAATCAATAAATTAAAGTGATTGGGAGGAAGCACTTGGGCTCCAGCTTTCTCAAAGTCAACCTTCAGAGACCCCTGTCCCTTTAAGTAAGCGACTTTTACATCTGCTCCACTTTGAATTTGCTTTGTTACAAGGACAAGAAGTTGCTTTTCAGCACCCCCGCGCTCTAAGGTCGTAATTAAATGGAGAATTCTAGGATTTTCGCTCAAGGGGAAACTCCTAAAAGCAATTTGTGTATGAGGGGACGAAAAGGCTTTTGGAGCCTTAAGAGAATTCTTCGCCTTCGCGTCACTATCAATTTGTTGGTGGACCCACTAAAACCTTCAAATATGGGAGATGCCGCCAGGGCTCTTTGGACACCCCCACTGAATTCCAAATTTGCGACAAAGAATGTCAACAGATGCTCCATGCTATCGAATGTTAAGGAGCTAGCAAACCCACCATTTTTTTTCTTAAATCTCAGGTCGAGACTTAAGAACTCTATCCATGCAGTTGACGACATACCAAACATTCTAGAGTCACATGCATGACGGACTAAGAAAGTTCTATCGCACAGAACATCTACACATCCGGTTCTTTTTAAAGCATCATGGGCATTACGAACAAAATTTCGACCACTAACTTTCCAAATAAATGCATACTTGTCTAGAATTTCCTGATTAAGGCAGCTCTTCAACATATAAAACTCGCCACCAGAAATTCCTTCATTAGACGAGCGCAAGTCGTCTTCTGATTGAATTAAAGTAATATTTGTTTTACTCAAAACTAGATCCTCTAATACATATGCAGAACCTGAGTTCTCAAGAATCAACAGATCAAAGTCGCCCATTTCGCTGAACTTTATCCACTTTTTTATTGCTATCTCGTAATCTTTAATTCTTACTTCGTGATCTTTTCTACGGATATCGACAAGTGACTTTGGCCTTAAGGTACATGTAAGCACAATTAATTCATTAGACATTTCTAATCTCTTTGATTTTTGTAATGAAGCGACTTGAATATCTCAACATCTTTATTCACTCTATTGCTGGTTGATTTGATACGGATAAACCCAAACTTATTTTGATTGAAATCATTAGAATCACGAAACAAAGCACTGTTTACCGATGCCACAGAATAACCGAGACTATTCATCATTAACCCTATTATCTCATCATCAAATCCACGAATTCTCCTGTTTGATCCCAACTTAACACTCTGTAGTAGGTTAATGAGAGCAATTCTTGAATAGCCGGCCGCCCAACCCGATGGAAATGGCTTATCCTTACTGATTGCCCCAAAGTAATCGCTTGGCGTGCTGAGGAAATTTTCAACGTATGTCAAATTAACATAGCAGGTTGTGTTGACTTTAATCAAATAGTCAAAGTCCACTGTTCGCAAAAGTAATTCCACTGCAGAAAAAAATTTTTTGGCCATAGTATCCCATCGGTCCGAAACATCTGCCATTATTTCATTACGGCCAACGAATCTTGTCTCCCTGACTGGACGATGATCAGCTTCCCATATTTTACTTGATGGAAACCGAAAAAGAAAATTATTTTGGACGTCTGGTAGAACATTGACTTTTTTGCCATAATAAAAAAAATGCCTATACTTATTATCTTTACTAACCTCTCCTAACCACGTTTCTCTAGGACCTCGTTCAAGAGTTTTCCAAGGTTCGTATGGAGCAGATAAAACTAGGAAACAGATTTTCAAGTCGAAGACCTTTCATTATTTATCTTTATATCGTAGTCTAAGATCATTCTATGCGTCTTACCTGACAAATCCCTTAAATTTCCCCGGGATTTGAACACATAACAGACCAAGTAGTATTGAGCTGATGTAGGTATATCTGCCAATTGCACCAACATATATTAATGAAAAGCAAAAGAGCGAAATAGTTGCTATTTGAAAAGAAGTATCTCGAGTTAAAGTGTTTTCTTTAGGCCAAACCTTTAAGAACTTAGAACAGATGATTATAAGTAAAAAGAAAAGTGGCGAGAATAAGCCTATTTTATCAAAGAACTGAAGAAGTAAAGCTAAATTTCTAATATAATCATTTGGGTTCTTATGCAACGCATTAAAGTGTTGCATCTGACCTTTAGCGCTCACCACTTCGATTAGATTATGCAACTTTAGTTTCAGAAACAGGTCTGGCCTCGACAGGACTACCCCTACATATCCATTTCTGAATTGAGCGTATTCCCTCTCCTGCTCTTCTTGAAACAACGTGAATGCAGGTGAGACTCCTTTCCAAGGATCACCAGATATTAAGAATCCTGAATGAATTGATGATAAGGCGCAAAGCTTAGATGGCACTAAATCAGCATTCGCGATTTTCAGGACCCTAAAGGCTTGTTCTTGAATAATTATATTATTTGTCTGACAAGCAAAGTAGGTCAAATCTTGAGCAATTGGTTGTTGGCTAGGAAAGGATTTAGAAAGCTCATACTTTTCCGCTATAAAACCGTTTATTAATAATGGTAATAATGTTAAGGTAACTAATGCGATTAACTTCTGAGCAAATCTTAAACTTTCTAAGATCAAAAAAAGTATTGGTATAGATAAGAAAGAAAAGTATGGTCTCATTAGTGAGCCAATTAAAATACTTAATCCTGCGATTATTAGCAACAATTTTGTCCATCGAAACTTTCTCTTAGAAGCACAAAATAAAGTTAACGCAAAGCCAAGCAAAACAAATGCTAATGAAAAAGCATCTCTATTTACGTTACTTGAGTACAATAAGGCAATGCATAAAATAACAAGAGTCCTTTTCCTTTTCCATCGATCTATATCTAGTAGTAGCAAACCTGAAATAGTGGTGAGTAATAATTGTATTATTCGTGCTTGCTGACTCCATGAAAATAATTCATTGCCAATTGATCCAAAATACCAGGTGGCAAACGGTCCAAATAAGTCATGGGGTACAGATGATCGAAAAGCAAGACGAGCTCCAAGAGTATCCACTTGTGGCTCCATATTCCATGTTACAAAAAGTATTATGACGCTTATAGAAATTAAAATCAGTTTAAGTGAAGATTTTTTCCCAGTTGTTTTGATCTTAGATTTAGAAACCATAAAGCTATTGTTTCGTCTTTGCATATAAAAGCAAGACCCTAGTAGTACTCTGTTCTGGAATAGACCATCTGACAAAGAATTTTTGGCACTCCGGACTATCTTTTATTCGTGTAGCCAGGTCAAAATCTGTTACAAAAGCTCGTATTGAAGATTTTTCGAAAGTTCTACATAGAGCATCAACTTGACTACTCAATATCAAACTATCTGGATGATTCACAACAAGTTTATTCTGGATCCCATACTCGATAGATAGAAGATTACCTCTTGGGACTAGAAAAGCTATCTCTGATTCCAAAAAGCGAGACCTCGCACTTAATACCGTTTTTTCCAAATCTAGGGCGTACTTGAATCCGTCAATTTCAGATGCGAAGTAATCGCCAGGATTATTTGTTCCTTGCAATATTCGCACCAGCTCCATTTTTGCACCAATTGGACTCCAAAAACCTGTGTTCATGCTAATAACTATAGGAAGCAAAAGAGCCCAGAGTGTGCCATAAACCGAATTAATAGAAGACACTTTTGGATCACTTTCGGACATTTCTGATTTCATTTGAATGAACTTTAAACTTACCGAAAACAGAAGTACGATGTAGATCGCACTGGAAGCCCAAATTTGAGCGCTAAAAGATCTTCCTACAGAATAAGGAATGGTGGATAATACGAGGAATGATAGTAAAACCATCAGATTCAAATGAGGATTCTTGCTTTTAGTATTCTCTCCCAAGTGTTGCAAAGCGTAATGTAGGCAACCGAGGGCAAAGCCCCAAAAAACAACATCTGGACCGAGAATATTAAACTCGTGAGCGAAACCTGATTCACCATAAGAACGAAAATGAGTGGTGATTAATTCAAACGGGATTGGGCTAGTGATAAAATTATAAACCAGTGGCAAAATGCATAGTGTGAATAGTACCGACGAGTATAGAATTCTTAACCAGAATTTCGTTTTCTTAAATGTAAATATGTAGAAGGCAATCAAAGACAAAGAGAGTTGAAGACCCGTTAAGAGATCATTAAATAAAGTTAAGCTAACTAATATCAGAATAAGAAACCAGAATTTTCTGTTTGGAAAAAAAATAAAATGAACAATAAAGAGTATCGATAAGGTAAGAAAAATAGTTCTCGCTGGAGTATTCTGCAACCAGTCAACAGCACTAGACCCACCAAAAAAAGGGCTCGCGAATATTATCATCCCAAAAATGTAGCTAAGCTTTCTATTATTGATTTTCCTCAAGGCAAGATAAATAATCAATAGATTAAGCACTTGTAATGCAATAAGAATCCAATCTATGAATAATCTCTTATTTGCAATTTCTATAGGAATAAATCCTACAAATATTGAAATAGCATTCGAATACTGCCCAACATATTCCTGATAACTACTAAGACCTGCAGTAGATGAAAGAAGTTCGTCCCCCGCAAATACAGTATGAAAAAAGTCCGGAAGGGAATACGGAGTCTTTATGGTTCGAAGAGCAAATAAGCCAAAAAATACTGCAAAAATAACCTTGTAATACTTACCAACAAATTCTAACAAATATTGTAGCGCTCTTTGATATGCAAGTAAACGTAACAGGCCTAAATTACAAATTAAAATTAGTAGAGTGGATGCTGCTGAAAAACTAACTAATCCTTCAAGCCAATTTGGAGAGTTAGTAGCTACCTCAAAATTCGCTTTTAGCGTAGGGAATAGGAAACAAATTTCACATGTTGCAAGGAATACCAAAATAGAAACCTTTAAGTTTTTTGATTTAAATAGCCCATTAATCACTCTATTTACAATCTTTTGAAATCTCGCTGAGATAGCTATCAAAAGCGTTAAAAGTAAGACCAAAGATCCATAGATATAGTCTCCCAATTCACCAGGGATCAGTTTCAATATGGAGGAAACAAATAAGGCACAGGTGAAGAGTACTATTGAGTGAAAAAGTGAAGTTTGTAATCTATAATCACTCCTGCTTGTTAATCTATTGACCTTTATTCTCCCCAAAGTCTACGACCTTTCAGTTCGTCAATAATTCTGATAACCCGTTCAGAATAACTCAAAGTCTTTGACCATTCAAAGGCATTGAAGACTTCTTCAGTAATCCACTTTTGCTGAATTATCGCTTCTTTTAGAGTTTCACTTAAAGCAAATTTATCATTAAGAGTGAAGAACAAAGCTTTATCTTGTCCGAGCAATTCACGATGTGAGGGCGTATCCGAAGCTACAATTAGGGTTTTTGTTGCAGCATATTCGACTATTTTAATAGGAAAATTGCTGCGATAATACAAAATATCGGGATAAATTACTAATCCAAGATCAGTAAAGCGCAGAATGTTGAGAACTTCTCCTCGACTAAGGTTTTCAAAAATGTGAAAATTTGCTCTCTCTTTATCAGTCAACAATTGATTTATTGATTGCTCTCGGAGCCCAACAAGCCATACTTGAATGTTGTGATGATGTTTCAAAAGATTTTGAAGATTACTAATCAGATAATTTAAGTCTAGTTTTTCGTGCGCGTTGATCTCTCTACCGAGATAAACAACATGATATGGTCCGGACTCTCTCTTTGATATAGTTTTTTCTCTTCCGCAGACTAAATACTCTTCTGAAACTCCCATGGGCAAAACTACAAAGCGACAATCCTGAATACCACTTTCATAAGCAATAAATTTCTTTATGGGACTCAAAATTAGATTATTTGAATTACCTATTTTATTTAGTAAATATAAATTAAGGTTTCTAACAACTTGATGAAGTTCTAGTACCACAACTGATCTAGGCATGAAAACTCGAATCAGAAAAGCTGGCAAGACTTCTCTAGTCCAGATAACTCCTAAGTCTTGCCTTTTTGAAAGCTTGAATATTTTTAGAAACAAAATAAATTGTTTTAGCTTGAAGTGTACTTTAAATCCTTTTTCATTGAATAAATGGCGAAATTTTTTCTCAATTATTTTTGTAGTTTTATTAAATTTTAGCGCTTTACGATTTGATGTTGCAGTAACTACCGCTACATCATGCCCTAGAATTCTAAGTGCGTCCATGGAACCTTGAGTTGTAACACCGTATGCTTTCTCTGTCGGAAAACGAGCAGTTAAAATAAAGGTGAAATGCATAGACCAAGGGTATAGGACTAGGAGCTATTTGTTGTCAGATTTGTTACAAGATTTCTATAAGTATTTTTGGTGAGATTCCTAAATTTATCCGATTATCTTGATTTTTTTGAATCAGGGCATAAGATTTGTAAGTGAAGATATCTTTATTGGATGTTATGTCAGAAACTACACCTAAGATTAGTATTCTTTCAGGAAAGATCCAGCTGTTTCAAGGATCAATTGATGACTTCTCGTGTTATTTTGAATCCAACATATCCAGGAGCGAAGCACTATTAGTTCCTCATGATGCTCATGAATGGAACAGAGAATATAGAGAATATGTATCGCGGTATGCTAAACAAAAGCCTATTATTTTTTTTAACACTAGTGACAGACCTAGGCGGGAAAAAATACCTAATGCATTTAGTCTCCAGAGTTCACATATGTTGAATCATTTAACAAAAACAATAATTATTCCTTATAACGTCCAGAGCTTATCTTTTCTTACGATGCGTTCAAAAAGTGCTAAACCTAGTCTCTCTTTCGTAGGATACATACCGAACTTTTCTTTAGGAAGAATTGCAAGATCATTCAAAGATAATCCACTGAAGCCATGGGAGGCTGAAAGTTCATTAGTTAGAAAAAGAGCTGTTAAAAACATGTTGTTGTCGTTCCCAGATGCCAGAGTTTTACCAAGACAGCACTATGGAGGAGCAAAAAGTCTAATTACAGATCCTAAAATATTTCGAGCCGAATACGTCTCTAGTATCCTAGAATCAGACCTAGTACTGTGTCCAAGAGGTGATGCTAATTCGTCTCAAAGATATTATGAAGTACTCAGTGCCGGACGAATTCCAGTTGTGCCAAAAACTGGTGTTTCACTTCCAGAGATTGTACATAATAGTAGAAATTTACTTCACCTCAACATTGATGTATTCGCACGAGATATCAAGGAGGTGGTCGATGAATTTTGGTCAGCCATTGGGGATGATCAATATCAAAACTTACAGGTAAGATTACGTAACTATTTTAGAGAGAATTTAAGCTATAATTCTTTTCTTCATAAGTTTTTCAAATCCGACATCAACGACTTAAATGTAAATTTTTGTTACAATCATTAGTATTTTCCACTCCCCACGGACTGGAATATCTTGAAGAGATTGTCTATCTCGTTCGCACAAAATGGATTAAGTTTGATTTTAAATACATTTCCCTCCTCTGGTACCAAAGCTCTTCCACTAATCTTCTGAATTGTCCCAAGTTCTTGAGAAAGAACTAACTCTGCTATTTTTCTGGAAGTAATCAAATAATTATTCTTAGATTTATTGCAGATGTCAATCAAATAATTCTTTGTCTTGACTAACCTGCTATTCTCAAAATCGCGAAAAACTCCAGTATAATCACCTTCGACGAAATACCCGGCCGTTTCCTTATTAATTCGTTCTTCGAAACGAGCCAAGTATCCCATTGATAAGTAGTCAGGAAAGAATATTACGATCTCCCTCTCTGCGCCTGTAATTAGTTGATGCACTGTGAAAATGGGATCTTTTTTTCCGCAGCTATAAAATTAACTGAGGATATTGTCTGTAAGCATAAAGAAGGAGCAAGCATTAAAGACGCAATGGTCGCTGGTTAATAAATCTCTAGCGCCTTGGACTATTAGTCTCAGTATTCCTGCAAAGGTCAAAAGCGCTAGGCGGAAAGACTTGCTTGAATTACTTAACAATTGGCAAATTTCAAAAGAGGATTTATGGGTGAAGAGTCGAAACTAATCATTAAACTAATTACACTGTCGAATAATTAAGTTGAGCCGCCCGCGGGAATCGAACCCGCGACCTTCGCTTTACGAGAGCGACGCTCTACCGACTGAGCTAGGGCGGCGATGCTTTAAAGCTTCAAGCTTTGTAAGAATTAATCCAAGCGTACAA
>Ga0169931_10009366_pt1 | contig 14127 bp, 13 predicted proteins | sample Kivu_15m_20L_FD_129675 | JGI IMG/M metagenome (GOLD analysis project Ga0169931, IMG submission 129675) | Freshwater microbial communities from Lake Kivu, Western Province, Rwanda to study Microbial Dark Matter (Phase II) - Kivu_15m_20L... | ecosystem: Environmental > Aquatic > Freshwater > Lake...
AAATGGTAAAAAATTTTTCGAAAACATCGATGAACTACAAAAATATTATTCGGAAGTGGGAATATCATCTTTAAAAAACGAACATAATTTCATAAACTATTTAATTTTCCCAGGTAAAAATAGTTCCGAATATTCTGAAAACAATTTGAATAATCTCCAAAATGTTTTTTTAAATTTTACTGTATATGAAATAGGAATCGAAAAGTTGAATGATTATAATTATATCACTGAAGAAATAAGTAATTTAAGTAATAAAACTATTTTACTATGTGTTAATAGTAAAAAGTACAGTACTATTCAAGAAAATTTGGAGATAATTAAAAATAAATTTTCCTTTAATGACAATGACAATATTTTGATCATATTTAGTAAACCTATTGAAATAGAATCTCAAAAACACTATGATGAAATAGAAAAATATTGCAAAGATTCTAAATTGAATTTCTGTTTCGTGAACATGAGATCCAAAGAAGAGAGATTTTTGTTTGATAAAATTTCAGATTACCAAAGATACGAGTATAAATTCTATAAGGAAATTAGTTTCTTTAAAAATTTATTGAAAAATGAAGTTTATGGATATATCGGAATTTTTACAAATTTGTTAAAAATTGTTCTTAATGACCTTGTCAAAAATAAAGATAATATTGAAAATTTAATTACAAACAGTGTACTAAAAATTTTCAATGAACTTAGATCAATAGGGGATGGAAATGATTCTGATTTAAAAATAAAGAAAGAAAAACTAAAATCATCCTTTAAAAATCTGATTATTAATTCTAAAATTTATCTCGAAATTCAGAATAGTCTTATCAAAAGTTTTATAGAAAATATACTTTATGGTGTCGACATCGAAGATAAAAATATTCAAGAAAAGTTTGAGTCTTCCTCATTCATCAGGGAAATGATCAAAGTTTACACTACCAATTTCACCAAAATTTGCAATGATCCAACCACATCATCCAATTTAATTAATTCTCAATTTGTAACAGGGATAACATCCAAAGATGAACTCATTAAAAAGATAAATTCAGTTTTAGTTAATGGCATCCTTGAAAAAAGCAAATCAGCCCTAAAAAATATTTTCTGTGGAACAATCAACCAAATCAATATAAATGAGATTACAGATAATATCAATAAATCATTTCCAAACTCCAAATCTGAATATAAAAACAATTTATTAGAAACGATACTAGATGCTTATTCACAACAATTGAGCGAAGCATATAAAATTATAAATTACTACAACGAATTAGAAGATTATCTATTTTTATTCTCCAAACAAGAATACATGAAAGAATTTAGCAGATTATACGAAGACGTTTTAATGAATAATAAATTTAAATTAGATGATAAATTTACCGACTTTTTAAAACATTTTTTATCAAAAATTTGCAGAGATAAAATGAATACGATATTAGAAAATACATGCAAAATTTTTAGTTATTATTACTATGAAAAATTGTCATACAAATTAGAACAATTATCATTCGAGGAAATTATAACCAATAATTTTCAAGAATCATTAGATCAATATTTGAGATTAGAAGATGGAGATAATATAAAATATAACCGAGAATGCATAAAAAATGAATTGGATGTTATTTTAAATATACATGACCTGTTTAAAAATTTGATTACTGAAATAAAATCATCTCAAGCGATGCCTTTTATATCTGATTTATATTTTAGTTCTGCTGCGAAAGAAATTTCAAGTTCTATTTTAAATCATAAATTTTCTAAATCAAATATTGGAATAAACAATAATAAACCTGCAGTTAGAGACATAGAGTACTATGAATTCCTGTTTAAAAAAAAGAAAATTAGATTTGAAGAATGGTCTGCCCACGAATATCTGTTCGATTCAAAAAATAATAGAAGTTTGTGTTTTCCAAATGTTGGTATTGAAGATGATAATATTGACAGGAAATTTACAAAACAAACTAGACAATCTACCGAACGCTTCAGTATTAATGACAATGAAGAAAACTTAAATGAATTGACTGAAATAAGTTCCTTTGTGAAATTCGTAAGAAACGAAATAGTAATGGTATGTGATAACACCAACGAAATAAAAGTATTCAATTATGACACTAATCTAATCAAGAAGGAAATCATAGATAATATTCCTAGTACAAAATTTTTAGAGAATAATAGATATCTAAACGTAGGTAATAAAGTTTACATAGCAGGAGGTAAAAAATCACATGGGGAAATTAGTAAATTATTCCTAGAGTTGAAAAGACCAGAAAATGAAATTTCAGTTCTTCCTGATCTTATAGAATACCCATCTGGAAATTCTATGATTTATGCTGCTGATGAAAATTCAATTATATCAGTAGGAGGAACAGATTCTAAAAACACCTTTATTTATCAACTCAAAGAAAGGAAATGGAACGATTTCGGAAAATTAAGAATAAAACGAGAAGATCCTTCTTTATTTCTCCTGAATAATTCGACTATCATTTGCTTTGGTGGAATTAAATATGAAAATGAAAAAAAATTTTCAAATCTTATTGAGTATAAGTTGACTTTTGAAAATCATTGGAAAAATTGTAATATAGAAACTAACAATAGTTTAATGAATTTAACTAAACTCTGTGGGTCTGGAATAATTCCAATAAGTGAACATCATTTAATGATAAATGGAGGGTATAATATTGCAGATATGAGTGATGAAAAGAATACTTATAAACTGTCAATATGTAGTGATTATCCTTTGAAATTGAATTTAGAGAAATCTGAAGAAAATGAATTTAAAGGTGGAAACAAAATTCTTAGTTGGTTTCCGGAAAATAACTATGTGCTTTCGGAAGATAAGAAATGTTTCTTTAATTTCAATTTGGATGAAGAGATTATACTTTACAATGTGGCAAATAAAGATTTTTATGTGATCCAATCTAATTAAAATAAAATTAACAAGTAAATTAGAAATAATATATAAAATTATAAATATAATCCTTGAAAATTAATGAAAATCATAAATTATAAGATATTAGATATTAAATTTTACATTTTATATAAATGTTTTATATATGATTAAATAGAATCTAAATCTTTAGTTAGTTACTATCGTCCTCATCTAAATTACTTTTTTTTCTGATCTGGATCTTTCTCTGAATTTCTCTCTCCTTTTTTACTTGTTTAGTAGTCTTTCCATTATTCTTGTTGTGAATGTTATCATATTTGTTCTTTCCTGACACTACTCCACTATTACTTCCAAGGGTATTGTCTTCTTCTTCATCCTCCTCCTCAATGCAATCCTCCTCATCTTCATTATTTTTATTATTTTGGTTATTAAGATAATTATCAGTTTCTTTATTTCCAGATTGGATAAGGATGTCTTCGTCCAATCCTAACATTCCCATATCATTTAACACACTCATGGCCATCTGATCATTTTCTTCGATATCCTCATGATGATGGTCCTCCTTAATATCTTCCAAAGGAATAACTTCAGATTCATTCAATTCAGGGATTGCATATCTCAGTATGGCTGTGATTCCTCCAAATGCGTCAATTTTTTCTCCCGTGACATGCTGGGAAGACATCTTCATCACACTCCCACCTTTGGCTGTTATGTTTTTCATCATTTCACTTAGTTCTTGCCTGAACTTAGGTGAGATTTTTCTTAAATAATTATCACTAACTATCAAAGTATCAACAGCCTCCTTTTCATTTGCTATCTTTACTGAATTCATTCCAAAAATAATTCTATCCATTTCTTTTCCTAATATTTCGTTAAAACGCTCCATTGCATTAATATCTTCGCTTGCTTTTGTGTTTTTGATTTGACCAAGTACTTCTGGTTTAGACATTACCTCCTGAAGAGCTTGCTTATACCCACTTGACGAATGTACGTACACAAATTTTTTAAAATTCTTTTGAAGAATGTCATAGTTCTTGTTATTGGCAGTGTTATCTGACAGATAATCTGCAAATTGGTCTTTAGTAAAACCAGGGCTAGCCACTATAATGCATTTAACTACTTCAAAATTAATATTTTTAATAATCGCATCTAGAATTTTCTGGAAAAATTGATTAAGGCTTTTGTCATGCTGGGACGGGCCTTTTCTTTTTTTTGCAATCGTCTGTTCGATTTTTGCCTTGAGTGTTGTTATATGAGAAGAAATTAAATACAAATGACCAACACCTTCTTCCATAACTATTGCTGCTAAATCTGATGTAATGGTGACATCCGTAGAATTCTTCAATCTATCTATGCTGATTTCATCCCAATTTTTCTTAAAAATAGTAAACATCAGTCCCTTTGCTATTTCAATAGACTGATACTGTCCAATTGCTATGTATTCATTTTCACTGACATTTTTTCCTTTGTATCTAATTATTCCCTCTTTCTGATCGTATTCTATCTCTTCTACCTTAATTGTTATATTGATTTTCTTTTTGATCGATGAACTTTTTCCTGCTTTTTCATGAGTGACCTTTCTAAAGGTAATCGTCTTCACAAAATCTCCTTTTCCGACCAAATTATATAAGTGCCAAAGATCTTCCAGGTTGTCACATACTAGAATAGCCTTTCCAGCACATCCTGGGAGTAGTTCGTTTATATTACTTTTTATTCTCATTAAAATTTTATTTTTTATTAGTAAATTAATAAATTAGATGTAAATAAAAATTAATAGAAAATTAAAATTATTAAAAATAACAATTTATAGATTTAACTGAATTACAAAAATTATAATTACAAAGACAAAACGCTTGATAATTTCCCCAAAAGTGATTTCTTATTAACCATCAATCTTTCATTTAAATTTAATAAATCTCGAAATAACGATACATGTGTGCAAAGGTTATTTTTGTGAAACAATAACGTATTTTCCAAATTGGAAAAAAAAAACCAGCAAAAATAAGACTATAAATTGTCGGGAAAAAATAAATAATCAAGAAATTAAAATGAGATTCCTTATTGCACTTATTGCTTTCTTAGCTTTGGGACAAATCCTTGGTTATTTCGATGAAGATTTCTGCGGATTTGACAGATGTCACGCCAGAAGAAGAAGAAGAAGATGCCACAGAAGATGGGGATGCAGATTCAGAGGTTTCGACAACGACAGAATAAATATTGATAACGAGGCAATTGCCAACTCGAACTCTATTGCTATCAACACTGGAGATTTCGGAAGTGCTGATGCTCGCTCTACTTCAAATGCCTTCAATGTTAATAACCTTGATTAAATAATTATTTTAATTACTTGACAAATGAATTAATTAAAATTAATACAAAATAAAGTTCTTTTATAATTTAAATAAGAAAATATTTTACGAAATATAATTTTAGATATTAATTAATCATATTTTATTATATATTCTTGAAAATTTCTCCTTAACCGATAATAATTACACCCCACTATCAGAAAATTCATTTTTATTTCCATCAAAATTTAAAATATTCAATTTATGGTGATTTTTAAATTAATTATTATTAATTAAATAAAATTAAACTCTAAATTTTAAATTACTAAAATAATCAAATTACAAAAGAAACTTCTTAGTTAATTTCATAAATTCTTTAAACTGATAAATTAACTCATAATAATTTCCATATAAATAGTTCAGTTTGAAAATTTATTAGAAAATTTCGAATGAAACCTGGTTTATACATGTTACTTATTTTTCTTCTTTCACTTCCAAATTTGAAAGGAGCAAACTTAAGGAAGTTCTTTTTTCAAAAGAAACCGAAAAGTGGCATATTCTTAAATAATATTTCTAATTCAAATTCGAACTCAGTGGCAGTCAATACAGGGTTGTTTGGGGACGCAAATGCATTTTCTTCTTCCACTTCAGGAAACAATAATTACATAATTCAGGGCTAGAAAATTTAATTTATGTAGAAATCTTGTTAATATAAAAATATAGAAATAATATTCCTACATCCAGCCTAAAGTGTGTATTTCTTTTTTTCACCTTCGATTATAATTATAAAATTATCTTTAATATTGAATTTACTTATATTCTTCACTAAATTTTTAATCTGAGTCTTTCAATATTTTATACAACGAAATATATACATTCTTTATTTTATAAAATATAATCATTAAAAATGGAAAAGTAATTGCTTTATATTATATTAAGTAGGTTTGATAAATATGATAATGAACTTATTGAACTTCATGAAATCGATCCTAATAAGGGGAAACCTAATCCTTATCGACCCCCCGTTTTTAAGAAAGATTTTTTTGACACTTTGATAACTAAAAAGAAATTAGATTTGGCAGAACCTCTGATTGTTCAAGAACAGGAAAAAGAGGTTGTAGATGCTACTCCAGTAATGATTAAATAATAAAAATTTATGTTTATTTAAGGCTAAACCAATTTACAATAGAATAAAGGAACTATTCATTAAATCAGAAGATGAAAATTCAAACAAGGTAAAATATATTTTATATAATTTATCAGGAAAGAAAAATTTACTTAAACGGAAAAAGTTATCCTGAACTAGAATCCCCTAATATTATAAGAAACCAGAAATACAAGGCAATTACACTGATCCCTATTGTTCTATATAATCAATTCAAATTTTTTTCAAATTTGTTCTTTCTATTAATTGCAGTTTCTCAATTCTTCCCTCCTCTTAAAGTAGGGTTTATGTTTACATATATCGCACCCCTAGTAATAGTTCTTGCTATTACTATTATAAAGGAGGCGGTAGATGATATAAAGAGATATCAAAGAGACAAAGAGCAAAATAATCAGAAATTTAAAAAAGTTACATCGAAAGGTTTAGAAGATATAACAAGTGCAGAGATAAAAACAGGAGATTTGATTCAATTGGAAAAAGATGAAAGAGTTCCAGCTGATATGATCTTACTTTATACAACTGATAAGTCTAATTCTATTTTCCTAAGAACAGACCAACTTGATGGCGAGACTGATTGGAAATTAAGAAAACCAGTAAATATAACTCAAGAGATCGGAGATCCGAAAAAATTAGTGACTGAGAATGGCTTTATTCTAGCTGATCCTCCATCTAAACAAATTTATTACTTTAAGGGACTTCTTACTATGCAACTAGGTACATATACCAAAAAAGAGGCCCTATCTTTAGAACAAACTATGTGGGCTAATACTGTCCTTGCAAGTTCACTTGCAGTTGGTATAGTTATATTCACAGGAAAAGAAACAAGAGCACAAAAGAATTCTTCAAATCCTCAAAATAAAATTGGTGCTATAGATATAGAGATAAATCTTATTAGTAAGGCTCTGTTTATATTCATGTTTGTGTGTGCATTAATCATCGTAGCACTAAATGGTTTCCCTGGAACATTATCAGTTAATTTGATTAATATTTTCAGGTTTTTACTTCTTTTGTCATCAATTATACCAATTTCACTAAGAGTTAATTTAGATTTTGCAAAGATAATTTATTCCTACAAAATATCCAATGATGATAATATTCAAGGTACAATTGCTAGAAATTCTACAATGCCGGAAGAGTTAGGCAGAATACAGTACCTCTTTACTGATAAAACAGGAACATTAACACAAAACGAAATGATATTCAAGCAGATATGTTTCGAAAGTGGAAATTTTACTGATGAATCTTTGGATGAATTGGCTTCAATACTTGAAGATGAATGCAGAAAATCAAATGGCCCTATGAAAGATGTTGAAGATAATATCATCAATATGATTCATTCTGACTCTGATAGAACAAAAAGGAAATTTAGAAGAAATAGAAACAATGTGATTAGAGATGCAATTACAGCACTTGGTTTGTGTCATAATGTCACTCCCGTAGAGGAAAACGGAGAAACAGTTTTTCAAGCTAGTTCTCCAGATGAAGTAGCACTTGTAAAATTTTCTGAATCTCTTAAAATAAGGCTTAATCAAAGAAGTCAATTAAGGATGCAAATCATTAATTCAGATGGTAAACCTGAGGATTATGCTATCTTAGCTAATTTCCCATTTAGTTCAGAAACCAAGAGAATGGGAATCCTTTTAAAGCACTTGGAATCAGAGAGGATTATATTCTATTTAAAGGGAGCAGAGGTAATTATGGAAAATAAAGTACAAGAAAACTCACGCGCTTTTCTTAAGGAAACATGTGAAAATTTAGCAAGCACAGGTTTGCGTACTCTTGTTATATCACAGAAATATATTACATCAGATGAGTACGAAAATTGGAATAAAAGATATGAATTGGCAAAAACAGAAATGGATAATAGAGAAGCTAAAGTTCAGAAAATTGTGGAAGAACTGGAAGAAGGAATGGAGTTTTTATGTGTTACGGGAGTTGAAGATAAACTACAAGTTGAAGTTACTGATACCATTGAAAGCTTGAGAAATGGAGGTGTGCAAATATGGATGTTGACTGGAGATAAAGTTGAGACAGCCACTTGCATAGCGATTTCTACCGGATTAAAAGCAAAGAATCAAAAATTCTTTTATATGAAAGAACTGAAGACTCACAATGAAGTAGAATCAAAATTAAAAGAATTTGAGGAAATGACCGACACAGTATTAGTCATAGATGGAAATACAATGCACATAGCTTTAGAACCCTCAATGGAAAAGTATTTTTTTCAAGTTGCTTCAAAAGTAACCTCTTATTTTAATATACTAGTCTCCTTCTGTAGTGTGTTGCAGATGTTCACCAACTCAAAAGACTTTGATTGTAAGAGGTATGAAAATATATACTACATCGAGAACTTGCTCAATTGGTGATGGAGGGAATGACGTTGGAATGATACAAGAAGCTCATCTAGGAGTAGGAATAGTCGGGAAAGAGGGTAAACAAGCATCGTTAGCTGCTGATTTTTCAATATTAGAATTCAGATCATTAAAATTATTATTACTATGGCATGGAAGATTATCTTACAAAAGATCTGCAGTCCTTTCACAATTCGTTATACATAGAGGACTTATTATATCAATAATTCAGGTAAAAGATACTTTATAGAAATTATATAGGTCTTTTTCTCTCTTATGTTTTACTTCACATCAATTCCTATATACAATGGATATCTAATGCTTGGATATACAACTTTCTATACATCATTTCCTGTATTTTCAATAGTTTTTGATGAAGATGTATCTTTACCTAATGTCATAAAATTTCCCATATTATATAAGATCCTTCAAAAAGGAAGGGCTTTAAATTCAAAAACATTTTTGATATGGTGCTTAAAAAGCATTTACCAGGGAGCAATCATAATGATAGGCTCGGTAGTTTTCTTCGAGGATAATTATTTAAATGTAGTTAGCATAACATTTACTTCTTTGATTTTTATAGAAATGCTTAACGTTTATTTAGAGGTATGTAATATTATATAATACATCGATTGAATTAGATACACAAACTGCATATAGTTATGCTATTCTCATTCATAGGTACTATAGCAATTTATGCTGGAACTATGGTTTTCCTAAGAGAATATTTTGATGTTGCATTTATTTTCGCTCCTGAAGTTTTCTCGAAAATTATCATTATTACGATAATTTGTTGGGCTCCATTTTATATATTTGGACTCTTATATAGGAAATATTTCCCTCAAGTTCATGAGAGGGTAAATGCTTAGAATTTGAATAGAGAATTTTTCTTTTTATGTTATATAAATATTCATATATAAAATTAAGATGATATTAATTAATATAAAAACTCGATAAAATTTAAGAGAATAAAATTTAAATTATTTAATAAATATGAATAGAGCATTGATGAGAAGACATAATATTTCAAAAAATGAAACAACTGGCAACACTCGAGTTACTGAGAAAGAAATCATATCAGATAAGAAGATGTCTTATTATGAAAGTTTGAAATTAAGTCCTATAGAAAGATACATGAAATTAGGAATTTTTCCTTGGAAAATGTTAGTTCAAGTACTACTTGTTGTATTCACTATAATACAGTGTTTGCTTATTATAAACAAAATGACGTATTACACAAGAGCTCAAGAAAGAGCATTATACAACATATTCATAGATGACGGTGACAAATTAGATGAAGACTATAAAAGAATTATTCATCTTTATTCTGTAGAAGAATTAAAAAGTCATATTTTAAGGACAATTAATGTAATTATACATGTAAAATCTTAGAATTATTACAGAATTCATGAGTTCAGTATTAATGATATTCAACATCCTCAAGACAATCCTTCACCCATCATGGAATTCTCATTTATTGATAATAACATAATAAGAAATAAATTATCAGAAGAAAACGTACTTATTCCTTTTGAAAAGGGAATACTTGAAAGAAATTTCTTCTATAAAATTGATAATAATACTTTAGGACCATTCGACCATGATCAAGATTCAGTTAAAAATTTTTTAAACGCTGTTGTGAATTTCAAGATTAACTATACACTGGTGTCGAATTATTATACCGAGTCTAGCGAATCATTATGCACTGAATGGATTATTATGCAAAATTTTGATTTCTCTTCGAGATCTTATTTTGTTTGCTCTGTTGATTTTAATAGTGTTTTATGCGGTCAGAGAAATACAAAAAGCATCTCTTATTTTGAATATTACACTAGTTTATCATTTTGGGTACATTTTATAGTTTTAACTTTGGCTATTCTCAGCCTATTTTTGACTTGGAAATCAATTTCAAAATTACTCAAATTATACATGAGAGTTAAGTTGAGGGAAAAAAGGAAAACTTTACCAGAAGATAAATCTTCTAGTGATGACTCTATTTATTTCAATCCTCTTTTGGATAGTTTATCAAGTGCTGATGAATCTAATAAAACTAAGGTGGAAAATCAAGAAAACAACACACTAATAAATATTAATGCCGAATATAATAAACTAAACACAAATATGAATAAAGCAAGTATCGAAGAAATCAATCAGTTAGAAAAAAGAAAAAAATTTAAAAGTAAAAAGGAACCTAAAAAACATCTACAAGTACTTCAATTATGGTCTGTTCTTGGATTGATAGGAAATCTTATCCAGATATTTGGCGCTGGATTAGCATTAAGTGAATCCTCTGATGTTACTATGAATAAGACAATTTTAATTGGATCAGGTTGTTTATTTGCTTGTATAAATTTGGGAAAATATTTTGAGTATAATAAAGACTATGCTATAGTATATGAGACATTAAGACGATCATTTCCTGTAGTCATAAGATTCCTTGTAGGGGTTTTCCCCATTTTCTTAGGATTTCTTTTTTTCTCTATAAGTATCTTCTGGCGTAGCGATAGATTTTCAACCACTTCAAATGGAAGCATAACTTTATTCTCTATTATACAGGGTGATGCAGTTTATAATACATTTAAAGATTTAACTGGAATTAGATTTTTCATAGGACAAATCTTTCTTTATCTATTTTGTATTATGTTCATTATCATCGTATGGAATATTTTTATTTCTATCATAGAAGAAGCATATGTAGTTACTAAACTAAGAAATAAGACATCCTGGATTTACAATTATATTAAACTCGAGCCAAAATATGTTGAGATAAAAATTCACTCAAAGCCTAGCTTGGAAATGACTAGGAATTATTTTGCAAATATGAAAAAAACCTCTGAAATACTGAAAAATAAAATTTCTAAATCATTGAAATCAAATGAAATATTAAAGAACAAGAATAAAGAGCTCTCAATTCTTACTTCTAGTCCTTCAATTGGGAAGAATATATCTCTTCAATCTGTTAAACCGCCATCTTTCATTTTAAGCAGAAGAGAACCTCGTCCTTGGAATATTAATGTAGAATCTATACCCGAAAAAGATGAATTCTTACTACCAAGGCATTTAAGTTCAAAAAAGTTTTCAAATAAAGAAATTCAAGGAGAAAATTATAAATTTCCAACACCTCTGCCAAACATAAACAAGGAAAAGCAAATTGAAACTATTTTTAGTGATGTATTTAAATACTATTTAATTTTTAGTTGGAGCAAAGATTTGAAAAATTACAAAAAATGATAATAGACTTATCTGAAAATAAAAAAACGATTCCGCTTTTAATTAGATTGAGAAAGGATAAGATTAAAAAATCTATTCTTAATAGAGTTAATCTGATAGAAAATAAGGCAGAAGATCTAAGAAGAGTATGGATAGGAGATTAAATAAATTAAATATAAATATAAACACACATGTAATAAATTTAAATAACAAATTTCTTTGAACTAATTAATATACTTATTGCTTTTGATTGAAAACTCATAAAATTTTTATTTTAAAATAATATGGAAGATAACAAAGCAGAAAAAATTCCTCTTCTTACAACTAAAGCAGGGCCGAGAGACTCAGGATGGATGAACAGATTAAAAGAGGAATATATGGCATTAATAGAATATGTGAAACTTAACCAAGAAGATGATAACGATTGGTTTCAGATAGAGCCAAACTCAGACGGTACAAAATGGAAAGGAAAGTGTTGGTATTACTACAATTTTCAGAAATATGAGTTCATTTTACAATTCGAAATTCCTGCTACATATCCAGATGCTCCCATTGAACTAGAACTACCTGAGTTAGATGGAAAAACCCCAAAAATGTATAGAGGAGGTAAAATTTGTTTAGATATACACTTTGCTCCTCTTTGGGCCAAAAATACTCCAAAATTCGGAATAGCTCATGCTTTAGCATTAGCCTTAGGGCCTTGGCTTGCTGCAGAAATTCCTCACTTGGTAGAAGAAGGAATTTTAAAATAATTCATCTTATTCGTTAAAATTTTATGAAAAATAATTTTAACTATTTAAATTCATATTTTATATTAGTTGTTCAATAAATATGTACAAATTAAAATGCGCTTTACAAAATTATGATTGGGGACAAAAGGGAAGTGATTCTCTGGTAGCAAGGATTTTCTCTGCTAATGGGGGTAATGTAGATGAAAACAAAAGGTATGCAGAATATTGGATGGGTACTCATATAAATGGTCCTTCTATAGTTGAATTTTCAAGCGATGAGAAAGTGAAATTGTCTGATTTTATGAAAGAAAAATATGGTTCATATGATGGTCTTCCTTTCTTATTCAAAGTTTTATCAATTAAAGAACCTCTCTCTATTCAACTACATCCTGATAAGCAAATGGCTGAAATCTTGCACAAGGAAGAACCCTCGCATTATAAAGATCCAAATCACAAACCAGAAATGGCCATAATACTATCAGAAATGTTTGAAATGTTTTATGGTCTTTTAAAAATGAATGACGCATCTGAGTTAGTGAAAATATTACTTCCATATTTTAATGCATCTCAATCTGAAGAATTCTCTAAATCATGTGAGGTATTTCTTATTGATAGAACTGAAGAATCTTACAAGCTATTTTTAAAACAACTTATTTTACTTCAAGAAAACGAATATAAAGCAGTCATAAAGGCGATAAATGATTCGTTTAAAGAATTGGCAAAATCCTTAGGAAATGAATTCTTTGCATTAAAAATAAAACTGTTTAAGGAATTTTTAGTTATTTTTAAAGAAGATAGAGGACTTTTATTTTCGATGTTTATGAACTATCTTTTATTAAAACAAGGAGATTTTATTTTTATTAACGCAAATGTACCTCATGCGTATATCAGAGGGGATTGTGCTGAATGTATGGCTAATTCAGATAATGTTATCAGACTGGGACTCACTTCTAAATTTGTTGATGCAACTAATTTTTTAAAGGTATATAAAATTCTTATCTTTAGATATTGGATAAAGAGTTCAACAATATGAGTAATAAAATAAATGACAATATAACTCCACTAATATCTGAAAATTCTGTGACATATTTCAATCCAAAATATGATGACTTCAAAATTATTAAAATTTGTTTAAAAAATAAACAATTTACTACAGCTAATATTGAAAATCATTCAATTTTATTTGCTTCGATTGGAAATTTTTTAATCCAAGATCCATTCAAAAAAGAAATTCAAGTTAATTCATATGAAACATATTTTATTGAAAAGAATACAGATTTATTTATTCTAAATTTATCTGAAGAAGAATCTTTTTTATTCATCGCTTCTTTTTAATAAAAAGTTAGAATCATTTATTACATACATTATAAAATTTTAAATTTAAATACGAAATTTTAAAATATTATTCCAAGAATTAATAGTCAATTAAAATTGGGGATTGGGGATTGGGGATTGGGCCCAATCCCCAATCCCCAATCCCCAATCCCCAATCCCCATAGAAAAAATCACTCCAGAT
>Ga0169931_10009367_pt1 | contig 14127 bp, 10 predicted proteins | sample Kivu_15m_20L_FD_129675 | JGI IMG/M metagenome (GOLD analysis project Ga0169931, IMG submission 129675) | Freshwater microbial communities from Lake Kivu, Western Province, Rwanda to study Microbial Dark Matter (Phase II) - Kivu_15m_20L... | ecosystem: Environmental > Aquatic > Freshwater > Lake...
AGGCTTTCTACCGAGGGTTTGTGCGATTTCGAGCGCCTTTGGCCCGGATACTCGAACAATGCCGACTCCGCCCCGCCCCGGGGGTGTCGCAACCGCTACGATGGTGTCGTGGGCTGCGTTGAGGTTCTCAAAGGGTCTGTCGGGTGACATACCATTGCTGGGCAATCGACAAAACGTTGTTTACCAGCCAGTAAAGAACCAGGCCCGCTGGGAAGAAGAGAAAGAGCACCGTAAACATCACTGGCATGAGCTTCATCATGCGCTGTTGCATGGGATCGCCGAGTTGCGGGCTCATGAGTTGTTGCAGGTACATCGTCGCGCCCATCAATAAGGGCAGCACGAAATAGGGGTCCATCGCCGACAGATCCTGGATCCAGCCAAAGAATGGCGCCTGCCGGATCTCGACGCTCTCCCAGAGTACCCAATACAGCGCAAGGAACACCGGCATGGGCAGCAGCATGGGGAGGCATCCACCGAGCGGGTTTGCCCCTTCCTTCTGATACAGCTTCATCATTTCCTGGGAGAGCTTCTGCCGGTCATCGGCATACCGCTCCTGAAGCTGTTTCAGTTCCGGTGCCACCTTGCGCAGTTTCGCCATGGACTTGTAGGACATGTTGAAGAGCGGATACAGCACGATCTTCACGGCGAGCGTCAGCAGGATGATGGCTACACCCCAGTTGCCTGACCAATCCTCCAGCCATTCGAGCAAACTGAACAAAGGCGAAGCCAACCACCAGAGAAAGCCATAGTCGACCGTAAGGTTCAGGTGCGGCGCGATCGATTCAAGCACGGCCTGATCTTTAGGGCCGGCATACAACGATGCCGTCCAGGTTGCGCTCATTCCAGGCGCGACCGTTTTCCTGGGTGCTGTGTAACCAAAGACATTCAATCCGTCCGTACGGCGCTGCGCGAAATAGTTGTTGCTGGACTGAACCTCCGCCACCCAGGCGGTAACGAAATAGTGCTGGAGAAACGCGATCCAGCCACCCTCCACAGTCCTTCGAAGCGGCGCCTCCTCAATGTCGTCAAAGTCAACTTTGAGATACCGTTCTTCAGGCGTGGTGATCGCGGCACCCAGATAAGACTGAGGACCCAGTGAGAATGACGTGTCGATGATGGGTGGTTTGTCGTCGCGTTTGATCTGAACAAACAAGGCCGCCTCAATCGGCGCCTGTGTCTGATTGGTCAACTCGTGTGTTACCGCGACCAGATAGCTGTCGCCCTTAAACTCAAATGTTTTTTGAACTCTTTTTCCGTCTCTTTCCGCAGTGAGCGTCAATTTGGCAACTTCACCACCCGACACGCGCAGGGATTCGGCAGTCGCAGTGTAGAACGGGCGTTCTCCGGTAGAGTCCAGCCCATCTTTTCCCATCAGCCCGCTTTGAGCGACATAGGTATGGTCACCACTGCTTTCCATGAGGAGATACGGAACATCCGGTGAATCGATGGCAACCGGATACTTGGGCAGCTGTACCCGGACGATGTCGCCACCGACCCTGTCGATCCAGAGGTTTTGAACATCCGTTTCAACTTTGATCAACCGGGCCTGTGAGACCGCGGAGGCAGGTTGGCTGGCAGACAACCCGGGCTCACCGGCCGTTGCGACACTCTCACTTTCGAGCAGTGCCGCATCTGGCACATCAGAGTTGGCCGCGGCCGGTGGGACAGAAGTCGGCACATCACTGGTGTTGATTTCAGCAGACCCGTTTACTGCCGCAACGGTCGGTGCATCGGTGTACTCGACGACCGGAGTTTGCATGTAGTCCGTATTCCAGGCCTGGATGAGCATGTAGCCGGTTGCAGCCATGCCAAGGAGCAGCAGGATACGCATCACTTCGGGGGGCAGCATGGGCTCACTCTCTCACTCAATGTTTGTGGGTTCCGGCACTCGTGCATCGATGCGGTTTCAGCCGGGACCGGATCGAAACCGCCTTCGAACCATGGATTGCATCGCAGAATCCGGCGGACACTGAGCCATGAGCCTCGCCACGGGCCAAAGCGATCAATGGCTTCCAGTGCATAGTGGGAACAACTGGGATGGTAGCGGCACTGCTGGCCGATCCACGGACTGAGCACCAGCTGATAAAGCCGAATCAGGCGTCGAAAGAGGTAAGCAACGCTGTCATTCGCCGCATTCGTTATGCGCATCTTTGTTCCGCATCAGGACAGCTGCCTGTTCGCGAGTTCCGTCATCAGACTGGCAAGGACGTCCGGCACCTGGGACTTCTCGCACCCCGGGCCGATCATGATGATCACATCAACGGCAGGCAAGTCGCGCGCGCGCCGTCGGAAAACTTCCCTGATCACCCGCTTGAACGCGTTGCGGTCATGGGCCATTCGTACGAACCGCTTCGGAACAACGATCCCGAGTCTCGGTCCAGTGCTTTGGTTCCTGGCTGCAAGTATCCGGATCGAACGCCTGTCCTTTCTCCATTCGGACTGACGCAGGACCCGATCGTAATCAACAGAGTTGAGAAGACGCCTGCTTCGGGAAAAGTGCTCGAAAGCTTCCCTCAAATAGCGACGCGCTTGCGGCCTTTCGCGCGACGGGCGCTCAGGACCTTTCGCCCGCCTCGGGTGGCCATCCGGGCGCGAAACCCATGATTACGCTGTCGTTTCAGGTTACTTGGCTGGTAAGTGCGCTTCATGATCCGTTTATCCGGGTGTATGCCAGATGGAAAGCTTCTCTGGCAGGGCAAAAAGGGCGGGCATTCTAGAAACCGGCCCGAAGGGATGTCAAATCAATAAGTTGGATAAATAAAGGATTGTGAATTGTTCATTGGCGCCGCGATTTCTGTCGATAAGTCAGGTAAGTCCCTGCTCTGGCTGGCGTTATCGCAAGGTCAAAGACTGTGGAAAAGAGTGGGAAATTGGCCAGGAGAAGTGTGAGCAAATACTGATCCGTGAGTTATCCACAGCCTGTGACGTTTTTTCGCACACTCACGAACGCCAAAAAACGGCGTGGTTTGAAGAAAGTTCAAAGCCTAACTCAATGATTTGTAGGCACTCGAAAAAATACATGAGTGCGCAATCTTGTTAGTGATAGCCAAACCAAAATTTCGCTGACTAGAATTCTCGCCGTTGTCATGCAGACGTTGCGGTGAAATGGGCAGCTCGAAGAGAACCTGCTCAATAAAACTCGAAGCAATACGCTTCAGCAGAACTAGAACAGAACAGAAACAGAACAGAACAGAAAAAGAACAAGAAGCAAACGGACAACGTCGAGCAACGTCAAATCCGAACGCAGGAATTGTTGAAGAGCCAACAGTGTCTTTTCACCTGCATGGATGATCGAGAGACTCGATGAGCATTCCTCGCTAGGGGCAGTGGAAACGAACAGTCCAGTGTTCGTCGACCCTACTACAGGAATGGAACAAGAACCCGAGGAAGATGTCGTGTACACGCCCAGGAGATGAACAGATCTTCCGGAGTGACAGATATCAGGCAATCAGGACAGGACCAGGGGGCGGGAAATTGAGCTTGGCATCATGGCAGAGATGTCTGGACCGGTTAGAGCGGGAAGTGCCGGATGAGCATTTCGACAAGTGGATTAGACCACTGCAGGCAAGGCCTACCGATGGTGGGATTGAACTCTACGCACCGAATCGCTACGTGAAAAATGAGGTAGCGGATCGGTTTTACGATCGCATCTGTGAGCTCCTGGTCGAGAATGGAGAAGCGTCGCTGGCCAGCGGGGTGTATTTGCTCGTGGGCGCCGTGGAGGACAAACCAGCGCCGCTGCGCGCCGGCATTGGTGGCGCAAGCACGACCGAACAGCTGTTGCAGCTGAACCGGGAGTTCACCTTTCAGAGTTTCGTCGAGGGCCGATCCAATGAGATCGCCAAGGCGGCGGCCGCGCAGGTCGCTGGCAATGCCGGAAAGTCCTATAACCCGCTGTTGATTTACGGTGGAGTGGGTCTCGGCAAGACCCACCTCATGCAGGCCGTCGGCAATCAGATCGCAGAGAGGAATCCACAGGCCAGAGTGGTTTATCTGCAATCGGTCAGTTTTGTCCAGGACATGGTCAAGGCGCTGCGACAGCGCACCATCCAGGATTTCGTTACCTCATTTCACCGGGTGGATGCACTGCTGATTGATGACATTCAGTTCTTCGCGAACAAGCTGAGGTCCCAGGAGGAGTTCTTCCATGTCTTCAATGCACTGCTGGAGCGTGGTCACCAGATGGTGCTCACCTGCGACCGTTATCCACGGGAGATCGAAGGGCTTGAGGAGCGATTGAAGTCGAGATTCGTTTGGGGCCTCACCGTTGAAATAGAACCTCCAGAACTGGAGACCCGTGTCGCCATCCTGCAGAAGAAAGCGGAAAGTTTCGGAGTTGAACTGGACCCTGTTGTCGCGTTTTTTGTTGCTGAGCGGATTCGCTCCAATGTTCGCGAACTGGAAGGGGCCCTGACCCGCGTGATGGCCAACGCGAAGTTCCTCGGAGTGAAGATCTCCGTCGATCAGGTCAAGCGCGCGCTCCGCGATTTGTTCGCGATTCAGGAAAGAGCGGTCAGTATCGAGCGGATCCAGAAGGTCGTCGCTGAATATTACAAAATCAAGATTTCCGATATTCTCTCGAAGAAAAGAAACCGGACGATAGCCAGGCCACGACAAATGGCGATGGCGCTCGCCAAGCTGTACACCAGCCACTCGCTTCCGGAGATCGGTGATGCTTTTGGGGGCCGGGATCACACCACAGTTATCCACGCCTGCAGAAAGATTGCTGAACTCAAGGATGAGAGTGCCGATGTCGCGGAGGATTTCCGTAACCTCTCGAGGATGTTCGGTGTATGAAACCGTTTGACCCCTCGCATTTCTTCGTAGGGTAGAAAAGAGAACGTCAATTGTTTTAGAGACCCAGATTTGCACGTCCGAAGGTGCTGAATACGAATGAAATTTTCGATAGAGCGTGACCGGTTGACCAGGCCCCTTCAGTTGTTGACGGGCGTTGTGGAGCGCCGCCAGACCATGGCGGTTCTTTCCAACATTCTCGTCATCGCCAAAGGGGGAGTCCTGGAGTTCGTGGGAACAGATCTGGAAGTCGAACTCGATATCCGGCTGGAAGGGGCAGATGTCACGCAGGAAGGTACGGTCACGATCCCTGCGCGCAAGTTAGCTGACATCGTACGATCGTTCGGTGAAGGGGTAACGGTCAATGTTGAGGTGGATGGGGACCGAACGATCATTCGGTCGGGGCGCAGTCGCTTTCTGTTGACGAGTCTACCGGCGGCAGATTTCCCGCGCAGCGAAGGCAGCGTTGCGGATAGTTCGTTTCAGGTCGATCGGATCGTGCTTCGTGCGCTGATCGAGCGGGTCGCCTTCGCAATGGCGCAGCAAGACGTGCGTTTCTTCCTTAATGGCATGTTGATCGAAGTGGATCGGCGGCATTTGCGGACTGTGGCAACCGATGGGCATCGTTTGGCCATGGTCACTGAATCTGTAGCCGGGATTGCCTCTGATAGAAGGGCGGTGATTGTTCCCCGCAAGGGTGTCCAGGAAATGTTGCGATTGCTCGAAGGCGAGGAAGCCGAAGCATCCGTTGTCATTGGCAAGAGTTATCTCTCGTTGACCGTCGGCACCTATTCCTTGACGACCAAGTTGGTCGACGGGCAATTTCCGGACTATGAAAAGGTTATTCCCAAAGGCCTGACCCGATCGTTGGTCGCCGACCGATTGTCTTTACGGGCTGCCCTCGGCCGGGTGGCGATTTTGTCCAATGAGAAGTACCGCGGTGTTCGATTCAAGGTAGAACCTGAGCAGCTGTTGGTTGAAGCTCACAATCCGGAACGAGAAGAAGCCGAAGAAACGTTGGCGATCGAATATTCCGGCCCCTCGGTAGAGATCGGATTCAACGTGGGATATATCCAGGATGTACTGGGCGTCCTTGCCGGACCGCAGGTTCGTTTCAACTTTACGGACGCCAATGGCAGTGCGCTTATAGAAGGTGCAGATACGGACGACGCGGTGTACGTCGTTATGCCAATGCGTCTCTGACTTCCAACGCTCGGACCTTTCAATCCACGTGTTTGTAGAGCGCCTCAGGTGTTCGCACTTTCGCAATATCCGCTTCGCTGATCTTGAGTTGAGCCCTGGGTTGAACTGCTTCCTTGGGCTCAACGGCGCGGGGAAAACCAGTTTTCTCGAGGCGCTACACGCGCTCTCTCGCGGGCGCTCCTTCCGAACACCATCTCTCGATTCACTCACCGAGTTTGGGTTTCCGGAGTTCGCGGTGAGTGTTGAAGGAACCGACGTGCGCCGTTTGCGCCGGACTGTTGTATTCCGCAAACAAAAAGGCGAGCCACCCGGGTTGGAAATCGATGGTGCTCGAACGCTGCGGGCGTCAGAAGTCGCGGCCTTGTTTCCCCTGCAAGTCATTACCCCGGATTGTGGCGATCTGGTGATGGAAGGCCCCGCCGCCCGCCGAAGCTTCGTTGATTGGGGATTGTTTCACGTGAAACCTTTTTTTCTGAAGTTGAGCCGGGATTACTCCACGGCCCTCGCTCAGCGAAACGCATGGCTCAAACAGACAGAGGATCCTGCCGAGCAAGATCCTTGGCTGGACCCCGTCGCCCGTTTGGGCGCAGAGATCGATACCTGGCGGCGAGAACAGGTTGAGATGCTGATACCCGAGTTCCGGGAGTTGTGTGCCGGGTTCGAAATCGAAATGGACCTGTCGCTCACCTTCTATTCGGGCTGGGACACAAGGCTCGGAGGGCTTCGAGAAGCGCTCGAGGCAAGCCGGCGTTTGGATGGGGAGAGAGGATTTACGAGGGTTGGTCCCCACAGGGGTGATCTCAGGATCTTTGCGGATCAAAAACCCGTCTCGCTGGTAGCTTCCAGGGGCCAGGCAAAACTTACAGCGATCGCTCTGCAGCTGGCGCAAGTCGCGCTGTTGAATCAACAGGCGGCTGAAAGAACCATCGTCCTGTTCGACGAACTCGTGGCCGAGCTGGATGAGCGCCATATAGAAGCCGTCTTCGAAATGATGGACAGGTTGCAATGCCAGGTTCTGCTTTCGGCGGTTGAAGTGTCTGAAAAGTTGCAGACCCGAAGACTGGCGCGTGCGAAAATGTTTCACGTGGAACACGGCGTCATTCGAGAAATTCTGGAGTAAGGGATGGAAGAGACCTATACCGGTGCGAGTATCGAAGTACTCGAAGGGCTTGACGCGGTGCGTAAACGGCCCGGCATGTACATCGGGGATACAGAAGATGGGACGGGTCTCCACCACATGGTTCAGGAGCTCGTGGATAACGCCATTGATGAGTCCCTTGCCGGATACTGCGATCAAATTGATATTCTCATCCATGTCGGCGAAGCCATTACCGTCCGGGACAACGGACGCGGCATCCCGGTTGATTTGCATCCCAAAATGGGGGTCTCTGCCGCCGAAGTTGTATTAACGACACTTCATGCGGGAGGAAAGTTCAATGACAACAGCTACAAGGTCTCGGGCGGACTACACGGCGTAGGGGTTTCCGTCGTCAATGCCTTATCCGAAAAGCTGCGGTTGACGGTACGCCGGAATGGCAAAGTCTACGAACAGCACTACGCACACGGCGTACCGCAAGCCCCTCTGAAAGAGATTGGAGAATCCACCGGCAGGGGAACGGAAGTTTTCTTCAAACCCTCGGCGGCGACATTCCCGCGCATAGAATTCCACTACGACGTCCTTGCCAGGCGCTCCAGAGAGTTAGCGTTCCTGAACTCCGGAGTTCGTATCCACCTGGTGGATGAGCGGGATGGGCGGGAGGAAACGTTCTACTACGAAGGGGGGCTGCGCGCGTTCGTTGAGTACATGAATCAGAACAAGCAGCCACTCAACCGGGTCTTCCACTGCTCAACGACCCGTGAAATCGATGGAATCGGTGTAGAAATCGCGATGCAGTGGAACGACGGCTTTCAGGAACAAGTACTCACCTACACCAACAATATTCCTCAGGGCGATGGCGGTACGCATCTTGCGGGATTCCGCGCGGCGTTGACCCGCACGCTGAACAACTACATCGAGAAAGAAGGGCTTTCGAAAAAAGTCCAGATTCAAACCACTGGCGACGATGCCAGAGAAGGATTGGTAGCCATTGTCTCCGTCAAGGTGCCTGACCCTAAATTCTCTTCGCAGACCAAAGACAAACTGGTCAGTTCTGAGGTAAAAGTCGCAGTAGAACAAGAACTTGGAAAACTATTCACAGAGTATCTTGAAGAAAATCCGCTCGATGCTCGAGCGATTACAAGCAAGATGATTGACGCCGCTCGTGCTCGAGAAGCCGCACGCAAAGCCAGGGAAATGACGCGTCGAAAAGGTGCGCTCGATATCGCCGGGTTACCCGGAAAACTCGCAGATTGCCAGGAAAAAGACCCGTCGTTATCTGAGTTGTACCTGGTGGAAGGAGACTCCGCCGGCGGATCAGCGAAGCAGGGAAGGGATCGTCGAAGCCAGGCGATACTCCCGCTTAGAGGCAAAATTCTTAACGTCGAAAAAGCGCGTTTCGACAAGATGTTGTCGTCCCAGGAAGTCGGAACGTTGGTCACCGCGCTGGGTTGTGGCATCGGCAGGGATGAATTCAATCTCGAGAAGCTCCGTTACCACCGCATCATCATCATGACCGATGCCGACGTCGACGGATCGCACATCAGAACGCTGCTTCTCACCTTCTTCTTTCGCCAAATGCCCCAGCTGATCGAACAGGGGTACGTGTACATCGCGCAGCCACCTCTCTACAAAATCAAACGGGGCCGGTCTGAAACCTACGCCAAAGATGAGGCCGAACTATCACGTTACTTCCTCAGCAATGCGCTCGATGGAATTCGTCTGATTCCGGATAACACGGCTGAAACGGAGTCTTTAAAAACAAACGCGGAGGAACTGGTTGTCCTTTTCCAGGAATACAACACCCTGTTGGAAAGGCTGGCCAAGCTCGGACGTAGCATCCCGACGACGATCAGTCGCACGATGATCGACGTACCGGCGCTTGAAGAAGGCCAACTCCGCTCTGAAGCTTCGATGCTGAACTGGTGCTCCGTGTTCCAGAGCGAACTGATTGAACAAGGACACCCAGGTGCCTTAATCAATCTCCAATCCGATGAAGAGCGCGGACTCTTTTTGCCCACCATTGATGTCATGGTTAGGGGAATCAGTGAAAAAATCGTGCTTGGGCAGAACTTCTTCTCCGGAGATGACTATGCCGCTCTTGTCGCTTTGGGAGAAAAGGCCAGATCAACATTTGCAGGTGGCGGCACTCTCTATCGCGGTGAGCGAAACAGAAACGTCAGCCGTCTCGGAGAGGCTTTCGACTGGCTTTTGACCGAATCAAGGCGTGGAGCGGATATCCAGCGCTACAAAGGGCTCGGTGAAATGAACCCCGAACAACTCTGGCAGACCACAATGGATCCCGTGGTGCGTCGCATGCTGCGGGTGACAGTAGATGATGTGATTTCTGCTGATCAGATGTTCACCACCCTCATGGGCGATCAGGTCGAGCCGAGACGGGAGTTCATCGAACAAAACGCGCTGCAGGTCGTGAATCTCGATGTATGACCGGGCACGTGAAGGCGAACCCGTTTAGAGCTGAGAGGTGCGGGCCGGTTGCGTTTCAAAGTGCTTCAGAAAAGCACGTGAAAACGATTCCAGATCATCAAACGTTGGCACACCGCTGAATCGCCCCGATTGTTCAGTGATCCGGCCACGTCCGGAGCGAACGAGGACAGGATGTACCCCTGCCAATTGAGCACTCTCCAGATCGCGCGCGGCGTCGCCGACCATGATCACGTTGTTTGCGGCAACATTGAAGTTGCGATTCAGGTCGAGAATCATGCCAGGCAAGGGTTTCCTGCAGAGACAGCCATCATCCGGGCCATGAGGGCAGTAGCGTATCGAATCGACTCTGCCACCTGCAGAATGTACGCAATCGATCAACCGGCGATGAATCATCGCCAGAGACTGTGCTGAAATAATCCTGCGAGCGATACCCGATTGATTCGTGCAGATCGCAATGATGACATCCAGTCTTGAAAGGCGAACGATCGCATCGATTGCACCGGGCAAGGGAATCCACTCTTCGGGCGTTTTGATGAACGCGTCAGACTCGTGGTTCACCACCCCATCCCGGTCGAGATATACAGCCTTTATGTTGTTGAACACGATACCCGGTCGTTTGATCCCTCACGGAAGCTACGTCACGCATTGTTGTGAGGTCAACCCGATTCTCGCGAGAGCGCCTTCTGCAAATCGTTGGCAACCATACCCCAGGCAACGCACGGGTGGGCGCCCCATCACGACCGTCTGTGGCCCTGTGCGAGAACCATGATCGCCGCGCTTATCAGATCACTGGTCTGGTTGATCAGCTTGTTGCCACTGTCGGGTGCAAGAAGAACAGGAAAACTGATCGCAGGGCTTCTGGTACACACAGACACCGAGCTGACCCGAATCACCAGGGCCAATATCGAATTCTGTTTTCCTGGTCTTGCACGAGATCGCCTGGATGAGTTGACCAAGAGCAGTCTGGAGCACACTGCCATGCTGGCAATGGAGGCGGGCATGTTGTGGCATTGGGCACCCGAACGGTGTGCAGGCTACTGGGGGACAATCACTGGCGCTGAAGTGATCGAAGATGCCTTGCGACAGAAGCGAGGCGTGCTGGTGCTGGTACCCCATTTTGGAAACTGGGAAGTTCTGTCGCTCTACCTCGGACGCTGGGGATACAGTTGCCTTTATGACCGACCCAGAATTGCGGGTCTGGAAGCGTCGATGCTCAAAGCCCGCTCCAGAACCGGAGGCCGGCTCTTCCCGTTGGGGTCGAAGGGAATCAGGAGTTTGCTGAGCACACTTCGGACAGGTGGTGTTGTCGCGTTGTTGCCCGATCAGGTGCCTGATGCCCAGGGTGGCGTCTATGCCCCTTTCTATTCCCGCCCGGCACTTACCATGACACTGTCGCAGCGCCTCCTGCGTGCTACCGGTGCCGTGCCGGTCATCGGCGCCGCCGTCCGCACGGAAACCGGATTCGACATCGTCTTTGAAACCGCGTCGGCGACCCTTTCGGACGAAGATGCACAGGTAGCAGCAACGGCGCTGAACCAGAGCGTCGAGCGACTGATCGCGAGGGACGCGCCCCAATACCAGTGGGAATATCGACGATTCAAACGCCCGCCTCCGGGACTGGCGTCGATTTACGTCAGCCGCCGAAAGGGTCGCAATCGGTCCCTTTCAGCGGCGCCAGAAGAGGGGCGTTAGCAGAACAAGGATGGTCAGGATCTCTAGGCGACCGAGCAGCATCGCAACGATCAACACCCACTTGGTTGGCTCATTCACAGCCTGAAAGTTTGCCGCAACTTCGCCGAGCCCTGGTCCGAGATTGTTGAGGCTGGCCGCAACCGCAGAAAACGAAGTTTGGAAGTCCAGCCCGCTGAGCAGCGATGCCAGAACAAAGAGCGCCAGAAAGGTCAGCGCGTAAACGGCGCAAAAACTCCAAACGGCGCTGACTACCTTGTCTGATACGCGATGCCCGCCCAGCTTGACCTGATAGACGGCGGCAGGGTGAATGAGTATTCGCAGCTCCCTGAGACCCTGTTTGAAAAGCAGCAGAACACGAACGATCTTGATGCCGCCGGCGGTCGAACCCGCACAACCGCCAGCAAAGGAGGCAATGATCAACAACGTGGATGCCGCTGCAGGCCATAGCGTGTAATCCGCCGATGTAAAGCCGGTGGTCGTCAACATCGATACCACCTGAAAGAGCGCGTCAAGAAGGGGTCTTTCCGAGTCAGCTCCGTGTTGCAGCAGAACCCCTGAGATGACGATGAAACCGAGAAAAATGAGGCCGAAAAGGGCGCGACTTTCAGGATCGCGAAAATACTGAAGGACGTTGCCTGCACGAAACACCGAAAAGTGGAGGCCGAAATTGATGGCTGAAATGACCATGAAGAGAATGGCAACCATCTCGATCGCTGGGCTGTTGAAAAAACCAAAGCTGGCGTCGTGAGTGGAAAATCCGCCGATGGAAACGGTGGAGAATGAATGGCAGATCGCATCGAATGCGGTCATGCCGGCGAGCCAGAATGCAAGACCACAGGCGAGCGTCAGACCCACATAGATCATCCAGAGCGCCCTCGCGGTCTCCGTGATGCGCGGTGTCAGCTTGGTGTCCTTCACGGGACCTGGAGACTCGGCGCGATAGAGCTGCATGCCGCCAATACCCAGCATCGGCAGGATGGCGACAGCCAACACGATAATTCCCATGCCGCCGAACCACTGGAGCAGTTGTCGATAGAACAGCAACGAGCGATGCAGGCCGTCGAGACCGGTCAGCACGGTGGCTCCGGTCGTTGTCAAACCGGACATCGATTCAAAGGCTGCGTCGGTAAATGACAGGTCGAGATCGGAGTCCAGCAGGAACGGCAGCGTACCCGCCATGGTCAAAGCGACATAAAAAAGCGCAGTGACCAGGAATCCATCGCCGCCACGAAGCTCTGCTGTGCCGCGCATCGATCCCCACAGGAACAACCCTGTACCACCGGTCAGCAGGAACGCCAGCATAAAGACCTGCACGGTGGGTTCACCGTAAATCCACGCGACAACTGCCGGCAACAATAGCGCCAGACTGAAAATCGACAGCAGAACTCCGGTGACACGAAGAACGACTTGAAGATGCATGGTGTCGGCCCGCCTGGATCAGAAGAACGAGAGGCCGACCTGAAACAGCTTCTCGATGGCAGCCACCTGCCGGCGATCAGCGAGAAACAGGATGACGTGGTCTTCTGTCTCAATCAGCACATCGTCATGCGCGATAATCACCCGCTCTCCCCGCACCAGGGCGCCGATACTGGCGCCAGATGGCAGTTTGACTTCGGAAATTCGACGCCCGACCACACGGGAACTGCGTGAATCACCGTGGGCAATGACTTCCATGGCCTCCGCAGCACCTCGCCGGAGGCTGTGTACCCGGGTGATGTCTGCCCGGCGGATATAAGTGAGGATGGAACTGGTGGTTGCTTGTTGTGGCGAGATCGCGATGTCAATTTCGCCGCCTTGAACCAGATCAACGTAGGCCGGTTTGCCGATGAGGGTCACGACCTGACGTACGCCCATTTGTTTGGCCATCAGCGATGACATGATGTTCACTTCATCGTCATTGGTGAGTGCGCAAAAGGCATCACATTGATCGATGTTCTCCTGCACAAGCAGATCCCGATCCGTTGCGTCGCCCCTGAGTACAACGGTTGATCTCAGCGTCGCTGCAAGCTCTTCGCATCGCGTACGGTTGAACTCGATTACCTTGGTTGCGAATTGATCTTCGACTTGCCGGGCAAGGTGTTCGCCGATATGGCCGCCCCCGGCGATGGCGATGCGTTTGAATGGCCGCTCGACACGTCGCAATTCGGCCATGACGGCGTTGATATGTTCATTGGCGGCAATGAAGAACACTTCATCATCCGCTTCGATGATCGTTTCACCGGTAGGAGCGATCGGTTTGCCTCGACGAAATATAGCCGCCACGCGTGTATCAGCATTCGGCATGTGTTCGCGGAGCACGCGCAGTTCACGGCCCACAAGTGGCCCGCCAAAGTAGGCGCGCATGGCCACGAGTTTGACGCGGCCGTCAGCAAAATCGAGAACCTGCAACGCACCTGGATGTTCAAGCAGCAACCGGATGCTGTCAGTCACCACCCGCTCAGGGTGAATGAGCACATCAATGGGCATGTGTTCGTCGCTGAAAAAATCCTTGAGATCGAAGTAACTGGAAGAGCGGACCCGGGCGATTTTTGTGGGTGTCCGGAACTGCGAATAACAGACCTGGCAGGCGACCATGTTCACCTCATCGCTTGAGGTGACAGCGATCAGCATCTCGGCATCTTCAGCGCCTGCTCGCCGCAACACGTCGGGATGCGATGCAAAACCTTGAACAGTCTGAATATCGAGGCGGTCACGGAGCCAATCGAGTCTTGCGCCATCGGAGTCAACCAAGGTGACGTCGATGGACTCCCCGGCGAGGTGCTCGGCCAGTGTTCCTCCGACTTGTCCGGCGCCGAGGATGAGAATGTTCATTCAGGTAAGGTCTTGCTCACAGCCTTGAGCCCGACAGGATCGCGCGTTGTTGCACGACGAACAAGTTCGCGCCCGTTGCGAAG
>Ga0169931_10009368_pt1 | contig 14126 bp, 11 predicted proteins | sample Kivu_15m_20L_FD_129675 | JGI IMG/M metagenome (GOLD analysis project Ga0169931, IMG submission 129675) | Freshwater microbial communities from Lake Kivu, Western Province, Rwanda to study Microbial Dark Matter (Phase II) - Kivu_15m_20L... | ecosystem: Environmental > Aquatic > Freshwater > Lake...
CGTTGACATGGAGGTTCAGGAGACGGCGGAGCTACTGGACTTCCTCCACGCACACACCACCGACGTGCGGTTCCAATATCGGCATCGATGGCGCGCCGGCGACGTGGTGATCTGGGACAACCGGTCCACCCAACACTTCGCGATCAACGACTACGCCGGCTTTCGTCGCGAGTTGCACCGCACCACGGTGAAGGGCGGGGTTCCGAGTCGATGAACGAGAAACAGCGTTGCGGGTGGAGTCTCGGGTCGGAGTCCATGCGCGACTATCACGACGTCGAATGGGGGTTCCCCACCGGCGACGAGGTGGAATTGTTCGAGAAGATCAACCTCGAGGGTTTCCAGAGCGGACTGTCGTGGAAGACGGTGCTGGACAAGCGGGCGAACTTCCGTCGGGTGTTCCACGGATTCGACATCGCCAAGGTGGCCCGCATGGGGGAGCACGACGTCGTTCGGTTGTTGGGTGACGCTTCCATCATCCGGCACCGGGGCAAGATCGAGAGCACCATCAACAACGCGCGACGGTGCCAGGAGCTGGTCGAGGAGAAGGGATCGCTCGCGTCGTACATCTGGGGCTTCGAGCCTCCACGTCGGCTGAACGCTCCCACCACGGCCGAGGTCTCGACCTTCATCACGTCGACGGAGTCGGTGGCGCTGTCCAAGGACCTGAAGAAGCGCGGATGGACCTTCGTCGGTCCGACCACCATGTACGCCTTCATGCAGTCGATGGGGCTCGTCAACGACCACGGCGACGGCTGTCATGCGTGGGCGCCGGCGGAAGAAGCGCGAAAACGCCTCCGAATCGGCTGACGACTCCGACGCGATTTGGGAGAATGACCCCGATGAGCGACCAGATCGACACCCGAACCGCCTGGCTGAGCCCCGACCTGCTGGCGCAGGTGCGGGCCAACGTGCCCTTGGTGTACGTGGATGCCATCCCAGTGCGCGTGGACAGTCACGGACGGGTCACCCAGGTGGGTTTGTTGCTGCGGGCGGCGGCCGACGGTTCCATCAGTCGCATGCTGGTGTCGGGCCGGGTGCTGTACGGCGAACGGGTGCGCGACGCCCTGGTGCGCCATCTGGAGAAGGATCTCGGACCACTGGCCCTGCCCCGGGTGCCACCGAACCCGGCACCGTTCACCATCGCGGAGTACTTCCCCGATCCGGACGTCTCGGGTTTCACCGACCCGCGTCACCACGCCGTGAGCTTGGCGTATGTGGTGCCGGTCGACGGCGAGTGCACGCCTACTCAAGAGGCCCTCGACCTGGCCTGGTTCACGCCGACCGAAGCGGCCAGCGCACGCATCACGGCCGAGATGACCGGCGGGCAGGATCGCTTGTTGCGCTTGGCTCTGGCCCACGTGGGCGAACTGCCCTGATCAAGGGTCTCTGATTAGGCTCGCCGTTTCCTGATTCGCCGCGTCCGGGCGGCGTCGCGGTTGGGGTGGCTCTCGAGGGCCGTGTCGTCGTCGAGGTCGATCCGGATGCCGTCACCGTCGATGTCGCCGGGTTCACCCGAGGCCTCCCAGACCGAGGGGATCTCCTCCTTGGGACGACGGCCGAGGATCTTGTCGACGCCGAGCATGCCGCTCGCGATGATCGCCCCGACCGACCCGTACCGACGGCGGGCGCGCTCGATCATCTGCGCTTCGGAACTGTACGCCGGACTGATCGGTTCGTCGTCGCGGTCGTCGTCGCGCTCTTCGTCTCTCATGACGTCCGTACCGTACCCGAGTATCACTCACCACGACCCGCGGGCCGACCTACATTTGTGGTGTGGCGGGTAGGGGCGGAATCAGTCACGTCGTGTCGGCGATGCGTACGGCGTTGGTGGGTCGAACGACCACCCGTTTCGACGCCATGTCGGCCATCGGACCCGCACCCCGACCCGGTTCCATCATCGAAGCCGTCGAGCGCAGTGGGCGTCGTGTCGACGTGAGGTGGGACGATGGCATCGTGTTGTCCACCGAACTTCGCTTCAGCGGTCAGTGGCACGTGTACCGACCGAACGAAGCGTGGCGTCGCAACACCTACGAAGCCCGAGCGATCATCGAGGTCGATGGTTGGGTGGCGGTGTGTTTCAACGCGCCACTGCTCGAGACGTTCCGCGTTCCGGATCGGGCGCGCCATCCGCACAGCGGTGGCGTCGGGCCCGACATCTCGCAACGCCGACCCGATGTGGTCGGGATCACGCGTCGCCTTCTGTCGTACAAGGCGGGCGACGCGTCGATCTGCGACGTGCTGGCCGACCAGAGCGTCATCACCGGTCTCGGTAACGCCGATCGCAGCGAGACTCTGTGGGCCGTGGGATTGAGCCCCTTCGCTCCGGTGGTGGAGCTGTCGTACGAGGATTGCGCGGTGTTGGTGGAGGCGGCCGCGCGCATTGTGAAGTCTCGCACGCGCGAGGACGGCGGCTACGAGCACTCGGTGTACTCGCGCAACGGTCAACGTTGCCCGCGTTGTCGGGGAACGGTGGCGCACGGTCGATGCGAGGAGCGTTCGCGGGCCCTGTACTGGTGCCCCGACTGTCAGCAGAAACTCGATCGACGTCTGATTCCCGCCCAGCTGGTGGCCGACGATCACACGCCCACCCATCCGGCCGAGATCCTCTACATGGCCGACGTGAAAGCGGCCCGCCAGCGCTTGCGGATCGACGACGACCTCACCCGCTTCGGGTGATCAGGCGCGTCCGAGGATCCGGTCCACCCGGATCTCGATGACCACCCGGTCGATGCGTTCCTTCGGTGGTCGGTAGCGCGCCGCGTAGGCGGACACGGCCTCGGCGACCGCCGTCGGATCGTCGGTGACGCTGACGGTTCCCTCGAACGTGAGCCAACGGCCACCGTCCACCTGACTGACGGCGGCGCGACCGCCGCGACGGGCGTGACCGGTCTTCACCGACGTGGCCCAGGTGATGACCCGCACCACGCCCCTCGTCTCGTCGAAGGTGAAGCCCACCGGGACGACGTGCGGCGAGCCGTCGGGGCGCAACGTGGTGAGCGTGGCCAGATGTCGTTCGCGCACGAAGGCCAATACCTCGGGGGAGAGGTTGCGGAGATCGTGCGACATCGTCGAGCCTCAGTGCGTGGAGATGGCGTCGAGGACGTTGAGCTTGGCCGCTCGCCGCGCCGGACCGATGGCGGCCACCACTCCCACGATGATCGACGCGACGAGAATGGTGACGATGGTATTCACGGGCACCACCGTGGTGGTGATGAACGTGGAGGGCAGCGCGGCGGTGACCGCGAGGCCCAACGGAACACCCACGATGATGCCGAGCGAGGCTCCGAACACGGCGACGATGACCGCCTCCCAACGAATGGAACGCTTCAGGTCGCGCTTGCTCATTCCCACCGCTCGCAACAGCCCGAACTCGCGGGTGCGCTCGAAGACCGACAGCGCCATGGTGTTGGCGATGCCGAGCACGGCGATGGCGATGGAGATGATCAGCAAGCCGTAGATGATGATCAACAATTGGTTCAGTTGATCCTCCTGGGCCTGCTGGAACTCGGCCTGGTCCTGGACCTCGGCGCTGGGGAAGTCGACGGCGACGTTCTCCACGGCGGCCCGGGCGTCCTCGATGGACACGCCGTCGGCGATCTTGGCCCCGATGAAGAAGTCGGTGGGCTCGGCGGTGGAGACCGCCTGCAAGGTGGACAGGCCCACCAACCAGTTCCCGGCGATGGTGGCGTCGTCGTAGATGCCGCCCACGTCGATCTGCTGCTCGGTGCCGTTGAGCCACAGGATCGTGAGCGTGTCGCCGACTTTCACCGCGTAGTCGCGGGCGGGATCGCGGTGCAGGAGGATCTTGCCCTCGTCGAGCGACTCGACGGATCCGCTGGTGAGGTCGATGTCGACCAGCTCGCCGAAGGCCGATCCCCGCACGGCACCGATCTGCTTGGTCTCGCCGTTCACCTGGGCGGTGGCGGCGCGGAACGGGCTGACGGCCGACAACTCGGTCAGTTCGGAGAGGCGCTCGGAGAACGAGACCGGCAGCCCCTGGAAGTTGCCGGGACCGTTCGAGACGAAGAAGTCCGCGGTCACCGATCCCTGCAGTTGTTGTTTGAACGAGGCCTGCACCGACGAGGCCACCACCGACACGGTGCTCACGAGCGCCAGGCCGATCATCAGGGCCGACGCGGTGGACGCGGTGCGTCGTGGCGTGCGTTGCGCGTTGCGGCTACCGAGGCGGCCGGGCACCGAACGCGTCATCGGCCGGAAGGGAAGCGGCAGGACGCGACTGATGATGCGACTGGCCGGGGCGGCCACCGTGGTGGACAGGCTGGCGATCCCGAGGAACAACAGGATCGCGCCGACGGCCGACAACCCGAGGGTGCCCGAGGTGCCACCCGGTTGGCCGAAGACACCGATGCTGAACAACACGAGCCCGATGCCGGTGGTGATCGAACCCACCACGAGACGCTTGTTCTTCTGCAGCGAGTTGAAGCCCAACTCGGGTCGCATGGCCGCCACCGGAGGAATGCGCGCCGCCCGCAGGGCCGGCACGATGGCCGCCGCCACGGTGACACCGACACCGACGACGGTACTGGCGATGACGGTACGCGGGGAGACGATGAGTGACGCCGAGGGGAAGGCCGCGCCGGCGGCATTGAAAATGGCCACGATGCCCTTGGCCACCCCCATACCGGCGAGGATGCCGAGCAGGGTGGCGATGACGGACACCACCAACGCCTCGCCGATGATCATCGTGCGGATCTGCCGGGCGCTGGCGCCGACCGCGCGCAACAACGCGAGTTCTCGCAAGCGTTGGCTGACGATGATGGCGAAGGTGTTGAAGATGAGGAACGCACTCACGAACAACGAGACTGCGGCGAACCCCAACAAGACGTTGCCGAAGATGTCGATGATGTCGTTGATGGCACCGGCGGTCTCTTCGGCCGACTGCTCGCCGGTGATCACCTCGAGTCCGTCGGGCAACGCGGCGTCGATGGCCGCCATCACCGCGTCGCGATCAGCACCTTCGTCGATAGCCACGTAAATGGAGTCGACCATGTCCTTGGCGCCGAGGAACTCGTTGGCCGTGACGGGGTCGAAGGCGGCGATGCTGGCGCCACCACCGTTGGTGGTCTTGCCGGTCCCGTTGAGCCCGACAAGTTCGAAGTCACCCTTGCCGGTGGGGCCGACGATGGTGACCGTGTCGCCGATCTCGTATCCGGCGCGACGGGCCGACGACTTGTCGAGCGTCACCTCGCGCGGGCCCAGCGCCGGACGACCCTCGACCATGGTTCGCCCGTCGAGTCCGTCCGGACCGACCCAGGCGATACCGAAAGCCGGACCCGAGGTGCGCAGGGGCTCACCGTCGGCGGTGATCACGGTGGCGGCCCGCAACAGGTTGCCCTCGGCCAGGCGCACTCCGTCGATGGCGGCGACCACGTCGATGACGTCGACCGACACCGGGTCGCGTTCGGCCGTGGCCTCGTCACCGAAGGCGATGGAAGTTCGCACCTCGATGTCGATGCCCTCGCTGAGGGTGGCGAACACGTCGTTGATCGACTTCTTGACGCTGTCGGTGAGGACGAACGCTCCGCTCACGAACGCCACACCGCTCACCACCGCCAAGATGGTGAGGAAGATGCGCCATTTGCGGGCGATGACGCCCCGAATCGTGAGTCGGGTGACCGGCGCGGCCATGTCAGGAACCGAGGCGCTTCATGCGGTCGAGCACTTGGTCGGCCGTGGGGTTGTCCAACTCGTCGACGATCTTTCCGTCGGCGAGGAAGATGACGCGATCGGCGTACGACGCGGCCACCGGGTCATGGGTGACCATCACGATGGTCTGGCCGAGGTCGGTGACGGCGTGACGCATGAACGTGAGGATCTCGGTGCCCATACGACTGTCGAGGTTGCCCGTCGGTTCGTCGGCGAAGATGATGCGCGGCTTGCTGGCCAGCGCGCGGGCCACGGCGACGCGCTGCTGTTGCCCACCGGACAGTTCGCTCGGACGATGATTCAGTCGCGAGCGCAAACCCACGGCGTCGACCACGGTGTCGAGCCACTGCTGATCCACCGGTGTGCCCCCGAGGTCGAGCGGGAGCGTGATGTTCTCGAGCGCGGTCAGGGTGGGGATGAGGTTGTAGGCCTGGAAGATGAAACCCACGTTGCTACGCCGCGTGAGCGTGAGCTCCTTGTCGTTGAGCGTGGCCAGGTTCGTGTCGCCGATGGTGATGCTGCCCGAGGTGAGCGAATCGAGACCCGCGAGGCAGTGCATCAAGGTGCTCTTGCCCGAGCCCGAGGGGCCCATGATGGCGGTGAACTTTCCGGAAGCGAAGGTCACGGTGACGCCGTCGAGGGCGCGCACCTCGCTGTCGTCCTTGCCGTAGATCTTGAAGGCATCAATCGCTCCGGCAGCGGCGGTGGGGAGGGAGGTCATGACCCCAGTCTGCCGTGTGCGAACGAGCAAACGACGGGCGTTGACGTTCGCACGCCGAACGTCACTTGCCGGGTTGAGGCAGAACGCGCAGGTACGGCTTGACGGTCTTCCAGCCGTTGGGGAAGAGGGTCTTGGCCTCGTCGTCGGACACGGCGGCGCCGATGATGACGTCGTTGCCATCGGTCCAGTTCACCGGGGTCGCCACCTTGTACTTGGCGGTCAGCTGCAGCGAGTCGATGACGCGCAGGATCTCGTCGAAGTTGCGACCGGTGGAAGCCGGATAGGTGATGGTGAGCTTCACCTTCTTGTCGGGTCCGATCACGAACACGCTGCGCACCGTGAGGGTGTCGTTGGCGTTCGGGTGGATCATGTCGTAGAGATCGCTCACCGTGCGATCGGGATCCCCGATCATGGGGAAGTTCACCGGGGTGCCTTGGGTCTCGCCGATGTCGCCCTCCCACTTGTTGTGGCTCTCGACGGAATCGACGGACAGGCCGATGACCTTCACGTTGCGCTTGTCGAACTCGGGCTTGATGCGCGCGACGTAACCGAGTTCGGTGGTGCACACCGGGGTGAAGTCCTTGGGGTGGCTGAACAGTACGCCCCACGAATCGCCGAGCCACTCGTGAAACGAGATGGTGCCCTGCGTGGTGTCGGCGGTGAAGTCGGGGGCGGTGTCGCCGAGGCGGATGGCCATGTTGTTGCTCCTTCGTGGTGGTGGTGGGAAGGATAGGGGCAATTCCCGACAAGACAACTCGGGATTATCCGCCCGGCCGTTCCCCCAGCGTGGATGCCCTAGAGTCGCTCCATGACCATCGATCGTGCCGCCGCCGACAAACTTCTCACCACGACCAGGTCGGTGCGCAAGCGCCTCGATCTGGATCGGCCGGTCGAACCCGAGGTGATCGCCGAGTGCATCGACATCGCGATGCAGGCGCCCACCGGTACGAACGCCCAGAACTGGGCCTTCGTGGTGGTGGCCGACCCGGCCAAGCGGGCCGCCATCGCCGACATCTACCGCAAGGGTGGCGAGGTGATGGCCGGCTCTGGATATCCACCGCCGCTGCCCGAGGGTGACCCGCGTGAGCACGTCATGCCCAAGGTGATGGAATCGGCCGAGTATTTGGGCTCCATCCTCGATCGGGTTCCGGTGTTCGTGATCGCGTGCGTGAAGGGTCGCGTGGAGAACGTGCCGATGGTGATTGCCCAAGCCAGTACGTACGGCAGCATTCTTCCGGCCGCCTGGAGTTTCATGTTGGCGCTGCGCGCTCGCGGGTTGGGCACCGCCTGGACCACCATTCACCTGTTCTCCGAAGCCGACGTGTCCAAGATGTTGGGAATCCCCGAGGATTGGACCCAGACGGTTCTCTTCCCGGTCGCGTACTACACCGGCGACGATTTTAAACCGGCGCACCGGTTGCCATCGCGCGAGATGACCCACTGGGATTCGTGGGGCACCCACCGTTGAGTATTCGCATCGAACCGACACGGTTGTCGGAGAGTCTCGTCGGTCGTGAATTCGCGTATCTGGTCACCGCGGGAAGTGAGCGCTCGCACGTGGTCGCGTTGCGAAGCGCGGTCGTCGGTGACCGCGTGACGATGACGGGGGCCGGACGATCGGCACTGGCCAACGCCGCGTCGAACCATCGAGTCACGTTGGTGTGGGCGCCGACGGAGGCCGACGTCGAGAACCGTGATTATTCGATCATCGCCGACGGTTCGGCGATCGTCGATGGTGACGTCGTCGCGATCACGGTGACCAACGCCGTGTTCCATCGTCCCGCACCCTGACGACGCGACGGCTCCGACCTGTTCAGTCGGCGGTGGTGATGATTCCGTTGACGTCGACGATGACGTGCGCCCGTCCGAACACGTGCAGACAGATCGTTCCGTTCTCCGAGACCGGCGCCAGCACGGCATTGGGGGTGATCTCGCCGGGCACGAAGTTGAGGTTGGAGGAGTTGGGGAGTTCGCCGCAGGAATAGACCGTGACGTAGCCCCCCGCCGGGTGGGCGTCGAGTCCGATGGCGGTGACGTTCATGGAGACCGACACCAGACGTCGTGATGTGGACGGTGACAAACCGGACACCGAGATCTCGAGCGGTGCCCCCGATCCGTCCACGGCACCGATGGGCGAAAGACTGCTCATGCCGATGCCGTTGCGCGAGTCGGTGATGCGACCGGGCGAGAGGGGGGTGTAGCCGAGGCCGGCAAGGAAAGCACCGTTCACGTCGACGATGACATCGGCGCGTCCGTAGACGAACACGCAGATGGAGCCGTTCGCCGAGAGCGGAGAGATCACGACGTTGGGCACGTTCTCACCACTGCTGAAGTTGAGATTCGACGTGTTCGGTCGCGCGCCGCACGGGTACACCGTGGCGTAGCCGCCCGCGTCGGGGGCTTCGGAGTTGGTGATCGTCACGTTCAGCGCGATCGCGGAGATTCCCGAGGAGGGAACCGGGCCGAAACCGAGGATCGGAACCTCGAGATGTGCACCGGTCTCGGTCATGTCGCCCACCTTGGCGCGCGGGACACCCGCCCCCCATCCGTGTCGGGTGTCGGCGATACGGAACGGCGAGATCGGTCGGAATCCGTTGCCATCGAGCAAGGCACCGTTCAGGTCGGCGATCAGGTCGACCGGGGCGAAGCTGTAGAAGCACACCTCGCCGGTGGACGACAACGAGGCGATCACGGCGTTCGGGGTGGTTTGTCCGGCGCGGTAATTCAGATTCGACGCTTCGGGCAGATTGCCGCACGGGAACACCGTGACGAACCCCTCGCCGGTGGTGCCGGTGACCGTCACGTTGAGGCTGACCGCGCTGACTCCGGTGGCGGGAACGCCGTTGCGGCCGGTCATCTGCACGCGCAACACGTAGTCGCCACCGACCTTGCGCACCGGAACGCCACCTTCGCCGTTGCGGGTGTCGAACACGCGCGTGGGGTTCACGGGACGAATCGTCCCGGGCGCCACCATCAACAATCGATTGGGTGATCCGGCGCCGGCGTCGCGGATGATGCCGGGAATGGCATCGTTGCGCATGTATTCGGCGACCTGAGCGGGCGAGGCCGTGGGGTAGGAGGTGAGCACGATGGCGGCCGCCCCCGCCGCGTGCGGGGACGCCATCGAGGTTCCACTCTTCACGTCGGTGTCCGAGTACGAGTCGTAGGCGGCGGCGGTGATGTCCAGGCCGGGCGCGAAGAGGTCGAGACAGGTCCCCGAGTTGGAGAAGAAGGCCCGGGCGTCGGTGATGTCGGAGGCTCCCACGGTGATGGCGGCGGGGACGCGGGCCGGTGAGTGGTTGCAAGCGTCGCGTTGGAACGGGTCGAGGTCACCGCCATCGTTGCCGGCGGCCACCACCACCACGAATCCGGCGTTGACGAGGTTGGCGACGGCCGCGTCGAGGGCATCGCTGGCGTTACCACCGAGGCTCATGTTCACCACACCACGTCGTCCGTCCATCGTGTACGAGCGGATCCAGTCGAGAGCGGTGATGATCGCACCCACTGAACCCGAGCCGGTGCAGTCGAGCACGCGCACCGGCACGATCTGCGCGCTGGTGGCCACGCCGTATCCGGTGCCGGCCGCCGTGGAGGCCACGTGGGTTCCGTGCCCCTGACAGTCGCTGGTGTCGGTCGGATCGACGAAGGTGGAGGTGTGCCGCGCGAAGTTGCGTCCGGGGAGCACGCGACCGTCGAAGTCGGAGTGGGCGTTGAGTCCGGTGTCGACGACGAACACGATGGAGTCTTCGCCGCGGTTGACCGTGGAGAGATCACCGTCGAGGGGCAGGTTCGCCTGATCGATGCGGTCGACGCCCCACGAGTTGGCCGCTGTGCGCACCCAGTTCTCCGAGCGCGGCACGATGCTGTTCGACGGCGTGGAAGCGGCGCCGTAACCGACGAGGTTCTTCGCCGCCACGGTGAAGGTGTACGACGTCTGGGCGGTGAGCCCCGACACCGTGCACACCAAAGGTCCGGCGGTCCAGGTGCAGGTGCGTCCGCCGGGGGAGGAGGTGACGAGATACTCGGTGATGGGATACGAGTTGTTGGCCGGAGCGGTCCAGGTGATCTCGGCCTGGTTCGGCCGCGACGAGATGGCCCGCACGTTGGTGGGCGCGGCCGGGGGAGAAGGAAGGGCGTAGTTCCAGTTGAGGGAGATGTTCCCCGACGCACCACGCCATCCGTCGACGGCGATGAGGTACCGGGTGCCGGCGGTGGCCGCGAAGGTGACGGCACTGGTGAGGCCCGAACGAATGTCGTCGTTGGCGGCGACGAGAGTGAGCGCGTTCAGCGCGTTGCCGGTGTAGACGGCCAGCACGGTGTCGAATGACGAGCCGGCGGTGTCGATGGAGAACTGGCCGTTGCTCGCGGGTGTGTATTCGAACCACATGGATTTGGCGGCGGCCGACGTGGCGTGGGCCGGTTCGCCGTTCTCGGCGGTGGCATTGGTGTTGCGGCTGGCGATGGCGCCCGACAGCGAAGCGAACTCCTTGGGGGTGGCGAACATGTCGTTGCGATAACCGGGGCGGATCGTGCCGAGGGCCGCTCCGTCGGGTGAGGCACCGATCGCGTTGTTGGCGTTCACTGCCACGTTGTACGCCTCGAAGTTGGTGAGTCCCGTGATGGTGCACGTGGTGGATGGCGCCGAGACCGTGCACGAGCGTCCTCCGGGACTGGCGGAGGCCTCGTACGACAACACGGCGGAACCGCCGTCGCTGGCGGGTGCGGTCCATGACACCACGATGGTGCCGTCGGCCGCGCCGGGTACGGCCGACACGTTGCGCGGCGGCGTGGGTGCCGTGTTTACGACGGTGGGCGTGAAACTGACCGTCATCGACATGCTGCCGCGAGTCGACGTGAATCCGGCCTGGCGGATGAAGTAACGGGTGTCCTTGGTGACGTCGACGTTGGCCGAAGTGGTGGAGTCGCCGAAATCGGTCCAGTCTATGGGTCGCGTCAACGTGGACAGCGACGAGCCGACGAAGACGCTGACCACGTTGGAGATGCCGCTTCCGGCGGTGGAGATGTTCAGTGTGCCGGGTCCGGGGGCGGTGTAGCGGTACCACACCGAACCGGATCCGACGCCGGTGGTCGCGGTGGGTTCACCGAATTCGATGGTGGCATTGGTGTTGTCGCGGGTTTGGGCTCCGCTCACGTTCGTGAGGTCGTAGGCGGCGCAGAAGTTGTCGCCGACCACCGTCGTGACCGGGCAGCTTCCCACGAGCGACCAGTTCAGTTTCACCGAGCCTCGCGTCGACCCCCACGAGGCGACACGGATGTAATACGACGAACCGTTCGTGACGTCGAAGTACATGGAGCTCTGCCGAGTGTTGGCCGCGTCGTCGTTGAACGTGATGCGAGCAAGATTGGAGAGTGTCGTGCCGGAGTAGGCCGTGAGCACGGTGTCGAACGAACTGCCGAACGTGTCGACGGTCAGTGACCCGGTCGCGGTGGCGTTGTACTTGAACCAGATGCTGGCCCCGCCGCCGGTCCCGGCCGCGTCGAGGGCCGGCTCGTTGGGTTCGAGGGTGGCCACGGTGTTGGATCCGTTCCATGTTCCCGTTGGTGTGTCGATGTTCGTCGCGCCGACGAAGAAGTCGTTGGAGGCGGTGACGGTCACCGCGCTCGAGGCCGCTGATGCCGCGCTCTGACCCCAAATGTTGGACGCGCGCACGGTGAAGGTGTAGCTGCCCGCCGCGAGGCCGACGACGGTGCACGACAGCACACCACCGGGCCACTGACAGGTGGATCCACCGGGACTGGCGGTCACGCTGTAACCGTTGATCGGACTGCTGCCGACGTTGGAAGGTGCGGTCCAGGACACGACGGCCTGTCCGGAGCCGCCGGTGGCGGTGACCGCGGTCGGACTCGACGGCGCCACACCGGTTCCGGCGCTGACGTAGAGGAGTTTGTTCGGGGACCCAGTGCCGATACCCGTGAGCTTGTCGGCCGAAACGGCGTTGAGAACTGCGGCGCTCACCGTGGAAGCGGTCTGAGCGAGATCGGTTCCCCAGATGGAGGCGGCGGCGCCGGCCGCGTGGGGTGATGCCATCGACGTTCCGCTGATGGTGTTCGTGCCGTTGCTCAACCACGTCGACAGGATGCCCTGTCCCGGTGCGAACAGATCCACACAAGTTCCGTAGTTGGAAAATGAAGCGCGAGCGTCGGCACTGGTGCTGGCGGCCACGGTGATGGCGTTGGGAACGCGAGCGGGGGATGTCGAGCACGCATCGGCGTTACTGTTGCCGGCGGCCACCACGACCACGATGCCGTCGGAGATGGCCCGGTTGATGGCGGCATCGAGACTGTTGCTAGCGCCGCCTCCGAGGCTGAGGTTCATGACAGCCGGTGTGGTGCCCGTGTGATGGGTCACGGCCCAGTCGATACCGGAGATCACTCCGCTGTTCGAACCACTGCCGGCACAGTTCAACACGCGGATCGGCACGACGGTGGCGGCTTTGGCGACGCCGTAGGTGGTGCCGGCCACGGTGCCGGCCACGTGCGTGCCGTGCCCGTTGCAGTCGGTGGTGTCCGACGAGGTGATGACGCCACTGGCGTTCGCCGCGAAGTTGCGACCGATAGCGATGCGGTTGCCGAAGTTGGGGTGGTTGATGATGCCGGTGTCCACCACGTACACGTTCACGTTGGCGCCGGTCGAGCGATCGACGTAGTGGCCGTCGAGCGGGAGCGACGACTGGTCGATGCGGTCGAGGCCCCACGGCGGATTCAACTGGTCGCCCAAGATGGTGACCACGCGATCGGGCTCGACCGAGAGCACGGCGTAGTTCGCTCGTAGGCGCTTCACCTGAAGGTCGCTGAGAGTCGCGGCATAGCCGGGAAACACCGAGCTGTAGGTGGCGAAGATGTCGTTACCGAGGACGGACAACACCGATGAACGAGCGGCGTAGCTAGGGTTCGAACGCAGGCGCACGATGTAGCGACCGGGGATCACGTCACCCGCTTCGTCGGCGGGTTCGGTCACCTCGGTGTTGACGAGTCCGTCGTCCTCCACGTCGGAGACCCGCGGGTCACGCCGCAGGGCCTCGACCTGGGCGTCGTCGAGCATCGCGGTGAAGCCGTTCAACAGGGTCGTGAAGCGATTGGTGGGCGTGATGCCGGCCCCGGCCAGATCGGCGATCACGCCGGCCAGATCGGCGTCGGTGCCCACGGTGACGATGCGGGACCGCGCGACCCCGGTCGTGTTGGGAATCTCGACGGCGGGGCCGGGGGCAGCCGAAGCGGGTGCGGCGACGGTGACGAGGGGTCCGGTCAGGGCGAGGAGGGCCAGAAAGACCAGCTGGTGGCGCCGATGCCGAGGGCGCTTGGTGCTGGTGTTGTGTCCGCTCACGTGTCTCTCCCGACCCTGAAAACTCTAGGGGAACATCGGTAGACACGTACTTTCCTTCATCTGCGTTTGGTCAAGACCCCAGGACCACCCCCCCAATGACCAAAATGCGACAATTTGTCGCATTTTTGTACGGGGGTTAGCCGGGGAACCAGCCGTTGATGTCGACGATGAGGTGGGCGGTTCCGTAGACGTGGAGGCAGATCTGGCCGTTGGTGTCGACGGGGACGATGACGGCGTTGGGGATGATTTGGCGGTTGGTGAAGTTGAGGTTGGAGACGTTGGGTCGGCCCAACGCGCAGGGGTAGATGGTGACGTAGCCGCCTTCGTCGGGCGCGTTGGTGTCGGCGACGGTGACGTTGAGGGAGACCGCTGAGACGCCGGTGGTGGGGATGC
>Ga0169931_10009369_pt1 | contig 14126 bp, 12 predicted proteins | sample Kivu_15m_20L_FD_129675 | JGI IMG/M metagenome (GOLD analysis project Ga0169931, IMG submission 129675) | Freshwater microbial communities from Lake Kivu, Western Province, Rwanda to study Microbial Dark Matter (Phase II) - Kivu_15m_20L... | ecosystem: Environmental > Aquatic > Freshwater > Lake...
CCACCAAGTGCTGAAACTGAACCAAGATGTCCGCGTACATGAAGTACTAAAGTTTTTTCATCAATTAAGGGTGTATACCAGTGCCCATCAAGTTGCACTTTAAAAAAGCTGAAATTGTCGCCAAGCATAGGTACGCCAAACTTAGTCATTAATGACCATTGGTGTCCGCGACTAATGTGTACATTATGATTTCTGGTGTCTTGTCCAAAATCGCATTGTATAAAGGCAAATTTGCCGGTTTCAAAGCGTGAATCATAAATAGCTTGCAATTCATTTTTAGCGGTAGCATCTCCTACAATAGAGGCAGTAACTTTTGTTTTTGATCCATTAGTAGAAGAATAAAGAGCAAGTGAGTTAATACCTGCTTGGAAAATAAATGAGGTATCATTAAGTTTGCGTGAAATAAATCCGATATGTCCTGTTCCGCCAAAACGTTCTTCTTGAACAGTATCAACTACTTTGCGAACCTCATCATAACTTGAGCGACCATACATAGCATCAAATCCAACGCGTACTGGTTTTCCAAATAACCATGGTTCTGCAAAGCCAACATTTAATCCACGGTCATCTTGTCCAAGACGTGCCATAAAGTTACCAATAAGACCACGGCCTGCAATATTTCTATCTGCTATATGAAGTTCTGCTGCAATGCCTGATTGTGAAGAAAGTTCTCCGGGAGATCCACCGTAGGTTAATTTAATTTCTCCACGTCCGGTAGGAACTTCTTTTACTACTAAATCAACATCTGCAAGGTCTTCATTTAAACGATTGAGTTTTAAATTAACACCGTCGCGTGGATCAAAATAACTGAGACTTTCAACGCGATCTTTAGAAAGATCAAGGCGTGTTGAAGTCAAAGTATCGCCTTCAGTTAACAAAAGCTGACGACGAATGATAGGATCGCGTGTTTTTTCATTACCTACAATATTGATGCGATTTAACTTTACCTTGCTGCCTAGTTCTACATAAAACGTGATATCAACAGTTTTATCATCTTCGTTGGGCTGGATCATTGGTTCAATGTCAGCGTAAATATGTCCAAAATCTCCGCAGATGGTACGTAACTGCTCCATACTTTTTTTAAGCATTTCGCGTGAATAAGGCTGACCTTTTTGTAATGGGATAAGTGCAAGTAACTGTTCCTCAGTAAAAAGTTCATTACCAGGAACAGAAACATTGTTAATGGTGTATTTATCGCCTTCGTGAATAATAAAGGTGATGGACATGTTTTTTTTGTTTTTGTTAAATTCAACGCGTGCATCAGTTACACGAGCATTCATATAACCATTGCTTTGGTAAAAATTTTCGAGTGTAAATTTATCAGATTCAACTGCTTGTGGATGGTATGTGCCTGATTTATCCATCGGCCCTAATAGCCAATCTTCACGTGTGAAAAGCAGTGAGCGTAATTTTTTTTCATGAAATATAGTATTGCCTTCAAAACGTACCTGTTTAACCAGAGATTGAGGGCCTTCATTAATGGTAAAAGTAACTATATTTCCTTCATCTTTTTTTTCCATTTTTACGGTAATATCAGTAAAGTGATAATTTTTTTCTGCATAAGCTTTTTTAATAACGCGTACTAATTTGTGCAATTCTTCAAGTTCTGCAGCAGGAATTTTAGTGAAATCAAGTTTTTTGCTAATGTCTTGTTGTGTTAAGTGTTTATTGCCTACAAAAACAATCTCTTTAATAAGTGGTTTTTCAGTTAAGTAAATATGAAGATTAGCGGTGTTGTTTTTAAGTCTTTCAAGGCTAATTTGTATCTGTTTAAAATATCCAAGAGCATAGATGTTTTTGATAGTTTCATTTGTTTTATCACTATAAAACTCCTCACCTTCATGATAAGGAATTTTGCTGAGAATAGTATCAATGGGTAGCGTTTGAGATCCATGCACTACGATATGTGCAATTCTTGGCGCGTCAGCAGAATGTTCATGTTCTTGAAACGATGAATCTTGCGCGCTTTCATCGCTTGATGAAGAAATACTAGTAGATTCTGTTTTGCATAGTATGACGTTAACGGTGCTAATGAAAAGGCTGAACAGCAGACAATTTTTGACTGTCTTTTTTTTGTGCATCATGTACAACTCCTGGACTCTCTGTATCCTAGTAACTTTCCTGATCTCATGGTAAAATGAACTTTCATGATACTATTTCTGAAAAAATTAGCCAGTTCTCCAAAAAGTAGGATACCGCTATGATCACTCTTACCAATACAGCAACCGGAAAAAGGGAGTTTTTAAAAACTCTCAAAAAAGATGCAATTTCTTTCTATGCGTGTGGTATTACTCCTTACGATTATACGCATCTGGGGCATGGACGTTGTTATGTGCTTTTTGATGTGTTGGTGCGTTTTTTAAAATCAGAAGGTGTAGATGTAACCTATTGCAGAAATTTTACTGATATTGATGATAAGTTACTTGATAGAGCACATAAAGAGTTTGGCGATGCGCTGCGTTACAAAGAAGTGGCAGATCGTTTTATCAATTATTATCTTGAAGATATGGAATCATTAAATTGTCAATTTCCTACTCATCAACCACGAGTTACTGAAGTTATTCCTGAAATTATTGCCCTTATTCAAACATTGCTTGATCGCGGATTTGCGTATGCTGTAGGGGGTGATGTTTACTATAAAGTTGATGCATTTCCTTCTTACGGCGTTCTTTCAAAACGTTCTTTAGAGGATTTAAGAGCTGGTGCTCGTGTTGAAATTAATCATAAAAAAAATAATCCGTTAGATTTTGCATTATGGAAATCTGAAAGTTCAGGTTTTTGGGATGCGCCTTGGGGGCATGGAAGACCTGGTTGGCATATTGAGTGCTCTGCTATGGCAATGAAATATTTTGGAAACTCTATTGATTTACATGCAGGTGGACAAGATCTCATTTTTCCTCATCATGAAAATGAACGTGCACAATCAGAGGGAGCAACTGGTTGTGTTTTTGCACATCATTGGATGCATGTTGCCTTTGTCAGGGTTAATGAAGAAAAGATGTCAAAGTCACTCGGTAATTTTTTTACATTACGTGATTTGTTTAATCACTTTGACCCAATGGTAGTACGTTTTTATTTGTTAAATCATCACTTTAGATCACCACTTGATTTTGCAATTACTGATCTAGAAAATGCAGAAAAAGCATATAGAAAATTATGCAAGGCGTTTGCAACCCGTGTATGCAAAGTTGATCTTGCTGATCTTGGCACAGTAGAAACGCCGGTTCTTAACGCGATGAAAAAAATCTTAAAAGATGATTTAAACATTGTTGGCTTGTGGGGTGTAGTGTTTGAAAATCTTGATACCTTGGGACAAGAATTTTGTTTAGTTAAGGTTTTTATTCAGAATGTTTTGGGTCTTACTTTAGAACCTCTTGCTCAAAAAATAGTTTGCATTACACCAGAAATTCAGGCGCTTATTAATGCGCGTGATGCTGCGCGTCTTGCAAAAAATTGGACAGAAGCTGATAAGCTCAGGGATCAATTAAAAGAAATGGGCGTTGATGTTCAGGATAGAAAGATTTAATCTTTTACTTTTGATATTTTTTATAAGATATAGCTTATAAATGTGGTTGTTGCGCAAAAATAACTACAGCTTCAGAAGCCATTAAATTAGGAAGCATTTTTAATTGTTTTATGTCCTCTTCTATTGAAGGTGAGTTATAAGAAAAATCTATCTTTTTTAATCCTCCAAATGTAGAAATATTTAACCTTTCAAATGCATTGAAGTTAAAAAGTAATGTTGTCAATCTAGCATGGGTGGACAATATTCTAAACCATCAATGCTGGTGAGCGCTAAAAGGCTAAAGTCAGCACTTTCTTCTTCTTGGTTAATAACCAAGCCTGCATTAAATAGGTCTTGAAGAGATAAGTTATAGGGTATAATTTTATATTTGATTAAAGGCTTTAAGCTTGGAAATTCTTGCATTAAATTATAATATACTTTTTGTTTGTTCGATTGATTCGCAGTAGCTGTATTAAAGGCCATTATAGAGGTTAAGGCTTTAGAAGATTTTTCTAAATCTACACTATTTTGATGAAATAGGTAATCCTTTAAACCTTTAATGTTTTTTTCATTAAGATGATTATAATTTAAATTTTCTTTTTGAAGGAAGGCTTAGGCTGCTATATTTAAATGATAAAGTGTAGCTTTTTCATGATCAAGTTTTTGTGCCCCATATGTACAATTTATAGAAAATAATAATCCTAATACTAGGAATAATTTTGTTTTCATTATGTATTCTTTTTAATTAAATAATAAAGCGCTGTTCTAATGAGTTTTTATTTTAAGTATCCTAAAAAACGTTCTTTAAGAGTTTGTTTGTCAAGTGTTTCTTCAACGCGTGCCTGTACTTTGTTTTCTTTAATAATAAGTACAGTAGGAATACATTCAATTGAAACGCCAAATTTATTGTGTAAAAATTTAATAGTTTCGTCACTATCTTCAAAACAATCAACTTCAATTTCTGCGCATACACACTTTTTATACAGGCTTTGTGCAACCTCCTTAAAGGATTGTGCCATTTGGCCGTAGGTGGAGCACCAATCAGCCTTGATATTTAAAAGAATAGGCATATTACTACTCAAAAGGAGGTCGTAGTTTTGGGGAGTAACGGTAGAAAGAACAGGAAAAGTGCGTTCTGACAATACTATTTTTGAGGTGTTTTGATCATTGCTTTTTATTTCAAGCGATGACGTACTCATGCGTTTGCGTTTATTAGTTCCAGAACGTGCTGATAAGGGTGAATTAATTGTGTGAGAGGCGATATATAAAAACGCAATAATCAAAAAACGTATTATTCTAGAATCTGCCTGCATGGCATTGTCCAAGAAAATCTTCAATAATAGAGCGCAAATCTTCTTTGTTAATGTAGCCAGTTTCTTTGTGTTTAATTTCATTATTTTTAATGAACACAAAAGTAGGAACAGAAGTTACACCGTAGTGGATAGAAAGTTCGCGCGCTTCGTCAACGTTCAATTTTGCAAATTTAATTCTGCTACCCATTTCTTTTTCTAGCTCTTCAAATACAGGAGCCATTTGTTGACATGGCCCACACCATGTTGCATAGACATCAAGAATTATAGGAAGCGCTGATTGTGCAATTTCTTGTTCAATATTTTCTTTGGTTATATTAACAGCCATGATACTCCTTAAAAAGCTCAATTTTTATTACTGTACCTGGGAAGATAAAAACTGGCAAGTTCTGTGTAAAATGAAGATGTAATGTTAAGAAAGTTTTCACCAAAAAAGGGGGACGTAAAGTCCCCCATTAAATTTAAAAAGAAATACCGGTATTTATGAAAAAATGCCATTGATTAAGAGCATTGTTGCTACCGCCTGTTTCATACGCAGTACCAACGCCTACAAATGGACTGACTGGCATTGCGGTTAAAACATTCTTCCAACCGTATTCAAGGTTCCATAAAAAGGTATGACTAATTTCGCAAGGGTGTAGCCCACTTTCTATGTTGAGATCATTACGGGTAATAGTTGCTCCAGGGGTATTAAATGCAAGAGCGTTTGCTGTTTGACCAGCAGCATTTGCTCCATGTATTTGAATATCGGTAGAGACATTATCAAGATCGGCACCACCAAAGTTTGTTCCAGAAATACGCATCATTCCTATAAGAGCGGAGATGTCTCCTTGCCAACCTTTATGATTTTCTTTGGTTTGCCCGGTAAGTTGGTAGCCAAAGTCCATTTTTAATCCATCATTGGTGTAGCGGAACAGTGCTGTTGCATCAAAAAGCAGATCGATATTTATTTTTGCATCAAGTGTGGTGTAATTAATAACCGAAACAATATTATTAGCTGTGGTAAATGAAGTTCCGAGTGCAGGTTTTTTCTTTGCCAACATATAACGACTTCCTACTCCATGACGGGTGACATCATAAGACCGTTTGCAGGTTCTTGCAAAAAGATGCGTTAATTGAGCGTCAAGATAAAAATCAATGCCGTAATCAGGTTTTTCTACACCATCTTCGAGAATATTTTTTCTAAAAAGTGATTGATGAAATTTTAAACCAGCTCCAAGGCCAAATCTTCCTGCTGTCCCTACAGATGGTTCAAACCAATTACGTGCGGTGGATGGCCCATTACCATTTAAAAGTGTATGCGCTTCAACTGCTAAACTTTGTGTATCATGATCAATAATAGAGTATCCAATTTTTAATTTCGCGTTGCCAATTTTAGAAACTGATATTCTGTCATTAAATTTTCCAAAACGTAGTGGTTCGTTGTACTGTCCACCAGTTGCTTGACCCGCTAGAAAACTTGTGGCTGAGCTGTTAATAGTAGTATCAATGTCGTTATTACTAATATCTCCTGCTATAAATCGACCTGGTGCTGCTAATGCAATTTCACGTACATTTGCTTTCCAGTGTAAATGGGTAAAAGGAATATGCCATGCAGCATAAAGGCCATTATATACATCGCCTAAATTATAATGCATACCAAAATAGGTAGAATAAGTTTTAATTTTTGGTTTAAAGGTAAGTAATGAATCAAAACCTGTAGTCGCTAGACCGCCAAGGGTCTGTGTTCCTATCAAAAAATTGGTGCAGTAAATATCAGTGGTATTTGCAGTGGTTCGTGGTGCAGCGCTTACACGCATTACATAAGATCCGTTAAAAAAGAGCAATCGAGTTATTCCGTAAGGATTGGTAGTGAATGTTTGTTCGTATTGCACCGATAAAAGACCAGAATCTTTTTGGCGTGCGTCTACCAAAAGTCCGCCTGCAATTTGGTTGCCAAAGTGTCCTAGCAAGGAAGGTTTTCCAAAATGTATAGCGTGTAGTGAATGTGATAATGTAAGAAAAATGACAGCGCAGAAAGTATAAATTTTTGGTTTATAAGATTTGATTGAAAACATATAAAGACCTTATTGTTAATAATAGGAAAATAAATGAACTAAGAATGAAAAATTTCACCAACAGTTGATTCAGCCTGTGAACCAGGAGCTGTTGACATAAATACTGCGCTGCCAGAAGAGTCTACTGTAACGTAGTAATATCGAGTTCCTATTTTTATAACAAGATTATTATTGAATTGAGCTTCCATTATTTTTGTTGATAAAGTTCTTGCTGGACAAGTAGGGTCAATTTTAAGCTGTATTGTATAATTGTCATAGGTTATCATAACTATATCACCTGGTTTTATTGCAACCTCTTGTATATTTTGAGTAGATGCATTTATGGTGTTAGGGGTTGGCTTAAGAACGCCATTGAATAGTAGATTCTGTATTACATCCGATTTTGCGTTAGTTGTGAAGACTTCGTTAATATAAGTTGAATATAAATTTTCACTGCTGAATATGCATATGAGTGGTATTAAGAATTTTATATAATTTTTCATTTCTATCTCCTTGTAAAAAATGATTTAATTTTTCCTTGTTAAGCTTATTTTCATAGTCACAAAAAAATAAAAAAGCAACTTTTATAAAAGTTGTTATGCTTTATTTGGCAATTCATTCAAATACATGTGATTTGTGGAAAGTATAACTATGCAATATGACGTACGCGCGTGTGAAAAAAAGTGGCAACAGCAGTGGGAAGTTCAACCAGATGCTCAAATAGATTTGGCACATAAAAAGCCAAAATATTATTGTCTGGATATGTTTCCGTATCCTTCTGGTTCAGGACTTCATGTAGGTCATTGGCGTGGTTATGTTCTTTCTGATGTTTATGCGCGTATGAAGTGGTTGCAAGGTTTTAATGTGCTTCACCCTATGGGGTGGGATGCGTTTGGTCTTCCTGCCGAAAATGATGCAATTAAAAAGGGTATTCACCCAAAAATTGGAACAGCTAAAAATATTGCAGTTTTTAAAGATCAACTTAAAGAAGTTGGTGCGTTATATGACTGGAATAAAGAACTTGATACTACCGATCCTGAATTTTACCGTTGGACGCAGTGGATTTTTATAAAAATGTACAAAGCTGGCCTTGCGTATGAATCTAATATGCCCATTAACTGGTGCCCTGCATGTAAAACCGGCCTTGCCAATGAAGAAGTGGTTGATGGTGCGTGTGAGCGGTGTGGTGATACGGTTACTCAAAAACAGATTCGTCAGTGGGTGCTAAAAATTACCGATTACGCAGAAAAATTGCTTGAAGGTCTTGATCGTTTAGATTGGCCAGAAAAAGTTAAAACCATGCAACGTAATTGGATTGGTAAATCTGAAGGGCTGATTTTTACTGCTCCAGTTAAAGGTACCAATCTGGCTATTCAAACTTTTTCTGCGCATTTTGAAGCATTTTATTCTGATACTTTTGTAGTAATTGCCCCTGATCATAACTTTTTAAAAGATTTAGTTAGGGGTACTGCTACAGAAAAAGAGGTGCTGCAGGCGGCACAAAAAATGGTAGATATTCGCGCAACTACTAAAGATGAACAAGAACCTGAAGGTATTTTTACGGGCCGTTATATTGTTGATCCTGTTAGCGGTAAAGACCTTCCCATTTGGGTTGCAAATTTTGCTCTTGCTCATTATGGTACTGGAATTGTTAAGTGTTCTGCTCATGATGAGCGTGATTTTGCGTTTGCTCAAAAATATAAGATTCCATTGAAAGTAGTTTTGGTTCCTCAAGATTTAGTAGAAGCAGAAAAAGTTAAAAATTTTGAGTACTGTTATACTGATATGGTTAACGGGATTTTGCTTGAACCAACCCCATTTGCAGGAAAACGCGCGGGTGATGTGCGTCAAGAAATTATCAATTATGCCCAAGACAAAGGTTTTGCTCAAAAGAAAACTTCATACCGTTTGCGTGATTGGATTTTTAGTCGTCAACGTTATTGGGGTGAACCGATTCCATTAGTGCATTGTAACTCATGTGGAGTGGTTCCTGTTCCAGAAGATCAATTGCCTATCACGTTGCCCGATGTAGAAAAATATGAACCAACAGGTACTGGGGAATCGCCTCTTGCAGGTATTGAAAGCTGGGTTAATACCACGTGTCCTGAGTGCAAAAATTCTGCAAAAAGAGAAACAAATACTATGCCTCAATGGGCAGGTTCATGTTGGTACTTCTTGCGTTATCCAATGGTCAATACGCCGGCAGCAGGTAAAGAAGCATTCAGTAAAGAAATGATGAATTATTGGTTGCCTGTTGATCTTTACGTGGGTGGTATTGAACACGCCATTTTGCATCTATTGTATTCTCGTTTTTACGTAAAAGTTTTATATGATTTAGGTCATCTTTCTTTTGATGAACCATTTAAAGCACTTTTTAATCAAGGTATGGTTTGCAAACGCTCTGAAAAGAGTGGTCTTGTTGAAAAAATGTCAAAATCAAAGGGTAATGTTGTTAATCCTGATGAAATTGTCCAAAAATATGGTTCAGACGTTTTAAGAATGTACATGCTCTTTATGGGTCCTCCAGAACTTGATTGTGAATGGCAAGATGCTGGGCTTGAAGGTATTAAGCGATTCAGTCAAAAAGTCTGGAACTATATAACAGCCCCTGAATCAGTAGTTGATGATGCTGTTGAAACACCAGAAGCAAAAGCCCGGTTCCATAAATTCTTAAAAGCATATCAAGAGCGTTTAGATGTGTTTAAACCAAATACTGCCATTGCATCTTGCATGGAATTTTTGAATGATCTTGTTGCACAAAAATTAGCGCTTGGTCGTTCAAATGCTCAAGCATTTATTGCTGCTTATTCCATACTTGCTCCTCATATGGCAAGTGAACTCTTAGAACTGCTCTTTAAAAAGCAGCTTAAAGAAGCTGAGTGGCCACTCTATGACGCTGCTCTTGCTGTAGAAACTCAGGTAACTATAGCTGTTCAAGTAAGTGGAAAATTGCGTGCAACTGTACAGGTGCCAGTCGATACTTTGCAAAAAGACATTGAGCCTCTTGCGCTCAAGGAAGTTGCAAAATGGCTTGAAGGTAAAGAACCGAAAAAGATTATTTTTGTGCTTAATCGTCTTGTTAATATAGTGGTTTAATTACTGCTTTAACGCTGACTGGAGTTACAATTTTTATTGTTCTAACATGCGTTGAGTTGCATGAGGAAATTGCTTATGAAATCTTACCCAATATGCACATGCAAGGGCATTGGTGCAAAAAGCTTGGCCAGGGCATTCTCTATCATGCTTAAACTTCTTTTGAGAAATAGTCCGTTGATAAGGTGTTTGTGTACAGTATTTGTAAAGCGCTAATTGTACTTCCTGATGTTTTATTTTTGAGCGATCTATGGAATCAAGAGACGAAGAACTTAAAAGTATTTTGCTATTTTCGCATTTTATAGAACAAAGAGGATTATGACTGATGTGTGTTTGAAAGGTTTTGTAGTTGTTGAATGCATGATCTTTTAAATGACACAATCTTCCCAAACAAAAGTTAAATGCTGGCGGATTATTAAGAAAATAATGGATAAAAAAAATAGTTTGTTCTCGTGTTAACACAAGCCCATTATGGGGTAAATGCATATTTGTTGATTCTGCAATATGTAGGGCAGGATAATTAGAAAATGTTGTTTCAGGCTTCGTAGTAGGGAAAAATATGCCCGCAGGCGGGAAAATTTCAGTATTTGGTGGTATGAATAGTAGTGGGGGAAAATCATACGGAGTTTTTGTAAGCTCTTCTTCTAGCTCAGGGGTCTTATTGCTTTCAATAGTGAATAAATGTGATTCATCAAAAAGCAGTGGAGCAGGGGAGGGTGAGTTTTGTTCGGGGTCAAAAGAAGGAGAAAGAGATAGTTTTGCCCATGGCATAAGATCTTCTTGTTCTGGGTAGATTCCTGAAGAAAAGAGGTGGCCTGTAAGGCAGACTGTTCCGGCAACATACATCATCAAAAGCTTTTTAATAAACATTGTATCCCTTTAAAAATTATTCGATCTGCCATTCTTGTTCGATTAAAATACCATGATTTCAAAAATACAAAAAGGGGCTGTTTGAATCTGGTAGCCTTCTGTGCGTCGTCCATTTGCAAGGTTTGCAGTTACCAGTTATGCTCTATGAGCGTTGATTTTTTTAGATGATGGGGAAAAAATGTCCGAAATTGCTGATGCTGGAAAAATTTTATTGTATTATAAATATGTGGAAATTGAAGATCCTGAAGCTATAAAGCGATGGCAAGAGAGGCTTTGTAAGCGCTTAGAACTGACTGGGCGTATCATTATTGCAACAGAAGGCATTAACGGTACTGTTGGAGGAACTGTAGAATCAACAGATGCGTATAAAGCTGCAATGGAAGAACACTTTTTATTTGGCAGTATTGACTTTAAAGAAGCTCCTGGTGATGCTTCATTTTTTCCACGTATGCGCATTGTGGTAAAAGAGGAGATTGTTAACTTGGGTTTAGATACTCAAAAAGTGACAGTCAAAGATGGTGGCAAACATTTAACTCCCGAAGAAGTTCATGAACTTTTAAATAATCCTCCAGCAGACTTAGTAATTTTAGATACTCGCAATAATTACGAATCACGCGTGGGAACGTTTAGAAATTCTTTAACCCCCGATATTCAAAACTTTAGAGAGTTGCCGCAGTATCTTGATGATAATATTCAGCAGTTTGAAAATAAAAAAGTTCTAATGCATTGCACTGGTGGTGTGCGATGTGAGCGTGCAACTGCGTATTTGCAGCAAAAAGGTGTAGCAAAAGAAATTTATCAAATTCAGGGTGGCATTCAGCGTTATATCGAAAAATATCCAGACGGCCACTTTAGAGGTTCAAACTACGTGTTTGATGCGCGGGTTACTGAACGTATTAATGCGGACATTTTAAGTAATTGTGATTTATGTCAGATTCCTTGCGATGAATACCAAAATTGTATGAATGCTTTTTGTAACAAACAGTTCATCGGATGTGCTGATTGTGTGATTGGATTTAACGAAACTTGTAGCAAAAAATGCATGGATTTGCTTGAAAAAGGTCTTGTTAAACGCCGTCCTGTTGGAAGAAAGAAAGCTGCATACGGTTTATCTTATCAAACAAAAAATGATGCCGTGGGTGTTTAAAGTGTTAACTTTTAAAGAAAACGAACCGCTTGCAGATAAAAACTGGTTTTTAACCGGTGGTCTAGCACGTTATTTTTGTGAACCTGAGACCGTAGAAGAATTCAAAGAAGCACTCGTTTTTGCACGCACTAAAAATCTTGAAATTTTTGTACTTGGACAAGGCGCAAATGTTTTGATAAGCGATGATGGTTTTGATGGACTTGTAATTCGTCCGCGCGTAGAAAATCATACCTTTCCAACTATTACGCAAGAAACAGAGGCTATGGTTTTAGTAACCGCTTCAGCTGGTATGACCGTCCATGATTTGATCGAATTTTGTTTGAAACATCAGATTGTTGGTCTTGAGGAATTCAGTGGAATTCCTGGAACAGTGGGCGGTTCTGTTTTTATTAATCTTCATTATTTTCAATTTTTTTTAAGCCATTTTTTAGTATCTGCTCATGTAGTGCACTGTCAAACTGGTGCTCTTGAACAGGTATCTCTTGATTGGTTTAATTTTGGCTATGATACATCACGCTTGATGGATCGGGATTATTATTTGGTAGACGCCACGTTTAGACTTAAAAAGGTTTCTGATGTAGAAACAGCCTATGCTCAAGGAAGACGTGTTGAAATAATTCGTCATCGCCATGCGCGTTACCCCCATGCTCGCACCTGTGGAAGTTTTTTTAGAAACTTTCATGATAATGAAGTAACGGTGGTAAGTAATGGCAAAAAGATGATTTATGTTGCTTATTACCTTGATAAAATTGGAGTCAAAGGCCAACTGGCTGTGGGAGATGCCATTGTTTCTTACCAACATGCAAATATGATTGTAAATTCCGGCAATGCAACATCGTCTGACATTGTACAATTGGTCAGGTTGATGCAGCAAAAAGTCAAAGATGCATTTGGTATTATGCTGCAGCCTGAATGTCTTTTAATTGGCTTTAAAGACTATCCATTGCTGTAAAATCTACCAGTTTAAAGGATTGACGTTGCATGCGCTTTTTAGAAGTTCAAGGTATTGAGCATTAAAGGTTTGTGCCATTTCGTGCGCATAGTCATAGGCAGTTTTGTTGTTGTTATCGCGTAGTTCTGCATTGCGAATAGGAATGTGTGCATCCTGTGGAAGTTTTTGTGGTGGGATATAATTCAGAATTGCATCTATTGCAGGGTAATTGTATTTTTGGACAGCGATCATTAAAGGGGTTTGTCCTTGAGCATTTTGCATGTTGATGTTTGCACCTCTCTCAAAAGCAAATTGTAAACGTTTTTTGTACGAAGTGATTGTGTCTTTACCTGTTAAGGCATGAGGAAAGTATTCTATCATGCAATGCAAAACTGTGTTGCCAGCACTGTTTTGGTAATTAATATTGGCGTGGCCGCGTTCTTGCAATAACTCACTGATACGTCTATAACCTTTTATAAGTGCAACTGTAAGGGGTGTGCGACCGAGTACATCCTCTACGTCAACTGAAAATGATTCAGGTTCTGCAACGTGAGATCGATAACGCAAAAATCTTAAAAGTCGTTCTTTAAAATTTATCCGTTGTGATTGTTGTTGCTGATGTTCAAGGTGGTCTAAAATAGCATTAACCATACCGATAATCTGAGCAGTATTTCTTTCTGATTCAGGTACTGGTTCTAAAAAATTATGAAGTGGAGTTTGTCCTTTTTTTTCATCAAATGCCAACGGATTTGCACCTTCAGAAAGTGCTTGATTAAGTAACGTAAGATCACGTGCGTTTAGTGCAGCATACAGGAGTTTTTGAGCCTCAGTTGAAACAGATGCGCTTATATAAGCAGTCATAAAGATAAGATTCATACAAAATAGTGATAACGTCCCTATGTGTTTTTTATTCATGAGCAATTCCATTTTAAGCTCTGATATAACCTTTTAATCATGTATATTTAAATTATCAGAAATATCGGTCTAGACGCTATATTTTAAATAGTATGAGCTTATCTTTTTAACAACTGTGCTGGCTATTTATTTTGACGTGGCATTTTTTTTAGGTTTGTTTTATTCTTGCACAAACTAATTAAGCAGAATTTATAGCCAAAAAGGGGCTTTGCATGAAACTTTCACTCAGATGGATTTTTGACCATCTTGATGCGCAATGGACTGATTTTAAAGCGGAAGATATTGTAGCTCGTTTTAATATGGCTACGGCTGAAATTGA
>Ga0169931_10009370_pt1 | contig 14125 bp, 10 predicted proteins | sample Kivu_15m_20L_FD_129675 | JGI IMG/M metagenome (GOLD analysis project Ga0169931, IMG submission 129675) | Freshwater microbial communities from Lake Kivu, Western Province, Rwanda to study Microbial Dark Matter (Phase II) - Kivu_15m_20L... | ecosystem: Environmental > Aquatic > Freshwater > Lake...
TCCAGGAGCAAGGTAATCCACGTTGATCCCGACTTCGCCTTCACTGGCAAACACTCGTCCTGGCTTCAGTTCCTTGCCGATGTACTTGCGCTCAGTGATCGCGATCTCGTCGGGTCCCACATTCACAAAGAATACGTAGAAAACCAAAAACCCAGCGACTAATAGCATCAGGATTGGAAACAAGATTAGCCACACATTGATTTCGTTCATGGCTCCTGAGTCTGAGGGCCCTTTGCTGATCCAGCAATCGGCAGAGTTTTCCCACTCCTTCTTCCCCACCCCTCTCCGTGCTATGAAGAGGATCCATGACAGACTCCACTCTCACCATTCTAGGATGCGGCACTTCGACCGGAGTACCGATCGTGGGCTGCCGCTGCAAAGTCTGCCTTTCTCGAAACCCCAAAAACAAAAGACTGAGAGCCTCGGTCTGGCTTCAGACTCGGGGGAGGAGCCTTCTGATCGACACTGCCACCGATTTGAGGGAGCAGGCGCTCCGGCACCGGATCTTTCATGTGGATGCCGTCCTCTACACCCACCCTCATGCCGACCATGTGGGCGGAATCGACGAGCTTCGGACCTATAACTTTCTCCAAAAGAGCGACCTACCCATTTACGGCAACGCCTGGACCCTGGAGGAGCTCACCACCCGCTTTCCCTACATTTTTAAGCCCCGCGGTCCTGTCGAAGGGGGCGGCATTCCGCAGCTCATCCCCCACCTCATTTCTGGGACGAGCAAAGCCCTGGATATTGCTGGGGTTCCGATCACGCCTATTCCGGTCAACCATGGCTCCCAAGAATGCCTCGGCTTCAGGGTCGACTCCGTTGCCTACGTCACGGATTGTAGCTATATACCTCCCAGCTCGCTTGATCGGCTTAAAGGGCTTTCCGTTCTGGTCCTCGATTGTCTGAGGCTAGAAAAGCACGGGACGCATTTTAATCTCGATCAGGCGCTCGAAACGGTTCGAGCACTGCGTCCGAAGAAAGCCATTCTGACGCATCTTGGCCATGACTTCGACTATCAACCCTGGGTCAGGAGACTCGGGCGGGAAGCTCAATCTCCCACCCAAATCACCCTGGCCTACGACGGACTCAAAGTCCGATGGAGAAAGGCCCCTCAGGCCGGAGGCGTAAAATGATCGTTGGTGTTCCAAAGGAAATTAAGAACAAAGAAAACCGCGTCGGCATGGTGGTTGCGGGTGTTCGCGCCCTCACTCATGCAGGTCACAAAGTACTCATTCAACACAACGCAGGCCAAGGGGTGGGCATCAGCGATGATGACTACCGCAAAGCGGGCGCAACGATCATCGAGACTGCAAAAGAAGTCTACGACAAGGCCGACATGATCGTAAAAGTGAAGGAGCCGCTCCCCGAGGAGTATCCGCTGCTTCGCGAAAACCAGATCCTCTACACCTACCTACACCTTGCAGCCGACGAGCGCCTCACCAAGGCCCTCATGGAGCGCAAAATCGTGGGGATTGCTTACGAAACCATTCAGCCTACTGATGGCTCGCTCCCACTTCTGGCTCCCATGTCTGCAGTGGCAGGCCGCATGGCAACCCAAATTGGTGCAACCTACTTGCAACATGATCACGGCGGTAAGGGCATGCTCCTGGGCGGCGTGACTGGCGTGGATCGCGCCAAGGTCGTCGTACTGGGCGGCGGTGTGGTCGGGATCAACTCTGCCAAAATGGCAGTGGGTCTCGGTGCACAAGTCTCAATTCTCGACACCAATGTGCACCGCTTGGATTACCTGTCGGACATTTTTGGAAACGAGATCACCACCCTCTATTCCAACAGCGAACAGATCGAAAGGGCGGTTCTCTCCGCCGACCTCGTGATCGGAGCGGTGCTGGTGCCAGGAGCCAAGGCTCCCAAGCTCGTCACTCGTGAGATGGTGTCGCTCATGCAGCCTGGATCGGTGATCATCGACGTCGCCGTGGATCAGGGCGGCTCGGTTGAAACCTGCCGGCCCACGAGCCACGAACACCCCACCTACACGGTGGATGGCGTGATTCACTACGCGGTTCCTAATATGCCAGGAGCAGTCCCACGGACTTCGACCTACGCACTCACCAATGTGACGCTCAAGTATGCGCTCATGCTCGCCAACCTCGGTTGGAAGCAAGCCGTCTCTAAGGACGAAGCACTCCTCAAGGGCGTCAATATTTTGAACGGCAAGGTGGCCTACAAGCAGGTCGCCGATGATCTCGGCCTGCCTTTCGAGGCAGTCAGGATCTAAGCTCTTTTTGAAGCTCGGAGAGAACCCCGGGGGCAGAAGCTGCTCCCGGGGTTTTTTGTTTTTTGAAGCCTGATGATCTGCCAGTTACACTAGTGGAGCATGTCCGAGAAAAAAGACGAAGCAGCTGGCGCCGCCCCTGCGGCTCCCAAAGCCAAGCCACCCTTGATGATGATTCTGCTCCTGGTCAATGTTCTGGCCGGACTGGGCGCCGTGGGCATGCTCGTCTATAGCAAGATGATGTTTAAGCGGGCCCCGATCACTGAGAGTGGAGAGGCAGAGAAGCTCAAAAAGAAATTTGAGAAACCCAAGCCCGAAGGCCCTCCTGGTTCTCTGAGTTTTCAGTCAGTGACCATCAACCTCTCCCCTCCTCAGTCAGGCTCAGGGGGAGACAATAAAATTCACTACGCCACTCTCGCTTTTGCACTCACTACTGTGGATCAAGCGGCGGCAGGACGCCTGGAGTCCGTCAGGCCACTTCTCCAAGATCGAATGATTTCGATGGTCAGCAGGCGTAGCTATCCAGATCTGACCTCAGTGCAGGGAAGATACCTGCTTCGAACTCAGCTCCGCGAAGCGGCCAATCAGCTCGCCAAAGAAGTCTTGGTGACTGACGTCTACTTCACTGAGTTTGTGGTTCAGTGATTAAAAGCGAGCCCCTACGCCCAAAACCATCCCCAGCACGGTGCCTGTTTGATTCTGGGTCGCTCCTGCATCGTTGAACTTGTAGAAGCCCCCCGGCATGAAGACGGCGGCATCGGCCTTGAACTCAAGATTGTCATCCCATTGCAGAGACGCTCCAAAATCAAACTCAGAGCCGTAGGAGGATTCCTGAGCCACACCCGAGCTATTGGTTGCAACGACCTGGCGGCTCCATTGATTAAAATAACTTCCGGATGCTCCCGCAGTCTCTGCGGCACTTGCCATCAACCAGGATCCCCGCCACTGCCATTTACCCGTGGAATACTGGCCACCGAGTTGGAGGTAGTTGGCATTGGTGACCGGAGAATAAAAAGCGTCTGCTGTTGTACCAGCCTGACCCAGGTTTTGGAGTGCATACCCAAACAGGATTGAGCCCAGTCGGTAGTTGGGATTCAAAAAGATGGCCTTGTAACGATCGGCAGCCCCTGCAGGCTGACCCGGGATTTTTCCGGCTTTAGCAGAGAACTGCCAGCTGTCATTGAGTTGATACTTTCCTTCGCCTGCGATCGCAAAACTGCTGTACTCGGCCCCACCCATCTTTCCTGTAACGATGGGAGCCTCAGCTCCCAGCTCAAACTTAGAGAGCTTCTTGCGGACAAAAATATCCCAGGTCGTGTAGTTGAAACCGCCGGCATTGATCGAGCCCAGGTACACTGAGTTTCCTGCGCCGCCCAGTCTGCGAATAAAATTTACGCCGCCTTCAAATCCCTCATCCCCATTCTCGTACTTGAGAGCCAAAGAGTAATCCGACACTCCGGTGGATCCGGCCAGTCGATCTCCGAGGGTGTACTTCACACTCGAGGGAATGAACGAAAAAGCTCCAAACTTCGAAACCATCCGAATGACATCCCCCGTGGAGGCATAGCGATCCCACAGACCGTCTCCCGAGTTCCAAACCAGCCCGAGACCCCAATTGAGCGGAGCCCTTCCGACTTGAAGGTTTCCAACATCCGTCAGCGCTTCGAGCCAAAATCGCTGCGCGCTTAAAGTAGCCCCATCCGAAAAAGTGGAGTCATACGTCCTCAGATGGCGAGCCGAGGTGGCACCCCCACCCGCGTCTCCGAAAAAGCCTCCCGAGGGCGTGCCCATCCAAAGCTCGGAGCGAATCGAGACGTTGTCGTTGACCAGAACCTTGGGCTTAAGCCGCATGAAGAGGGTCTGAAATTGAGCAGGATCGGAGGGTCCTCGGGGAATCGCATATCCCCCCGTCAAAGGGTTCGCTTCATTCATCGAGTAATTTTTGACCCAATGCGCCTCGGTCCTAAAGTCGCCCGTCCAATCGAGATCCATGGCCAGAGCTCCGTGGGTCATGCTCACTGCGATTGCGGGCAACACCCATTTCCCAATCTTTTTCATAAGATCCCTCTCTCCTACGATTGATCTTTGGTTCTATGGAGGGCTATTTTCTCCGTCAAGGAGATTCCCGGTCGTATGCAGCGCATTGCTCGATTCATACTGGTCTGCTCGATCCCATTCGCGGTCGCGGGAGTCTACCTCGCCTCGCTCTACCATCAGCTCGAGGGCAGCTTTCTTACCCGGCAGGACTTTATTCCGACCCGGATCTACTCGGACGTCACTCGGGTGGCTCCTGGCGCACCTCGTTCTTGGGTCGAGCAGAGACTCAAGGCCCTGGGATATTCGCCTTCGCGATCCGGCGAAAACCTGAGCTTTACGCTTCACCCCATTCGCTACCCCGAATCCTTGATCCCTGAACAACACCCAACTTGGAGCGCAGCTCAAGAATCCAAGACCCTGCACCTTGAGTTCGAGGGAGCCGGAAATCAATCCAATCTGGCCGAACTCGTCTCCATTCGAATCGAGGACTCCGAGACTCCCGAAATCTACCTGGAACCGGAGCTCGTCGGCTCGCTAGGGGCTCAGGACAAAAAGCAGGTCCGAGAATGGGTTCCACTTGCCGATATCCCGCCCCCCATCTGGCAGGCGATCCTGGCCATCGAGGATCAACACTTTTTGGATCATATCGGACTCGACTGGAGAGGCCTGGCTCGAGCAATCTTCGTCAATCTCAAGCAGCTACGATTCGCTCAGGGCGGAAGCACGATCACCCAACAACTCGTGAAGAACCTCATGGAGCGTCACGACAAAAACCTCTTTCGAAAAATCAACGAAGCGCTCCTCTCAGTGTTGCTTGAAATCCGATACACCAAAGAGGAAATCCTCGAACGATACCTCAATGAAGTTTATCTGGGTCAAATCGGCAGCCTTGAGATTCACGGTGTCTCTGAAGGTGCGAAATATTTTTTTGGAAAGCGCCTCGCAGAGATCGATCTCCATGAGGCTGCCCTTATGGCTGGGCTGATTCGAGGCCCTGGATACTACTCACCCTATCGCTATCTCGACCGAGCGCTCGAACGACAAAAGCTCGTCCTCAGTAAGATGGTAGAGACAGGACATATCGCCTCGGAGGAAATGAAAGACTACTCGCGCAAAAAAATTCGGCTCGCTCCTCCTCAGACCTCTGCCAATAACAAAGCCCCTTATTTCGTGGATTTCGTAAAGGCCGAGCTCTTGCGCAAACTTGAGGATCGATACAATGAAGAAACGTTGTCCGAGGCAGGCCTGAGGGTCTATACCACGCTCCTTCCTCATCTCAATTCGGCCGCGCAGCGGGCCGTTGCGGAGGGCGTGGGATCACAAGAAAAAACGCTCGAAGCAGCCAAGCAAAAGGCCCTTGCCGACAATGCCCGACGGACTAAGAAAAAAGCGCCCCCCTCTCCCTCGGTTTCTCCATCGCCCGAACCTGAGCTCAGATTAGAGGGCGCACTGGCTGCCGTGGACCATCGCACAGGATTTATCCGCGCCTTGGTGGGGGGCCGAAACTACTCTCAAACCAGTTTTAATCGAATTCTCAATATGAAGCGCCAAGTGGGCTCGACGTTTAAACCCATCGTTTTCTTGGCCGCTCTTCAAAAAGGCAAAGATTCCGCCGGAACCCCATTCACCCCGGCTTATCCCATCGAGGACGCCCCCTTTCATCTGACTTACGATCGCAGTCAGCCCACCTGGTCTCCAAAAAACTACGAGCCTGAGTTTGAAGGCTGGATCACTCTGCGCCGGGCGCTCGCTCACTCGATCAATACCGCCTCTGCCCGGCTCGCCAACGAAGTGGGAATTCGAGAAATCATCAATACGGCTCGTGCTCTAGGAATCGAGGGGGATCTCCCTGAGGTTCCCTCCATTACATTGGGCACCCCGGAGCTCTCTCCCGTGGAGCTCCTCAAAATCTACTCAGCGATCGCCAACCACGGCCAAAGTGATGAACTCACAGTGATTCGGGCGATCACCTTGGACGACGGGACATCTGTGGCAAGATTTGTGGTCAATCCTCAATGGGTGGCTGATCCTGCACCCGTGGATGCACTCGTGGATCTCATGACCACGGTCTTCGAGGATGGCACAGCCACACCTTCCAAAAACTGGGGCTGGAGCCGACCCTCCGCAGGAAAAACGGGGACGACGAGCGCCCATCGTGACAGCTGGTTTGCTGGCTTCACCCCACAGCTCACTGCAGTCGTATGGGTGGGATGGGACCATGTCCCCCCAGAGGTTCAAAAGCTGCCCAAACTCACGGGTGCAACGGCGGCTCTTCCCATTTGGGTGAGCTTCATGAAGGAAGCCCACCTCGGTGAACCCGTGGAGCCCTTTCCCGCGAGTCCCCATCTCGTTGAGGCGCAAATCGATCAAAAGTCTGGACTCAAAGCTCGAGCTGACTGTCCGCTCGAGCAGATCCTCACTGAAAAGGTCCTTCAAAACTTGGAGTTCTCTCAGGAGGGGTGTGCTTCTCAGTACCCGCCCTCCCTTCGAGAGGTGAAGAGCAATTAAATCCAATCGTCATCCTCGCCCCAAAACTTAAATTTTTTTTGACGGGTCCCCTAAAACCCAGGGGTGTCCGTATTTTTGACAAGAACTGTTAATTTCCTCAGGGTTTTCCAAGGAATGGGCGATACGCCGGTGAGAGGAACGGGTAACCATGTTGGTCATCGTCGGCGCACTCACAGTGATTCTCTGCGTTTTTGGCGGCTACGCCGTCGTTGGCGGTGGTCACCTCGACGTTCTGTGGCAGCCTTCTGAGTTCATCATCATTGGTGGCGCCGGTATTGGGGGTCTTTTGACCTCGGCTAATCCATCGACCATCAAGGCGATGATTCATCAAGTGTTAGGCACCCTCAAAGGGCCTCCGGTTTCCAAGAAGATTTACCTTGATGCCCTCCTGCTGTTGTTTGAACTGACCAAAACGGCCAAGGCAAATCCCCTTTCACTTGAGCCCCACGTCGAAAAACCTGACGCCTCAGAAATTTTCAAAAAGTACCCTGGCATTCTTCATAACCATCATGCGATCGAGTTTATCTGCGACACTCTCAAGGTTCAGATCAGCTCGCCCATGAGTCCCTATGATCTAGAAGAGCTCATGGATGCAGATATTGCTGTCGTCCACGAAGAAGAGAACAGGCCTCCTGCAATCGTGACTCGAGTCGGTGACGCTATGCCCGGCCTCGGAATCGTGGCAGCCGTGCTCGGCGTGGTTCATACGATGGGTAAGCTTTCTGAGGGTAAAGAGGCCGTGGGTAACTCTGTGGCAGCCGCTCTCGTGGGAACCTTCATCGGGATTTTGATCTCTTACGGATTCATGCAGCCTTTGGCCGCAAAGATGGAGCTCAACAACCAAGATGGTGGAAAACTGTTTTCAGTCTTGAAGGCAGCTTTGCTTGCCTACGCAAAAAATTGCTCCCCAAAAGTATGCGTCGAGTTTGCGCGACGAACGATTCCTGCAGAATTTCGTCCGTCGTTCGAGGAAGTCGATAAGGCAACTTCGAGTGCGGGTAAGGCCGCCGCGTAATCTATGGCAGACGCACCGGTCATCGTCATCAAGAAGAAAAAAGGCGGTGGTCACGGTGGCCACCACGGCGGTGCCTGGAAAGTGGCTTACGCTGACTTCGTGACGGCCATGATGTGCTTCTTTATGGTGATGTGGCTCCTCGGAGCCGATGAAGAAACCAAAGCGGCGATCTCGCATTACTTCAATCATCCAAACACCCCCTACAATATGGGGAGAGACCCGCAGTCCGATGAGGCCAGACCCCTGGGAGAACAGCAGGGCGCGGGTGAGGCGCTCTTAAAGGGGTTGGATGGTCAGACTCCGGATGAGATGGTCGAAAAACCAATGCGTCCCGTGCAGCAGCAAAGGATCGCCCACCAAGAACTCGGAGAGCTTGCGCAAGAAGTGATGGAAGACCAGCTCTACGGGCTGGATGTGAGTCTCGATACCCTGAAATTCTCAGTTCCAGAGGAGCTGCTTTTTAATCCAGGTCAGACCGCACTCAAGCCGGGTTCCGAAAAATACTTGGCTCGCCTGGGACGAATCCTGTCGACCTACAAAGGCTTTGTGAAGATCGAAGGCCACACGGATGACCAGCCCGAGGCGGGATCCAAAATCGGAAGTCAGTTCGAGTTCTCTCTCACACGAGCAGTCCAAGTTATGAAGTACCTCGTGCAAAAGGATTTCGTGAGCGAGGAGCGGCTTTTACCCGTGGGAACAGGGGCACGCAAACCCTACACTGGGGGTCGAAATCCGGCTGCCCAGCAGAAAAATCGTCGCATTGAGTTTACGCTCAGCTCAGAACGCGCCTTTTAGCTCTTCAACAGCTGTCTACTCTTTTGACACCTCAGACCCTAGGCTAGCCCTACAAAGCCCCGAATTTTCAGCCAAAACCATTGCCTTCAATCTCTCAACCCCTGGTCCAGAGGTTGCTCTGTCTCTGGGTTGGATGAGTTTGCGCACACACTTTAAACCAGCTATCGACCGGGGGGTTCTCGTCCTCCTCATTGCACTGACTCTTGCCTCAACGATCTCCTGGATCTTGAGCCGCTTTGAGTTTCACACGCTCGAGGCGGCCCTTTACAACACCCAGACTTCGCTCAGTCTCACCGGCAAGCTTGGGAGTCGTCCCGATCCTCGGATCGTTTTGCTCACGATTGACGACTCGACACTCTCCCACTTCCAGGAGTTAAGCCCCCTATCGATTCGCACTCACACCCAGATCCTAGAGGCCATCGCTCGGCATCGCCCTCTCGCTGTGGGTTACACCCTCAATTTGGCGCGTTCTGCCGGGCTTGAGCCCGAAACCGATCGCCCCTCGGCCCTCAAGTCGTTTGCAGCTCTGGCAAAAGATCTCCGACAAAACAATATCCCCGTCGTTATTGGCACCACCTATGATGTGACTGGAGAGATTCTGCCCCCATTTCCACTCAGCACCTTGCCTCACGGACTGGCTCTCATACATCGCGATGGGGCCGGACTTTCGGGAGATAAGGTTTCTCGGCGTGCCCTCTTGAGACTCGCGGAGAGGCCTGCTTTTTCGTTGGTGCTCGCGCACGAAGCCGGCCTTCGAGAAATCAATTCTACGGTACGGGGATCTTTTGAAATCCCCGAGATCGATGCGAGGTACTTCTCTTTTCGCTATCACGGAGACCCCTCCCAGGCTTATCCGAGGGTCTCTGCCCAGGATCTTTTTAGTCAAAAGACTCCTCCTGATGCCCTGGCTGGAAAAATCGTACTGATCGGGAGCGCACTCCAGGAGGAGCCGAGCGATTTCTCGGTCACTCCTTTTTCACAAGAGCCTTGGGCAAGCCCCAAACTTGCGCTGCATGCCACTATCCTGGATTCGCTCCTGGCCGACGATGGACTCCTCCGATCAGGCGCTCTCGTCAGCAGCTTGCTGACTCTCGCCTCCTCCGCGCTCGTTATCCTCTTGGTCCTGAAACTCTCGCCTCTCCTAGGAGTCCTTTCGAGCGTTAGCTTTGCAGGCCTCCTTTTTATTTTTACCCTGGCCCTGTTTCAGGCCCCCTTGGGAGTGTGGGTTTCTACTGCCCATCCGTTTCTGGGCATGCTTGCCGCCTACTACCTGGCTGTGCCCTACAGGCTACTTCAAGAGCACCAGCAGCGCTCGCGCCTCCAGCGGAGCCATGAAGTGCTCATGCAGGTCGAGGAGCTAAAAACAAACTTCCTCTCTCTGGTGACCCACGACCTCAAGACTCCTGTGGCTAGAATTCAAGGTTTAGCCGAGGTGCTCCTCATGAAAGCCAGCTCCCGCTTAGTGGAGCGTGACATCCAGAGCCTCCACCACATTGTGGAGTCCACCGATGAGCTCAATCGTTTCATTTCGAGCATTCTGGAACTTGCCAAGATCGAAAGTGCCGAGCTCAAGCCTCGCTTCGAATCTAAAGACCTCAATCGCCTGGTTGAAAAAGCCGTGGATGGATTTAAAGCTCCCGCGCGTGCCAAACACTGCCGAATCGAGACCGAACTGGATCCCCTTTTCCCGATCGCCATGGATCCTTCGCTGATCCAGAAGGTGATCCACAACCTTTTGGATAATGCGATAAAATACTCCCCCGAGGGGTCAACCATCCATGTTCGCACTCGCGAGATCGACTCTCAGGTCGAGTTTTCGGTGAGAGATGAGGGCGTGGGCCTGAGCGCTCTCGAGCAAGAGCAGCTCTTTCAAAAGTTTTATCGAGCAAAGAACTCTGCCACCTCTCATGTGGGTGGATCGGGCTTGGGCCTCTACCTCTGTAAGTACTTTATCGAGGCTCACTCAGGTTCGATTGATGTCGAGAGTTCGTCTGGAGCAGGGAGCGCCTTTATTTTTAGGCTGCCACTGGAGCAGCCCACGGTTCAAAAAGGGTTAAAACCCGGACTTAAGACCATACCTCTCGCCACCCCCTCTCAAAAACCACAAGAAGGACGCGCATGATGTTTCGAGTACTGGTTGTAGATGATGATGCGGATCTCAGACTGTCAGTGGCTTCGGCGCTCTCCGAAAGCAATTACACGGTGGATCAAGCGATCCATGGAGAGGAGGCTGTAAATCGCGTCCGCGCCGGAAAATACAATCTGGTGTTGCTGGATGTGAACATGCCTCACATGACCGGACTCGAGGCGCTCAAAGAAATCAAAGCCCACGATCCCTCGATCATTGTGATTGTGCTCACCGCTTTTTCGAACATTCGAGATGCGATCGAAGCCACCCGAAACGGTGCCTACAATTATCTAGAAAAGCCAATTAAGGCCGATAATTTGGTCTATCTTGTGGACAAGGCCCTCAAGGCCCACAACCTGGTTAAAAACATTTCTCTGGCAGCCCCTGTATTCAAGCTCCAAAACGGGAGTGAGTTTGTGGGTCAAAGCTCAGAGATGAAACGAATTTTTGGTGTGATCGACAAGCTTTCACAGGTCGACACCGCGGTTCTCATCCGGGGCGAGAGCGGGACTGGCAAAGAGCTCGTGGCCCAAGCTCTGCACTTTAATGGCCCAAGAAAAGAAAACCGTTTTGTCACCGTGAACTGCTCTGCAATTCCTGAAAACCTAATCGAGAGCGAGTTTTTTGGACACGAAAAAGGCGCCTTCACTGGGGCCGATCAACGTAAAATCGGCAAGTTTCAATATGCTGACGGGGGGACGCTGTTTCTCGATGAGATCGGTGACATCTCCGCAGGAATGCAAGTCAAACTCCTTAGAGCACTACAGACCAAGCGCTTTACTCCAGTGGGGGCCAATCGTGAGATCGAAGTCGATGTGCGCATCGTTGCGGCGACCAATCGCAACCTAGAGGAGATGATTCGCTCGGGTCAGTTCCGTGAGGACCTTTTTTATCGGCTCAACGTCCTCCCAGTTCATCTGCCCCCCCTCCGTCAGCGAAAAAACGATATCGATCATTTGGTTCGATACTTCATTGAGAAGTTCAATCAGCAACAGCGCAAGCAGATCTCCGGAGTCAGTGATGAAGCCATGGAGCTACTGCGGGCTCACGCCTGGCCCGGAAATATCCGTGAGCTTGAAAATGTGATTGAGCACGCTTTTGTGATCGAAAGCGAAGATGAAATTAGAACTTCGAGCCTTCCGGGGTCCCTCACCGGCAGAAAGGACCTCCTCGACGAGGAATCTGAGGCGATGGACGCAGACGAGGTCTTAAGCCCAGAAATTTTATCAGGAGCCCCTCTCTCCATCGAAACGGGCTTCAGGCTCGACATCAACCACTTGGACTTTCAAGCCAACAAAGAGGAGTTTGAGCGCCAGTTTTTGATCTCAGCGCTTAAGGCGTTCAAGGGCCGAATTAACCAGACTGCTCTTCATGCCAACATCCCTAAGAAAACCCTTCTTCGAAAGCTCGAGAAGTATGGGATTAAGGCCAAAGAGTACTCTTAAATACTCCCTTTAGAGTTTCTCTAGGGCCGACTCATCTACTTTGATGTTTGCTTGCTCGCGGAGCTTGGAAACATATTCAGTGGCCAGACGCTGCCGGAGCATGCCTCGTACCTTGAGCTCTACTTCTTCAAAACTCTGGGTGCGGCCTATCTTTTTGTCCATGATCCGAATGACGTGATAGCCGTAAAGAGTCTTCACAGGACCCACAAGGTCCCCGGTCGAGGCAGCAAAAGCGGCTTTTGTGAATTCTTCCGCGAGCTGATCTCTCGTAAAATAACCGAGCTCTCCGCGGTTGTTCTTGGCTGAGGGGTCACGAGACATCTGTTCAGCGAGCTTTTGAAAGTCGGCGGAGGGCTCTTTTGCTTTACGCATGATCTCGCGCGCCTCGGCCTCGGTCTGCGTCAGGATGTGCTGGGCTCTGACCTGATCCGTACTAAAGAGCAGCTTATTCTTGTCATAGAACTTCTTGGCTGCCGAATCGGTCAGCTTGCTCGAGAGATTCTTATCCAAGAGGTAGCCCACCATCTGCTGACGCTTGAAGGCTTCGACGGCTGCTTTCACTTGTTCGTTTTCATCGGCCTTCTGGCGCTCAGACTCTTGAAAGAGAATCTCTTGCTCAATCAAAGACGAGAGGATCTGTCTTCGACTATTGGAGTCTTTTAAGATGTTGCCCTTCTGTCCGTCATTAAATTGACTGAGGGCTCCCTTGAGATCCTGCTCGGTGAACTGTCTCTTGCCAACCGTGGCTAACACGGCCGCCGAAGCTTCAAATGCAAAAAGAGATGCCGCCAGCACTCCCAGGATCTTCTTGTTCATCATCAAACCCTCTTGATTAGACTTTGGTTCAAACAAACTTTTTAAACAATCTGTCGTAATGCTCCTGCACCTTGGAGAGATTCACGCTGCTCAAAAAGCTTGAGAAACTCATCCAAACCGCAACCCCATTTAAATCCGCAAATTGAGGGGGCAAAAACACAGGAGCATCAACCACCCCCTCTTGGTGCTTGCGGTACAACAAAGGCACGTCTTCGACTGAAAGTTTGCCAACAAACAAAAAGGGAATCAACTCCGGCTTGCCTGCACGAATGGCTGCTCGCATGAAGTTGTAATTTTCTACAAAGCCCCGGCAGTAGGAGATGTCCTTGGTAAAGGGCGCCCCCCCTTCAATCACCCCCCCGCGGAAAACCCGCAGGGCGTTCGCCATGCATTCGTCCTCGGAATACCCTTCGGTGCGGTAGAATTCGATGACTTCGAGGAGATTGGCGCCCTCTTCAGCCTTCTCGATCCCAAGAATACGGTCATTGATCTGACGGGCGCGGCGCGGGTAGCTCCTAAATGTGAAGATCTCCATGAGGACTGCCAAGCCCTCTTGGGTCGAGGAACAGCGTGGCGGACCCTTGGAGAGCCACTTAGCGACATGCTGATGGTTTCCATTGAGTGTCGTTCCGACATGGACCCATCCCTCATGCACTTCCAAAATATCAATGTCTCTTCGCGAGAAGTGAGTGCCGTCTTTGATTTTAACGGTATCTCCTCCGGCAGCAGCATCCGCCAGGATGCCATCGGAGAGTTTGGACTTCACGCGGTCCTCACCAAAAACGCTCTCAAATCTGCGATTGAGCTCATCGACTACTTGTGAGGCTTCAAGGTCCTTGGGGTACTCGGCGCCCAGACTCGAGTCATCAATCCCTGAGAGAATCCCATAAAGAGTTCGACCGAGCTCCGAGACACTCCGGCCTTCATCAAAAAAGCAGTCTTTGGGAGAACCGTAGAGTTTGCGGCTATAATCCCAGAATTTTTTGGTCCCTCGGTTCTGGAGCATCCGGACCACATCCCGGTATTGCTCAGCAATTTGGATGAGCAAGTGGCCCAGCTCATCGTCATCTCCTAGGCTCGATTTGATATCCGAGATCAGACCTTTAAACTCATCGAGCTTTTCTTTGGGATCAAATCCCAGAACA
>Ga0169931_10009372_pt1 | contig 14124 bp, 7 predicted proteins | sample Kivu_15m_20L_FD_129675 | JGI IMG/M metagenome (GOLD analysis project Ga0169931, IMG submission 129675) | Freshwater microbial communities from Lake Kivu, Western Province, Rwanda to study Microbial Dark Matter (Phase II) - Kivu_15m_20L... | ecosystem: Environmental > Aquatic > Freshwater > Lake ...
CCTATGTAATGGCAGACTGTGACCTTCCCAATGCAATAGAAAATTTGGTAGATGGATCCTTTTTCAATTCGGGCCAAAGTTGCTGTGGAATTGAAAGAATATACGTTTCGGAAAAAATCTTTAATGATTTTGTCGATGGGTTTGTTTCACTTACTAAAAAATACAATTTAGGAAATCCCTTAGAACCAAGTATCAATCTGGGACCCATGGTCCGATCCCAGGCGGCGGACTTTGTTAGATCTCAAGTTGAAGAAGCGACCCGCAAAGGTGCCGATTTGCATACCACTGCAAAAGATTTTCCATTCGAAAAAGAAAAAACAGCCTATTTAGGGCCAAGAGTCTTGACCAAAGTGGATCACAGCATGAAAGTCATGAGAGAAGAAAGTTTTGGTCCTATAATTGGAATTATGCCTGTCAAAGATGATCAGGAAGCTATTCAGCTAATGAATGATAGTCCTTATGGATTGACAGCATCCCTTTGGACAAAAGACAAGGAGCATGCAAAGATTTTGGGAAACAAAATCCAAACAGGAACTGTTTTTATGAATCGATGTGATTACCTAGACCCAGCACTTGCTTGGACAGGCGTGAAAGACACAGGTAGAGGGATCACTCTGTCTCTATTCGGTTACCACCAACTTACTCGAGTAAAGTCATTTCATTTAAAAGGTTAAACATGGAACTCAAAGGAAATTGGAATTATCCAACATCAATTCGTTTTGGTAAAGGAAGAGTCAACGAACTCCCTTCCCTATGCAAAGAACTGGGAATTTCAAGACCACTCCTTGTAACGGATCCAGGTTTCGCGAAACTACCACAATTAGAAAATATTAAAAATATCCTAAAAAATGCAAGTATTCCAGTTGAGCATTTCTTTGATCTAAAACCCAATCCTGTCGGAAGAGATGTACAATGTGGCGTAGATTTTTATAAAAAACACAATCGGGATGGTATTATCGCATTAGGTGGTGGAAGTGCATTGGATGTAGGAAAAGCCATCGCTCTAATGATAGGACAAAAATACCCTTTATGGGATTTTGAGGATGTCGGAGACAATTGGCTCAAAGTCGACCCCCAAGGAATAGCACCTTGCCTGGCGATTCCCACTACCGCTGGCACAGGTTCCGAAGTGGGCCGTGCCAGTGTGATCGTTGAAGAGAAAGAACACCGTAAAGTAATAATCTTCCATCCAGGGATGCTCCCACAGAGAGTCCTAGCGGATCCAGAGCTGACGATAGGGCTTCCTCCTTTTCTAACAGCCGCTACTGGAATAGATGCATTTGTACATTCTTTTGAAGCGTTTTGTTCTCCATTCTATCATCCAATGGCTCAAGGTGTAGCCTTACAAGCTATGAAGTTGATTCGGGAACACCTAACAATTGCATTCCATGATGGCAATAATATAGAAGCTAGATCTCATATGCTCTGTGCTTCTATGATGGGGGCAACTGCCTTTCAAAAAGGATTGGGGGGAGTTCATGCTCTAGCCCATCCGATTGGGGGTATCTTTGACACTCATCATGGTTTAACAAATGCAATACTATTGCCTTATGTGATGTTAAGAAACGAATCTGCTATTTCAGAGGCATGCATCGCTATAGGGAGGTATCTAAATCTAAAAAAGTCAGGCTTTGCCGGTTTTTTGGATTGGATTTTGGAATGGCGTAGCGAGCTCAAAATTCCCAATTCTCTGAAGGAAATCCAAGTAACTGGCGAAAGAAAAGAAGAGTTGGGAAGACTTGCCAAAGCAGATCCCAGTGATGGAGGGAATCCAATAGTTCTCCAGGCAAAAGATTACGAGAAGATATTTGTCAATGCCTTGGAAGGGAACCTTCGTGGCTAAGAATCCCATTATCGGAATCACTGCCTACCCATTTGGCGAAGGGCACGGATACCACACGCCTCCTCTCTATGTGAAATGCATTGTCCATGCTGGTGGAACACCGATCTTATTTCCACCCGTTGGGCCCCATCATTCCGAAGACTGGTTAGATGTAATTGATGGTCTCGTACTTGTCGGAGGAGGTGATATAGAACCAACGTTTTTTACAGATAAGACGCATGAGACGATCTACAATCTTAACCCCGACAGAGACGAAACTGAGTTAGAACTTTGCCAAAAGGCAATACAAAGAAGGAAGCCAATATTGGGGATATGCAGAGGTCTTCAAATTCTCAATATATCTCATGGTGGAACCTTGCATTTGCATCTACCCGATATTGTTTCTGGAGAGGTGGATCACAGGGTAGCTCCTCGAGATCCAGTGATCCACTCAGTAAAAATCGATCCCAACTCAGACTTGGCCACAATCATTGGAAAAACCACAGCAGAGATTTCTAGTTGGCACCACCAAGCTATTGACCAAGCCCCAAAGGGGTTCAAACCTGTTGCTTGGGCAGAAGACGGAGTGGTTGAGGCCATCGAAATTGACGGTCATCCTGAGATCATTGCCGTACAGTGGCATCCAGAACTCACAGCATTCCAGGATCCAGATCAAATGAAAATTTTTGAACACTTTGTAACCAAATGTAAAAAAATATGACCTCTTTGGATTCACCGCAGCTCAAAAAAACTCTCTCTACTTTACATTTATGGGGAATCGCTGTAGGACTTGTCATATCTGGAGAATACTTCGGTTGGAGCTATGGATGGAATAGTGCAGGAACTTTGGGATTCCTCTCAACTACTTTGTTTGTTGCATTCATGTATTCTTGTTTTATATTTAGCTTTACTGAATTGACAACCTCTATACCTCACGCTGGAGGTCCCTTTGCCTATGCCAAAAAGGCTCTCGGACCCATAGGAGGCTATTTTGCCGGTGCTACAACTCTCATAGAATTTGTGTTCGCTCCACCAGCGATTGCTCTAGCCATTGGATCGTATCTAAAAATCCAATTTCCGGATTTGGAACCAAAAAGTGCGGCAACGGCATCTTACTTTGTATTTATGGCATTGAATTGGCTTGGAATGGGAATAGCGGCAACCTTCGAACTTTTTATAACGATTCTTGCTATCCTTGAATTATTGGTTTTTATGGCTGTGGTTTCTCCTGGTTTTCGACTTGAAAACTTTATACAAAATGGATGGGCAGGATCGAATTCTTTTGGATCAGGTTCTATTTCAGGAATATTCCATTCGATACCATTCGCCATTTGGTTTTTTTTGGCAATTGAAGGTGCGGCCATGGCGGCAGAAGAAGCCAAAGATCCTACTAAAACTATTCCCAAAGCTTATTTAGCAGGAATTGGAACTCTCGTCTTTTTAGCATTAGGTGTTATGATCATGGCAGGAGGTGTAGGAGATTGGAGAGAAATTTCAAACATCAATGATCCCTTGCCTCAGGCGATGAAAAGAGTCGTGGGGGAGGGAAGCTTTTGGATGCATATGTTAGTTTGGATTGGACTTTTTGGACTTATTGCTAGTTTTCATGGAATCATCATGGGGTATTCTAGACAAATTTTTGCACTTTCACGTGCGGGTTATTTGCCTAAGTTTCTTTCCAGGTTGCACACTAGTTTTCATACCCCTCACTGGGCTATATTGGCAGGTGGAATTATCGGAATCCTTGCTATTTATAGTGATGAATGGATCCAAATAGATGGTCAACCATTGACTGCGAGTATCATCACGATGAGCGTATTAGGTGCTTTATCTACATATATTCTTTCTATGATGAGTTTGTTCCGACTAAGGAAGTCTGAACCAAATCGAGATAGACCTTACAAAACTCCTCTTTATCCTTACCTTCCTATTTTTGCTTTGATCTCTGCTGTGGTTTGCTTAGTGACAATGATTGTTTTGAATTGGAAAATTTTTCTTATTTTTTTGGCATTGATTGGGTTTGGATTCCTATATTTTCATTTGACTCATAGTCAAAGGAACAATGCTAGCAAGGACCATCTTCTCGACATTTAGGACACAACATTGAATATTCGAAAAGATATATCCAGAACCAATAGAACTAGTCAGGTAAATCAAAAGAATACCTGGCATTGGAATCATCATCCCGATTTTGAAAAAGAGAATGAAATAGCACTGCACCATTTCACCAAAGGATTTATGCCATGGGGGACGCTTGCTTGCAGTGGCTATACAGTTCTAGATTTTCTCGTTGCGCCTCCAGATGTTCTCGCGCAAGTTCTCTTCTTGCGTGCTCTAACGATTGGTGTCTTGCTCTTTATTTCCGTTTATGTGTGGATGGCACCTCCTGGAAAATTGGTAACTTTTTTATCTGCGTTTGGTCCTCTATTTTCCTGCGCAAGTGTTACTCTTATGGCAATGGAATGGAATCCAGGAGCAAATATCTATGGAGCGGGAATAGCAGTTCCTGCCATGAGCTTGAGTTTTCTAACAATGAAGCCTATTTATACCCTAGGAGGCGCGGTTTTTATTTCCTCCTGTTACCTCGGAATCACTTGGTTTTTTGGTAACATTCCTCCCGAATCCTACATTTCATTTGTTTCTAACGGATTCATTTTGATAGGTGTGGTTTTACTTAATGTAGTGCTTTCGGCCCGTGCCCATAAGTTGCGATGGATTGCTTGGTGCAAATCCGTTGAACTGGAAAAGGAAAAGACAATCTCGGAGAATCTTCTCCAAAACATGCTACCACAGATCATAGCAGAACGGTTAAAAGACGGCGAAGGAGTAATTGCAGATGCTCATATGGAAGTGAGTGTCGTATTTTCTGATATCGTAGGATTTACAAAACTTTCCTCAATGATGAGTCCAGAAGATTTAGTAGAGAGGTTGAATGAAATTTTTTCTGAATTTGATACAGAGTGTAGCAAGCTCAGATTAGAAAAAATAAAAACCATCGGCGATGCTTACATGGTTGTAGCTGGTGCGCCCTATCCTAGGAAAGATCATGCGGAAGCCTGTGTTCACATGGCATTGGCCATGCAAAAAGTCCTAAAATTACAAAGAGAAAAGTATGGTGATGATCTCGATGTTCGGATAGGTGTTCATTCTGGAAAAATAGTGGCAGGAGTAATCGGAATGAGCAAATTTGCCTATGACATTTGGGGTGACACAGTGAACATTGCAAGTCGCATGGAATCACACTGCATTCCTGGAAGAATTCAAATCTCAGATGCGACAAAAGCCCTCATTCAAGATTCTTTTTTTCTAGAACCCAGAGGAGAATTGGAAGTCAAGGGCAAAGGAATAATGAAAACTTGGTTTGTTATCAGCGCCAAGTGATTCTATCTTCTGAAGTAGAAATGACCTTACAGAAAGTAAATCTCTTCTGTATTCTCTTTCCCCTTTAATTTAAAATCATTCTTGCGACTCCATGGCAGAGACTTTACATCAGGTTCCAAATCCTCATAGACAGATTTGGAAATGACTAGATTGGAATTCAGATCTTTGGTTACAGATTCTAAGCGTGAAGTTGTATTGACAGTATCCCCAATTACTGTATATTCCAATCTCTCCTCCGCTCCAATGCAACCTGCGATGACATGGCCGTGATGAATCCCTACACCTATCTGAAAGTCGTCGCCATTGGGAAAACGTTTGCCTTTGAGACTTTGTAGCATCAATAGAGCAGTTTGAACGGCCTCTCGTTTGCCATTGGAATTGGAATCAAGCCCAAAGATAGCCAAGATCCCATCCCCAATGAATTTGTCTACTATACCACCGTTGTCTCGAATGATCTGAATCATAGAGGAAAAATATTGGTTCAAAAAAGAAACAAGATCCTTGGGATTGCTGAGTTCCGAAAATGTCGTAAATCCCCTTATGTCCGTCATCATTATTGTTAGGTTTATATCATTCCCATCGAGAATGGATCTATTTTCTGAAATTAGCCTTTTGGCAACTGTGGGATCGATGATCTTTCCGAGAAGCGATTCGATACGCTTCTTTTCTTTTAGGCTAAGGATCATATCATTTGTATAAATAGCAATCTGTCCAAATTCGTCATAATTGTGAACTGGAACATAGATTTCAAAATTATTTCCCTCACTAACAGTTGCTAGAGCTGTCTTTTGATATTTTAATTTTAGTTCCAGGTTTTTGGAATAGATATAAATCAAATACATGATGTAGAAGACAATGCATAATGTAACGAAACTAATATCTAATAGTACCTTTCTTGTAGCTTCTTTTTGGTACATCACATTTTGGGAGAGAATCCATGGTATGTCCTTGGCTATCACGAGTACAATCGTGATCCCGCATGCCAAAAGACTGATTCCCGATACCAAAGCAAATCTTTTGATCGTGGAAACCTCTAATTTTTGCAGGGAGGAGTTCGATCCTTTTTTGGGATTTTCTTTTTTTAGGAGAATTTTGTATTCCATTCTAAGATAAGAATCCAGCCCATTGAAAAATCCCAGAAATAGAATTACAGTACTAATCTTCAACCCACTGCCAAAAGGAAATTGATAAAAAATAATATTAAAAATGGTAATAGAAAATCCTATTCCTAGGAATAGGTAAATGTCTAAGAGAAACAATTCTTCTGGCTTGTTCCAATTGGGGAGCCCGCGCAAAATCCATCTCAATCCAAAAAAAATGAGGTAAAGAATGGCTATTTGAATTCCAAAAGGGGTGTATCCCAATCCATCTATAAATGGGCAAACAAGACCTCCATAGAAGGAAATGAGCAAAAAGGAAAGTGAGAACAAAAAGTAGTTTTTGATGAGATTTGTACCGTATTCTAAAAAAAGGAGGAATCTTTCCAAGAAATTTGTCTATTACAATTTTAAACCTCTGCCCAAAATAAAAAAAAAGATACTTTCCTTTCAAAAATTCATCTCACATAATAGCTATTATTTTATAGTGAAACTTGTCTCAAATCCGAACTAAATATCCAAAAACTTCTTGCCTGTTTTAAAATAGACCAGATCAGTAAGGAGATGACCTGGCGTCCTTCTGTCCTAATTCTCGCGGTAGTGCTTCTTAGCTGCCAGGCTGGTTCTTCTGCCCAGAAGCCTATTCCCAAGGCAGATAAGGGAGTTCTGGACCTTAGGTCATGGGATTTTGACAAAGATGGTCCTGTTTCTTTGGATGGGGAATGGGAGTTCTATTGGAAAGAATTTTTAAGTCCAGTCCAGGGGAACCCAATGGATGCGAGTCCCCTTGCCAACGCTGAAATTCATACCATGGTTGTACCCGGAGTATGGAACAACTTTATCTCAACTCCGACCGATTTTCCTTCTCCTCAGGAGCCAGTCGGTGGGCTGGGATTTGCGACCTACCGTATCAAAATTCTATATGATAAAGCAATGAATAAGAATATCGAACGTTTTGCGTTCAAACTTTTATCCCAATCGACAGCTTATCGAGTTTATGCGAATGGGAATTTGGTTTTGGCAGTGGGAATCCCTGGCAAATCAAAAACGGAAAGCTTCCCTTTTGACAAACCCCAGGTTGTTCCTTTAAAAAATTCAATGGAAAACTATGAAGTACTAATTCATGTCTCCAATTTTGAACATGCAAAAGGTGGACTACGAGAAAAAATTCTATTCGGTTCCGAAAAAGACCTGAACGAATTGCGAGAGAGTAATTTGAATTTTGAATTATTTTTCACTGGAGCTTTGATCTTTATGGGGATTTATCATTTGGGATTATTTTCTGTGAGAACCATAGATCACTCTTCTCTCTATTTTGGGCTTTTTGCCTTATTGATGTCTTTGCGCACGGTTCTTACTGGAGAAAAGTATTTTGTTCAGATTTTTCCCCAGCTCCCCTGGTCCGTCGCTTTAAGATTAGAATATTTGACTTTTTATTTTGGATCAGCTATTTTTCTGCAGTTCGTCTCTTCTATTTTTCCTCAATCAATTCCATTGTCTTTTCGGAATTTGCTCCATCTAGTAACTGGAGGTCTATCTCTTCTTGTAATATCTTTCCCCTCTACCCTTTTTACACAAACTTTGCCATGGATGCAGATCACTGTAGGTTTCGGAATCCTACTGATATTTTATACGGCATTTCGGGCTCTTTTAAAAAAAACAGAGGGAGCTTTGCCTTTGCTTTTGGGTTTCGGCATTTTCGCCTTGGCAGTCATCAATGATATTTTGCATTCGAATGAGATCATTTATTCTGGACTCTATTCTCCTTATGGATTCTTAGCATTTGTCTTTTTCCCATCTTTCCTTCTCTCCAATCGATTTGCCAATTCGATACAAACGATAGAGAATATGACAGTCAATCTCGAAAGTATTGTTCAAGAGAGAGTCAACCAACTGAATCAATTGAACAAATTTACCAAATTGATCAATTCCACATCAGATTCTAAAAAACTCTTTCTAGATATCTTCCATTTTTTAAAAAACAATTATGGCTTCGATGTTATGTGGACTCTTCTGGTTAGCGAAGATAAGGAAGAGATTTTTTCTGATGAGAACATGGCTTTTTCCGAAATCATTGAAAAGGTCCAATTTGAATTTTTCAGTAAGTTCAAAGAAAAATTAGAACCAGGACTAGGAACTTTGTACCAATTGTATTCCACTGGTGTACCGCTATATATTCCCAACCTCAATGCTTCTAAAAATCTCATCCAAAAGCGGGAGGTCCTTAATCTATACAATGAAGAGGTGTATAAATTTTCCAAAATAGATCTAAAAATATTTTTAAAAGGAAAATTGTCCTCGATACTACAATTGCCTCTTATTTTAGAAAACAGAATAGTTGGTATCTTGTGTATTTCCAAAAACTCCAATCGCCAAAGTCTTTCTAAGGAAGAAATTGAAAGACTTTTGCGATTTGCAGACCAAATAGCTGGTGTGATATACAATATCAAATTGCTCAATAAGGCTGAAGAAGCCAGAAGAGAAGCGGAAATTCAAAAAGAAAATTCAGAAATTGCTAAAAAAGAATTAGAAGCAAAAAAAAATTCAATCCAAAGATTGAATGAATTCATTAAAAAATTCAATGAAAATCCTGATTTGGATTTGATTTCAAAAATCATATTTGATTACATGATCTCAACTTTCCAACTCAATAAAGTTGCTCTTCTTTTGGTAAATGAGGCAGAGCAAAAGTTAGAAATTTTTTCCTCAGATGGGTTTGATGAGTCTCAAATGCATTGGGCAAAAAGCATCTTGATAGAACTCAAGCCCGAGTCTGGAAGTCTTTATAGAACATATAAAACTCAAAAAACTCTATATTTGAAAAAAATCCCAAAAGTTAGCCTCGGTGACATAGATGACGAAATTATCAAAGTATTCCAGCTAGATAGCTTTATTCATTTGCCGCTTGTGAATCAAAAAAATACGGTTGGTATCATTTTTTGTTCTAGATCTGCTAAGGAAGTCCCTTTGAGCAAAGAAAGTATCGAAACTATGGAATTTTTTGCTGACCAAATATCTGGTGCATTGCACGTAGCTCTCCTTTTGAAGAATACGCAAGTTGCCAATAAAAAGGCACAACAAGCAAAACTTGAATCTGAACTTCAAAAAAAAGATATTGAGGAACTGAACCTATTGATCAAGAGTCTGAATGAAAATCTGAGTTCTGAAATTATTCTTGCCAAAGTCTTGGATTATGTTCAGAAGAATTTTAACCTAACACAGTATGCCTTGTTCTTTCCGAATGAAGCGAATACTCATATATCTGTCGTAACAGCAAATTTTCCTGATTTTCTAACAGAAGAAGAAGTAACAAAATTAAAAGAAATCCAAATCCCGATCGATCCCACCGAAAAAAATTTCTCCTTTTTTTTAAATTCCAAAGATATATTTTATATCCCAAATGTTCAAAAGGAAAGAATATTAAAGAAAGTTTCTCCAGAGGAATTGTTTTTGATTGAAACAGCAAGAATCACTTCCTTTGTTAGGATACCTTTGGTTTTGAACAACCAGATCATTGGAAATTTAGATTTTTCAAATAATGATAGAACTATCAAATTATCCAAGAGTGATCTTTCCAAATTGTCTATTCTAGGAGAGAACATTGCTGGAATAATTTATGGAATGAATTTGCTCAATCGAGTGCAGACGGAAAAAGAATTTGCTGTGAAGGCTCATAACGAAACACAAAAGGTTCTGGCAGATTTGCATGCATCCCAAACTCAGTTGATTCAATCAGAAAAGCTTGCGGCACTTGGCCAACTAGTAGCAGGTATCGCTCATGAGATCAATACTCCAATTGGAGCAATCAAAGCTACCGCTACTAATCTCAAAGATTCTTTGGGTGATATTTTACGAGAAGCTCCAAAAATCATCAGATCCCTGGAAGAAGAATTGCTCCTGCTTGCAGAAGATTTTATCCTTGGTCATGATCCTGATCCTTCATTATCCCTTAGGGAATTGAGAGAGATCAAAAAAAGATTAAAGTCTCAATTGGAGAAATCAAGTATTTCTGATACCGAAGAAATTGCCGATTTGCTGTCAAGCCTTGGCAAAAAAGAAATAGAAGTAAAATATCTCCCTCTTTGGAAGCACAAGGATGTGAACCAAATTCTCAAATTCATATCAGCTTTGAGTGGTCTCAAATTCAAATCAGATACTATTAACAATGCAGTCGAGAAAACTGTCAAAATCATCTTTGCTCTCAAGGCATATTCCAAGAAAGAAGAGGAAGGCGTAATGCGAAAGGCCAATCTCCAGGATGGGATTGAAACTGTTCTAACCATTTATCATAATAATTTGAAACAAGGTGTAGAAGTGGTCAGAGATTTTGGTGAAATACCAAAAGTTTCCTGCATTGAATCAGATACCAATCAAATTTGGACGAATCTCACTTTCAATGCTATCCAAGCTATGGGAAACCAAGGCAAACTTACCGTACGCACTTGGTCAGAAAATGAAAAAGTAAAAGTAAGCTTTGAAGATACTGGCACAGGAATTCCCAAAGATATCCAATCCAAAATTTTCGATGCCTTCTATACCACCAAACAGGCAGGAGAAGGATCAGGTATGGGACTATTTATTGTAAAGCAAATTGTAGACAAACACAAAGGGTCAATTGATCTGGAAAGTGAACCTGGTAGAACTGTATTTACAGTTACTTTGCCTTTGTAAGGAAATAATGCACCTCAATTCCAAAAAGGTTTTGGTTTTTTTCTGCCTCTAAAGCAATAAATTGATTTGAGAATTCTTCCTTAATTTTGTCAAAATTTGGAAAAGATTTTTCTATTACATCTAATTTAGATTCTGCGATTTTGTTTTTTAAATCCTCATAATCCTGTCTTCTATTTTTCCAAGGATTGTTTTTCCAAGCAGCAAATTGGGCATTATCGGTAAAAGTACTCGCTTCTTCGGTAAAGTCTGTGGCATCTAGCAATTCCTTTGTTTTGATTTGCTTGTACAAATAAATAAAGTCATCACCTAATATATATAACATGGCATCTAGCAATTCCTTTGTTTTGGTTTGCTTTATCATAGATTGAGCTAACTCGGAATGTACTAAGGCAATTTTTGACTTGGGTAAATTTTTCAAGCAATCTATCAATTTACTTAGGTGTTCTTCCTTTCGAATCAAAAGAGTTCGCTTATCAATGAGTTGCCTCCCTGTAAACAATGCCATCTCGTAGTTATCAAAAATAACTATATCACTTTGGATAATTGATGTAACTCTTTGAACAGATTCCATCATCTTGAAGGAGTATTGAAGAAATTTGTAACCTAGAATTGTCAATCCACAAGAATAAACAATCAGAGTATAATAGATTATTGTAAACCTCGCACGACTCAAAATTTTCTTATTCTTTCGAAGCCAGTATTCGATAAGAAGAGCTCCTGATATCAATGATAAAGATAAATACCGAGCTCCCCAAAAATAGAATCCATCGTGAGGAGAAAAGAAAGGAACAAGAAGAAAAAATATTAAAGTCAGAAGTGAAAAAAACTTAATTTTTAGGGACTTAGTAGAAGATTTCCAAAAAGAAAGACCTATAAAAACCAAAAGTATTGGGGAATATACCAACGACCCCAATTTGAACTTAAAATCAGTGGGTATGGCAAAGTATAGAGAAACATAATTATCAATCTTTGTTTGAAAATTCCAAAAACCGCCTTGATCAGCTAAAAATCGAGGTCCTAAATAATTTCCATATTGAAAATGATTGTATAGAAAAAATTGAGCTACAAATATTAAAAATAATAGATCAAATACGAATAGTTTCAAAAAGACATTTTTTTTCTTAGTTTGAATGACATAAAATATAAAATAGGATAGGTTAAATGATATAAGAAAAAAAAGTGCCTCCAATCTCAATGCACAACTTAATGCTAAAAATAAAGGAGATAAAAAAAAGAACTTTTTAGATTTGAAGAAAAAGGTTATCGATAGTAGAACTAGAAAATTAAAATAGATATTTTCTGAATATTCTAAACCGTATAAAAAAAAGGAAGAACCCAATCCGAGAAAAATAATGATGGAATCCCGAATCCTCCATTGAGATCGGAAGTACAATAAAAACCCTACCAGCAACCATCCTGAAAAAATAGTAAAAAACTGATAAGGCAAGTAAAAAAACCAAGAAGTGATATAGGAAAAAGCAACTGGGAAAGGACCAATGTATTTGTCCTGAATTTCAAGCAGATAGATTGAATTTTTAAAGAAGAAGAATTCAAAATTGGGATCTAGAGGTCGAAAGAAATAAATGTATTCTTGTGATTGGTATCCTGAATGAAACAAAGAATAGGTTTGCAACAGTTTTGCAAGTGAATCACTTTGAAAGGAATATTCTGTCTTGAGTTTCGATGTAGCAAGGAGAACCACAACCAAAACGATTCCTATTGCTCTCCATTTTTGAATTTGTTTGTAAAGTAGTTCTCGAAAATTCATAAATTTTGGGATCGCATTCTTAAGGGGTAACCAACTGTAATTTCTTTTATCCTTCTACTGGCAAGACAACACTAAACCTTGTTCTTCCTGGCACCGACTCCAAATACAAGGCCCCCGCATGTTTTTCAAGAATCTTTCCAATGATGTGAAGCCCGAGCCCAGATCCTTCTCCCGCCACTTTTGTTGTAAAGAAAGCTTTGAAAATTTTTTCGCGAATCTCAGGTGGAATGCCATGTCCACTGTCTTGAATTGAAACAGAGATGTATTCTCCCGTATAATTCGGATTTCTTTTGTCGATATCAGGTTTGGGAGGGGAAGTAGTAATTTTTTCCAGATCGATTTGCAATGTCCCTTTTTCTTTCATCGCTTGAATGGCATTGTGGATCAAATTTGTCCAAACCTGGTTCAATTCATCCGCATAACATAAAATTTGTGGTATAGGGCCATAATTTTTGATAACTTCAATGTCATATTTGATCTTGTTATGAAGAATTACCAAAACTGTTTCCATTCCTTCTCTAAGGTCAGCAAGTTGCTTCTCCTCAGATTGTTCAAAATGCATAAAAGATTTGAGGGATTTGACAATTCTGGAAACTTTTTGAGATGAAGATTGGATGTCCCCTGATTTTCTTTGGATACCTTTGAGTAGAGAAGCAATGTCGAGTATGGTAGTGATTTGGGAATGGAAAAATATCTCATCTCCTTTTTCGAAAGAATCACATAATCCAAGTTCAATCATTTTTTCCGCAAGGTCATCTGTATTTTTAAAGTTTTTTTCTTCAAGTATTGCTATCATTTTCTTCTTAAGACTTCTCTCTTCTCTGCTAGATAAAATAGTTTTGGACTTCTCCGACATTTCTAGAATCTTCAAAATTCTTTCCAAGACCTCTATGCTTATACTTGAAGAATTCGGATTCAAACTTTGGATGAGAGTTACCAAGGATGCGGAAATATTTTCAGAGCTGGCTTTGATGGCACTGAGCGGAGTATTGATTTCATGGGCAACACCTGCCACCATCGTTCCTAAAGTGATCATTCTATCTGATTGGATGAGACTCTTTTCTAGTTGTACCTTTTGAGACTCCAGTTGAGAATTGAGACTGCTTCTATAAATGATGCCAGCCACCTGCTCAGCTAAGATGGAGAGTTGGGTGATTTCTTCTTTGGAGAGGTGATTATTCTCTAATCTACTTCCAATGTCAAGGAACCCAATGTTTTTTTCATTCACAATTAATGGTAAAATCAAAAAAGATTTTAATTCAAATAGTTCTATGATTTCGATTTCTTCGGATGCGATTCGCGTCTTACTCAATACTTTTGTGTAGAGAGGTTTGTTTGTGAGAAAGGTAAAGGCATGCGCTCCTTTTACATTTTTGATTGGAATC
>Ga0169931_10009373_pt1 | contig 14123 bp, 11 predicted proteins | sample Kivu_15m_20L_FD_129675 | JGI IMG/M metagenome (GOLD analysis project Ga0169931, IMG submission 129675) | Freshwater microbial communities from Lake Kivu, Western Province, Rwanda to study Microbial Dark Matter (Phase II) - Kivu_15m_20L... | ecosystem: Environmental > Aquatic > Freshwater > Lake...
ACTCTGGATCATGTCGAGCGTGCGGGAGGAGGTGCCCGGCGCGAGTCCACCTGACGGGCGCTCGGGTCCCCGGCCGCTCCCGGCGCGGTTCGGGGGCTCGGATCCTAACCTCTGGGGCCGCCCCTAGTGCACACCCTGGTCCTCACGCGCCGACTGAGGGGCACTCCGGCGGCCCACTTGCGAGTGAGGTGTTCGTACAGGGGCCTGGATCCCACCGCCCCGATCCCCAGCTTCTCAAACCGGGCCAGCGACATCAGATGGACTCGAAGGAGTCCGCATTCCCCTCGAAGGGTACCTCCGATGGCGCTGAAGGTCCTATCTGGAACCACACTTCGACCGATCTCACCCCAACTTCATGCATCCGGAGTGAGCAGGACATGGCGCCGACCTTCGAAGCGACACCATGCACCCTCGGCCACAACCGAGGAAATCCGAGCTTCCAGTTACGCTTTCGCTTCAGCCTGAGATTGCCCCTTGTGCGATCAGATGTCCCGTGAGGGAGCTTGCGGTTGCTGCGGACTCGCACTGAGCATAGCATGAACCTCCGGCTGCGAGGATGGCGCTGGTTTTGAGACTAGACACGCTGTCGATGGATCCGGCGCCTCGTCGCCACCCAGACACGTCAGTTGCGTGAAGAAAGGCCTAACGATGACCACAAACCAAGACAGAGAAGACCCTAGAATTCAACAACTCATCAAGGTCGCAAAGGACCTAGAAATCAGCGACTCTGAGATCAACCGCATACTCGCCGGTGCCGATCAAGTCGACCTAGCAGCGATATACCGCAATGCTGAAATCGCCCCACCAAACAAATTCGTCTTAGCCCTCAGCCTCGCAATAAAGAAGAGGCGCCTCAAAATAAAAAGAAGCAACCCAGCAACAATCTCAACGACAAACCAAGATTCATCCAAACCAGATAACCGCTTGCCGGCAACATCAAAGCAACGCGGGGAGGGCGAATGGTGGGACGCGCGCTTCTGGGCGAAACCATCAGGCGACGAAATCGAGCAGAATATTCGAACTCCACGACTCGGCTTCAGCAAGAAGCTATTACAACTGAGTGATCGCGAGGCAGCCATACGTCTAAACACAACAGTCGAGTTCTTCCAAAACTGGAAGAATCAGCTCCTAAGAGAAAACAATTCGGACAAAGCAACGTTAAATAAAAACAAAACCCCACACAAAGACACTATCAAGAAACTGAACCCCGTTCAGACATCGAAGACGCTTCCCGACAAGAAGAGCAAGGGTCGCCCCAGAACGACACCCGGTCCGCTTTCGTGCAATCCCGACTTCGAAATTCAACGAGACATACAAGGCGATAATTGGTACTAAGGCCGACAATAGCACACCATCGCAGAAATATCAGAATTACTACAACCCCATACGACACAGGCGCCAAAAAACCACCAAAACACCCCCCCCTGTCAACATCTCCACCCAGACAGCCCCTTCGCTCCCCCTACAACTTCTCGCGATTGACGCCGGCAGAATCAGAAGGCGGCCATCGCGACAGGCCATGTGAATAACAAATAGAATTCAACAGAACGACGTCAAACTAACCGGTGCCCGCAAGCCCCTGGGCGCGACGACTAAGGCACGCTTGGTGAAGGGGTCCTACGACGGGCAAGCTGCTCGCCACTGATGAACCTAGTCTGGGTCTCGAAAGTGGATTTGGAGCAGGGCCGGTGTTGCCCTGCAGCATTAACTGGCGCACAAGACGCGAGACCTGTAGCCAGGCACGGCGTGACGCCAGCCTGCGGATATTCGAAACACCCTCCCCTAGCAGCGATAACGACTACAGTACATTCTTGGCGCTAATCAAAATTGCCTCTCTTACCTTAATTGACTCTGAGCCTGAACTGACTTCAATTCCACACTCGAAATCGAACAGGTAATCTCCCCCATGAGCCACCTAGCGCACCCCATCACCCTCCTCGCAGTAGCTTGCGTGGACCTCGTTGTGACTTCGTCCTCCGCAGGCTAGACCGTGCTCTACGCGATTTCCGAGTCGATCAAGTGATTCCGTCCGCCACCTGCGGAGCCACGTCACTCTGGATCATGTCGAGCGTGCGGGAGGAGGTGCCCGGCGCGAGTCCACCTGACGGGCGCTCGGGTCCCCGGCCGCTCCCGGCGCGGTTCGGGGGCTCGGATTCTAACCTCTGGCGGCGGCGGAGGGGCACCTCGCAGGCTGGTCCGGGTCAGCCCCTGGCACCCCCTGGGACCGCCGCGCTGAGTCCCCGCGTCGAACGGTACCAGGTACGACTTGGCGGTGAGGTCGCGCGTGCTTCGCACGCGCGAGCGCGCGCCCTCACCGCCAAGTCGTACCTGGTACCGTTCGACGCGGGGGCTCAGCGCCAGAGCTTCACTTCCGTCTCGAGCAGCACCCCGAAGCGCTCGACGACCCGCTGGCGGACCTCGTCGATCAGGCCGAACACGTCCGCGGCGCTGGCGCCGCCGGCGTTCACCAGGAAGTTCGCGTGTTGCTCCGAGATCAGCGCGCCGCCGCGGCGGCGGCCCTTTGCGCCGGCCTGGTCCAGGAGCTGGCCCGCGGTGAGGCCGCCCGAGGCCTCGGGGTCCGGGTTCTTGAAGACGCAGCCCGCGGACAGGAGCCGCACCGGCTGCACGGCGTTCTTCTGGCGCAGGTACTCGCGCGTCGCGGCCTGGACCTCGGCTTTTGGCCGCGGCTCGAAGCGCAGGACCGCGCCCGCGACGACGAGCGCGCCGAGGTGCGCGTCGCGGTACTCGGGCTGCCACTCCGTGCGGCGGATGTCGCGGAACTCGCCGTGTTCGTCGACGACGCGCACGAGCTCGACGACATCCCACATCTGCCAGCCCTTGCCGCCCGCGTTCATCGCGATGCCGCCGCCGACCTGGCCGGGGACCCCCGCCATCTTCTCGAGGCCCGAGAGGCCGAGGTCGCGGGCCGCGCGGCAGAGCGCGGGCAGCTCGACGCCCGCCCACACGACGAGGCGCGGGTCCCGCGCGATGTCGTCGTGCACGAGCGCCCCCGTCGGCGCCACCGCGTCGAGCGGAGCGTGCTCGTCGGTGGCCGATGTCGGCCGAAACAAGCGCTTCATCCGGTCGGTGGCGATGATCACGCCGGGCAACAGCCCGTCGTCGATCACCACGTTGGCGCCGCCGCCGAGGATGCGGTAGGAGAAACCGCGCTCGCGCACCGCGCTCAGCGCGGCGCGCAGCTCGTCCGGTGTCGCCGGCTCCAGCAGCCACTCGACGCGCCCGCCGACCCGCAAGGTCGTGCGGTCGGCGAGCGAGGCCTCAGGGAGCGAAACGCACGGCCAGGTGGGCGTGGAGGTCATCATGGATCTCGTCGATGTCACCCGCGCCGAGGACCAACACTGCGGCGTCCGCCGCGAGGCCAGCGACGAGCGCGCGGCCGGCCGCGCGCGGCGCTCCGCCCGCGACCGCGTCGACCCGCGCGCGCACGAGGCGCGTGACGAGGGTGCCCGCGTCCGCCCCATCGAGCGTGTCGATGTGCTTGCGTGCGCCGTAGACGTCGGCGACGACGACGCGGTCCGCGCCGCGCAGCGCCTCGACGAAGTCGTCCATCAGGCGCGCCGTGCGCGAATGCTGGTGCGGCTGGAACAAGACGTGCAGCGGGCGGCCAGGGAACGCGCGCCGGCCAGCTTCGAGCGTGACCCGCACTTCGGTCGGATGGTGCGCGTAGTCGTGCACGACGTCGATGCCCCCCACCGTCATCCACGGCTCGAAGCGCCGCGCCGCGCCGGGGAAGCCCGCGACGGCCTCGGCCGCTGCGCGCGGCGCGACGCCGTGCGCCCCCACCGCGAGCGCGACCGCCGCGGCAGCATTCTCGACGTTGAAGCGCCCGGGCACACCGAGCGTCACGTACGGCGTCGCCCAGCCCGGGCCGCGCACGCGGAACTCGAAGCGCCCCCGGTGCTCGCGCAGCAGGTCGACCTCGACCTCGCGGCCGACGCGCCACACGCGGGCACGGGTCGCCTCGGCGACGCTCGCAGGCACCTCGCGCCCGAGGACGACGAGGCCTGCCGGCTCCACGCGCGCGACGAAGCGGCAGAACGCCTGCTCCAGGTTCGCCATGTCGCCGTAGCAGTCGAGGTGGTCGGCTTCGACGTTGGTGACGATGGCTGCGGTCGGCGTGAGCTGCAGAAAGGAGCGGTCGTACTCACACGCCTCCACCGTGAACCAACCGCCGCGCTCCGGCACCACGGCGTTGGAGCGCAGCGTGCGGTGCAGGCCGCCGACGATCGCGCCCGCCGCGGGGCCCGCGCCGACCGCCAACGCAGCGTGGGTCATCCACGACGTCGTCGTCTTGCCGTGCGTGCCGGCGACCGCAGCGGTGCGGCCCGCGGGCGCGAGGCGCCCGAGCAGCTCCGCGTACTTGAGCACGGGCAAGCCGCGCTGCTGCGCCAGCACCACTTGGGGGTCGTCCTTCGGGACCGCGGCGGAGCGCACGACAGCCGCGGCGCTCGCCGGAAAGTGCGACGCCTCGGAGGCGCCGAAAGCGAGGGGCACACCGAGCGCCTCGAGCACCTCCGTGAAGGGCGAGCGCCCCCGGTCGTGCCCCGTGACCGCGTGCCCGCGGGCGACGAGCAGGCGCGCCGCCGCCGAGACCCCCGCGCCGCCCGCGCCCAGGAGATGCACCGCGCGCGGCAGGCCGGGCACGAGGTCGGACTCGGTTCGACCGCCCGGCTGGCGAGGGCTCTGCCCCCCCCGCTGGGCTCCAATCTCGGACAGGACCGCGGCGTGTTCGTGGCTCTCGTTCACGTCGCCCATCGGAGCAAACACCCCCCCATGCAAAGAAGAGGGAAACGGCGAACCGCTGGAGAAATCCAGCGACCCTGCCGATGGAGACGAGGGCGGGCCGCGGCTCGCCCCAAAGACGCCCCGTCCCGTCCCGCCCCGCCCCATGCGCCCCACCCCGTCCCCGCTCGCGCTCCTCGCGCTCCTCGCCGCCGCCTGCTCCGCGCCCTCCGCGAGCGTCGCTCCGATGCTCGGCGCGCTGCGCCTCGAGGGGGACTTCGCCGCCAGCGACTCCGGCTCGGGGGTCGCGAGCACCTTCGACCAACTCGGCGTCGGCGAGCGCGAGGCCGCCCCGGGCGCCCGGGTCCAGGTGGGGTTCCTCGGTGCGAACCTCTCGATCTCGGCCTTCCAGACCGGCTACGAAGGCACCGGCACCGCCACGGGCGACATCACGATCGGCAACCAGACCATCAGCGGCGGTACCGAGGTCGACACGGAGCTCGACCTCGTGATCGGGCGCGCCCTCTTCACCTGGAACCTCATCCCGCTCGGCCCGGTCGAGCTCGGCATCGGCATCGGCGCGTCGTTGATCGACTTCGACCTGACCATGCGCGAGACCCTGACCGGCGACACACTCGTGTCGGACGAGCTCCTGCCGATCCCGCTGCTGGCGCTGCGCCTCGCGTGGAACTGGGGCCCCGTGAAGCTGCGCAGCGAGCTCGGCGGCCTGAAGATCAAGGTCGACGGGGACGAGGCCCAAGTGATCGACGGCGATCTCGAGGCGTCCGTGGCCCTCTTCGACATGGGGTCGCTCCTCGTGGGCTACCGCATCCTCGACATCGAGGCCGAGTACGAGGACGCAGGCGACTCCGTCGAAGCCGACATGCAGATCGACGGCTTCTATTTCGGCGTGCGCTTCTCGTTCTAGGAGTCTGCGCCAGAGGGCCGCTCGCGCGCGGGGTCGAGCGAGCGCGGTTCAGTCCAGCAGCTCGCCGAGCGTCATGACGGTGAGCCCAGCCGCGGGGGCTGCCGCCAGGAGCGCGCGCGTCGTCGCCAGGACGTACGCGTTGCGCGGCGCGCTGCGGTCGAGGTCGTGCAGGAGCACGACCCCGCCGGACGCCAGCAACCCAGCCTGCCCGGGCAAGGCCTCCGGCAACGTCGCGAACGAGTCCCCCGAGTCGTGGGTCCACCACCCGAGCCGCGCCCCGCGCAGCCGCGCGGCCAGCGCGCCCGCGAGGTTGAGCTTGCCGTACGGCGGGCGGAACAGCGCACGCCTTGCGCCCCCGAGACGCGCCACGCCCTCGATGCCGCGGGCGACGTCCCGGGCGACCCGCCAAGGCGTCGCGCGCCACGCATGCACATGGTGGAAGCCGTGGGAGCCGACCTCGTGGCCGTCGGCGAGCAGCCCGCGCACGCTGTCGGGGAAGCGCTCGGCCCGCTCGCCCGAGACGAAGAACGTCGCCCTCGCAGAGTGCTCGGCGAGGACCGCGCGCAGGGCGCCGGTGAGCTCCGGCCCGGGCCCGTCGTCGTAGGTCAGGACGAGCGCGCGCCGCGCCGCGGCCCGGGCCGCGAGGCGCCGGATCGCCCCGACTTTGGCGGCGCTCGGCGCGGCGTAAGCCGCGCCGAGCGCCCCGAAGGTCACCAAGGCCGACGCCCCGACCATGGCTCAGCGCCGGCGCAGGAGGTCGAGCTCGCGCCACACCCGCGCCGCCGCGCCGCGCGGGACCGCGGCGAGCAACCGCTGGCGCATGCGCGCGCGCTCTTCGGCGCCGTCGGGCCCCATCGCCCGCAGGAGCTCCTCGCAGCGCGAGCGATCGAGCTGCGCCTCGTCCACGATGCGCACGCCGCCGTCGAGCTGGCGCGCGTTGCGCTCCTGGTGGCGGTCGGCGTGGTGCGGGTACGGGACGACCCACGCCGGGGTCCCGACCGCGCCCACTTCGGCGAGCGTGGACGCGCCGCCGCGGCACAGCACGAAGTCCGCGGCGACGAGCGCGGCGCGCACGTCGTCGATGAACTCGACGAGCCCGTAGCCCACCAAGTCCGCCGCGCCTTCGTTGCGCCGCCCCGGGCCGACCTGGTGCAGGACCTGCACGCCAGAGCCCAGCAACATCGAGACGTGGTGGCGCACGAAGTCGTTGAGCCCGCGGGCGCCTTGGCTACCGCCGAGGACCACGAGCAAGGGCCGGCGCGGATCGAAGCCGAGGTCCTCCTTCGCCTCCGCGCGCGCGCGCTCGACGTCGTCGGGTGGCACGAAGCCCGGCCCGAGGGGCGGACCGATGAGGTGGTGCTTCATGCCCTCGCGCTCGGGCGGCAACGTCTCGCGCCACGCGTGCAGCACGCGCTGGCAGAGGGGCGCGAGCGCGCGCGTCGCGCGCCCAGCCGTGGCGTTCACCTCCAGCATGACCACCGGCAGAGCGAGGCTCTTCGCGGCGAGCACCGCGGGCGCGGTCGTGTAGCCGCCGAGCCCGAGCAGGACCTGGGACCGATGGCGAGCGAGCGCGCGCCTGGCCCGCAGCACGGCCGGCAACATCCGCCGAGTCAAGAGGCCGAGAGTCGGCGCGCCGCCGACCTCGGGCTCGACGGGCAGCGCGACCCGCTCGAACGCGAGCGCCGCGGGGTGTCCGTCGATCTCGCGCAAGCAGCGCTCCTCCGCAGGCCGAGCGCCGTGGAACCAGAGGAGGTCCTGGACCGCGCCGCGCTGCGCCGCGAGTACGTCGAGCAGGTGCCGGCCAGGAACGACGTGGCCACCGGTGCCGCCGCCCGCCACGGCGAGGCGCAGCGGCCGCAGCGTGAAGTCGGGCAGCGCGCCCCTGCCCGACTCACTCGGCTGCGGGTCCGTCGGTGGGGTGTCCAAGGTGGCGATCACGGCGTGCGCTCCGCGACAGGGTCCAGCGCAGCGATGTCCGCAGGCGCGACGCCGACGGAGCGGGCCGCGCCGCGCAGCGCTTGGAGGCAACGGGGCCCGTGCAGCGCGAGCACGAGGGCGCACCCGCCGACGAAGAGGAGGCGGAAGCGGCGGCTCATCGGACGACGAACTCCCCGTCTGCTGGGACACGGCGCGGCGGCGTGCTGCGCGCGGGGGCAGGGCGTGGGGCCGCGTTGGCGACCGCTTCCCGCGAGGGCGCCGGCGCCGGCGCCAGTGCGGCGCCGCCCGGCAGCGTGAGCATCTCGCCGACCCGGATGACATCGCCGCTCAGCCGGTTGAGCGCGCGCAGCTCGTCGACGCGCTTGGCGGAGCCGAGCTCGCGCTGCGCGATGCGGCCGAGCGAGTCGCCGGCGCGCACGATGTACGTGCGCTGGTCGGCCGCCGGCGCGGGGCTGGCCTTCGGCGCGGGCTTCGCCTGCGGCGGAGGCGCGGGGGCCAGCTTGGGGTCCTGCTTCGGCTCTTGTTTCGCTGCCTCGTTCGAGGCCGTCGGCAGACGCAGGCGCGCCCCGGCCTGCACGACATCACCGTCGGCAATCCCGTTCAGCTTGGCGATCTCCTGCCAGCGTTTTCCGTCGCCGAGCTCGCGGGCCGCGATGCGCCAGAGGGAGTCCCCCTCGCGCACGACGACCTCGCGCGCTTGGGCGGGCGGCTCGACCCGGGGCGGCGTCGCCGCGCCGCTGTTCGGGGCGGGATTGCTCTTCACGGGCGGCTGCGCGGCCGGGATGTTCGCGGGCCCTGCGCCGCCCTTGAGGCCGTCGAAGAGCGGGTCGCGGACGCCTGGCGCATCCGGGACATTCCCGAGGGTCCCGCCCGGCGCTTGCTGGCCGCCGCGGGGGGTGTGCTCGGAGAAGCCGTGCCTGTCCTCGGGCTGCGACGTGGGGACGACGTGCACGAGGCTCTCCGCGGGTTTCTCGGGCGGGACCTCATAGGTGTAGGTCGAGCCGCGCTGGTCGACCCCGGTGGGCTCGTCGTTCCCGAGCGCCGGCCGGCGCTGCGCCCGACCGGACTCGGCGGAGGGCCCGGCCTCCGCCCCGCCCGTCGGCTGCACCGGGCGCGCCTTGACCGGCGGCTCGGGCGGCGTTTCGCGCACGGGCGTGACCTCGGCCAGGGCCTCTTCGATCTTGCGCGTGGAGCTGCCGTCCTCCCAGAAGACGGCGACGGCGACGAGGGCGACGAGGAACAACAGGACCACGACGCCGTATCGTTCGAGCGGTTGCTGCATGGGGCAGGGAGCGGAGTGCGGAGAGAGGGCGCGCGCTCAGTGCGCCGCCAGGGATCGAGAGCGAGATGCGCCGAGCGCGAGCCCGACGGCGAGACACGAAGCGAGCATCGCGCTGCCGCCGTCCGAGAGGAACGGCAGCGCCATACCCTTGGGCGGCGCGAGGCCCGTGACGACCTGCAGGTGCAGCATCGCCTGGAACCCGACGGAGATCGTCAGCCCGAAAGCGACCAGCGCCGAGAAGCGGTCCTCGACGGCGAGGACCAAGCGGAACGCGTGCCAGATGAACGCGGCGAAGAGGCCGACCACGAGCAGCACGCCGAGCAGCCCGAGCTCCTCGCCGACGAGGGCGAGCGCATAGTCCGTCTGCATGTACTGCAAGCTCGCGTTCCGGTAGAGCCCTTGCCCGAGGCCGACGCCGAGCAGGTCGCCGCTGGCCATCGCCTCGGCAGAGCGCCGCACCTGGTCATTGGTCGCGTCCCCCGTCCAGACGGCGATGCGCTCGCGGATGTGGCCGAAGCGCGTCAGCCCGAAGAGGACCGCGGCGCCGCCGAGGCTCGAGCACGTCATGACGACGTGGTTCATGCGCGCCCCGCCGGCGAAGAGCGTCGCCCCGAAGCACAGGAGCAGCAGCACCGAGCCGCCGAGGTCTGGCTCGAGGAACACCAGGGTGAACGCGCCGAACCCCACCGCGAGCGTCGGCAGGAAGCCCCTGCGCCACTCGCCGATCCGCGGCCCGAGCAACACACAGCGGCGCGCCACCCACAGGACGAGGAGGACCCGCGCGAACTCCGAGGGCTGGAGGCCGAAGTCGAGGCCGGGCAGCTTGATCCAGCGGTGCGAGCCGTTGCGCGGCGCCCCGAGCACGGGCAGGTAGACCGCCACGAGGGCAAAGAGCACCAGGACCGTGAGCGCGGGCACGAAGGGCGCGAGGCGCGCCGGCCCGATCCACCAGGCGGCGAGGAGCAGCGCCAGCCCAGTGCCGCGGAAGACGAGCAGCTCGCGCAGCTCCGCGACCAGGAACTCGCGCGGGACCGTGGTCGCGGCGTGGGCGACCTGCAGGAGGAAACCGATCCCGATCAGCGCGAGCACGACCGCGAAGAGCGCCCGTGCGGGACCGCGCGGGTCGCGCTCCGCCGCGCGCTGCTGCAGCGCCTCGAAGTGCTCGGCCAGCGTGAGCTGGCGCGGCGCGAGAGGGCTCTGTGCGGGGTCCATGGGGCGCAGCGGGGTCGGTGGTTCGGTCGCGGAGGGGTGTGACGGGTGAGTTGCGGTTCAGCGCACCTTGAGCAGCGCGAGGCTCGCCGTCGCGCAGACGGCGGCGATGATCCACGCGCGCACGACGACGGTGACCTCGTGCCACGGCTTCGGCCCGGGTCGGAAGATCCCGCCCTTGAGCTGCAGGCCGTGGTGGATCGGGGCCATCGTGAACAGCCGCCGCCCGCCCGTGCGTTTGTACCAGAAGCGCTGGAGCCAACTCGAACCCAACTCGAGGAAGAACACCGCGCCGAGCAACGGCAGCACGAGCTCTTGCTTCGCGACGAGCGCCATCCAGCCGAGCAATCCGCCGATCGGCAGCGAGCCCGAGTCGCCCATGAACACCGCCGCGGGGAACGCGTTGAACCAGAGGAATCCGAGCACCGACCCGACGAGCGCCGCGCCGACGACCGCCATCTCGGCCGCTTCGGGGACGTAGGGCAGATTCAAGTACTCGGTCCAGTCCGAGCGCCCCGTGACGTAACAGAACACGGCCAACGCGCCGCCGGACGCGACGGTGCAGCCCGCGAGCAGCCCGTCCATCCCGTCGGTGATGTTGGTGGCGTTCGCGGTCCCCGCGAGGACCAACCAACCGAGCGTGACGAACGCAAGGCACCCCAGCAACGACTCGCCGAGGGGCAGCGAGACGTCCTTGAAGAACGGCGGGTGCAGCTCGAGGAGGGAGTAACGCCCCGACGCGCGCGCGTACCACACGAGCGCGCCGACACACGCGACGGCCACGATGGTCTGCCCGAGCAGCTTGGAGCGCTCGGAGAGCCCGCGGCTCTTTGCGACGGTCAGCTTCTGGTAGTCGTCGACGAAGCCGACCGCCGCCATGCCAGCGACCGCGACCATCGCGATGAGCACCGCGACGTTGCTGAGGTCAGCCCAAGCCAGGATCCCGACGAGCAGCGCCGTGACGAGGAAGCTGCCCCCCATCGTGGTCGTCTCGTGTTTGCCCATGCGCTGCGAGAGCTCCGCCAGCTCGCGCGCGGCGGTCTTCGTCACGTCCTCGCCGACGCGGTGGCGCCGGAGCCAGCGGATCGCGGGCCCGCCCAGCGCGAGCGCCACAGCGAACGACGTCAGAGCGGCCATGGCCGCCCGGAACGAGATGTACTCGAAGAGGCCGGTGCCGAAGAGGCGCGCGCAGAGCTCGGCGAGCATCAGGCGCCTCGCCGCGCGTGGATCGCGCCCAGGAGGGCCTCGGCGACGCGCTCGAGGCGCGCCGCGCGGCTGGCTTTGACGAGCACGACGTCGCCGGGCGCGACGAGGGCCGTCAGCGCTCCGACGGCTTCGTCGACGTTGCGCGCTTCGACGAGCTGGTGCTCCCCCAGGCCCGCGGCGCGGGCCCCGAGCGCGGTCGGGCGCGGGAGGTCGCCCACGGTGACCAGGATGTCTGCCGCGCTCGCGACCGCTTCGCCGAGGTCGCAGTGCAAGCGCTCGCTCGAGGCGCCGAGCTCGAGCATGCCGCCGAAGACGAAGATGCGGCGGCGGGCCGGCAGGCTGCGCAGCACCGCGAGGCCGGCGCGCACCGAGTCCGGGTTGGCGTTGTAGCTGTCGTCGAGGAAGGTGACGCCACCCGCGGAGAGGCGCTGCAGCCGGCCGCGCGCGGCAGCGAGCCGCGGTAGGCCAGCGAGCAGCCGCTCGAGCGGGTGCCCGAGCGCCGCCCCCATGGCGAGGGCGGCGGCGACGTTGCGAGCCGCGTGCCCGCCGAGCAGCGGCACGGTCACCTGGCGCTCCGCGCCGATCAGCGGCCCCCGCAGCAGGAAGCTGGTCCCCTCGGCGTGCAGCCACGCGCCCGCTGCGACGACGTCGGCGCCGTCGCGCTCGCCGAAGGTCACGACGCGCGCGGCGGTGCGGGCCGCGAGCTCGTCGCGGTACTTGTCGTCGTGCGGCAGCACACAGACGCCGCCCGGCGGCAGCGACGCAGGCAGCGCGCCCTTCTCGCGGGCGATGCCGTCCTGGGAGCCGAGGCCCTCCAGGTGCGCATGGCCGATGCCCGTCACGATGGCGTCGGTCGGTTGCGCGATCTCACACAGCGCGGCGATCTCGCCGTGGTGGTTCGTGCCGATCTCGAGGACGAGCACCTCCGCATCCGCCCGCGCGTCGAGCAGCGTGCGCGGCACCCCGATCGCGTTGTTGAACGACGCCGGGCTCTTGGCGACGAGCGCCACCTCGCCGAGCAGCGTCGCGAGGGTCTCTTTCGTCGACGTCTTGCCGCTCGAACCGGTGACCCCGATGACCGGACCGCGGAAGCGCCCGCGGCGCCAGCGGGCGAGGTCGGCCAACGCACGCAGCGGGTCGACGACCACCGCGACGGCGGCCGCACCCCCCGACACACGGCGGACCTCGGCGACGAGGGTGTCGGTCGCAGGGTCGCCCGGCGCGCCGCGCAGCAGGAGCGCGCGAGCGCCGCGCGCGACCGCGTCGAGCGCAAACGCATTGCCGTCGTGGCGCTCACCCGACAGCGCGACGAAGAGCTCGTCCGGCCCGAGCGTGCGCGAGTCCGTCGACACGCCGCCTAGGCGCCGCTCGCGCTCTCCTGCGAGCGGCGCGGCGCCAGTCGCATCCAGTACCTCGCCGAACGAGAGCTCAGGGCGCCGCCCTAGAGCTTCCTGGCCCATTTGCTCGCCTGCGCTCATCGCCGCACCTCCGCGCGCTCGCGACCGCGGAGCACAGCGAGGGCTTCGACGCGGTCGTCGAAGGGCAACACCTCGGCCCCGATGGTCTGAGTGTTCTCGTGGCCCTTGCCCGCGATCAGGACAACGTCGCCCGCGCGCGCGTGTTCGAGCGCGCGCTGGATCGCCTCGCGCCGGTCGACTTCGACGAGCCGGCGGCCGCTGGCCGCAGCAGGGAGCGCGCTGCTGCCCGCGTCGAAGCCTGCCACGATCTCCTCGATGATCGCGCGCGGGCTTTCGCTGCGCGGGTTGTCGCTCGTCACGACGGCGAGATCTGCGAGGCGCGCCGCGATCGCCCCCATCTCGGGGCGCTTGCCCCGGTCGCGGTCGCCGCCGCAGCCGAAGACGACGATGAGGCGTCCAGCGGTGCCCGCGAGCTCGCGCCGCAGCGTCTGCAGCACGCGCTCGAGCGCGTCGGGGCTGTGGGCGTAGTCGACGAGCACGTCGAAGCCCTCCGCGCCGTCGCCGACGGGCTCCAACCTGCCGGGCGCGGCGGTCGCGTGCGCGAGGCCCGCGACCACGGCGTCGACGCTCGCGCCGAGCGCCCGCGCGAGGCCCGCTGCTGCGAGCGCGTTCTCGACGTTGTGCGCGCCGCGCAGCGGCAGCGCGAGGTCGTGGTCGAAGCCGAGCCCGACGAGCCGCAGCCGCGCCCCGCGGCGGTCGAGCGCGACGTCGCGGGCGACGAGGTCGGCGCGGCCCCGCGTCCCGAACGTCACGAGCGACGCGCCGCGCGCCGTCGCAGCCGAGGCCATGAGCTCCCACGCGGCGTCGTCGCGGTTGAGCACCGCGACGCCGTCCGGGCCGAGCTCGGTGAAGAGCAGCGCCTTCGCGCGCCCGTAGCGCTCCATCGTCCCGTGGTAGTCGAGGTGCTCGCGGGTCAGGTTGGTGAACGCCGCCGCGCGGAGCCGGGTGCCGGCGATGCGGCGCTGCACGAGCGCGTGCGAGCTGGCCTCCATCACGACGGCGTCGCCGCCCGCAGCGAGGTGCCGCGCCATCAGTTGCTGCAGCGCCGGCGCGTCCGGGGTCGTATGGCTCGCGTCGACGTGGACGCTACCCGTGCGCGCCGCGAGCCTGTGGCCGGCAGTGCCGAGGACGCCAGCGCGGCGCCCCGCGCGCTCGAGGAGCTGCGCCGTGACGTGCGCCACCGTCGTCTTGCCGTTGGTGCCGGCGACCGCGGCGACGTCGAGCGCGAGCGACGGGTCCCCTGCGACGCGGCTCGCCGCGCGCCCGAGGGCCTCGCGCGGCTCGGGGTGCACCCAAACTGCGCGCAGGCCGGCGCCGAGGGGCGGCAGGTCAGCGAGCT
>Ga0169931_10009374_pt1 | contig 14122 bp, 13 predicted proteins | sample Kivu_15m_20L_FD_129675 | JGI IMG/M metagenome (GOLD analysis project Ga0169931, IMG submission 129675) | Freshwater microbial communities from Lake Kivu, Western Province, Rwanda to study Microbial Dark Matter (Phase II) - Kivu_15m_20L... | ecosystem: Environmental > Aquatic > Freshwater > Lake...
CATTTGGATCCTCGAAAAGTTATGGTCAAGCTAAAAGTGCAAATTTTCTACGTGCAGTACATTCTACATACATAAAGTTCCCTACGGAAAGGCTCGAAGCGCTTCTCACAGAGTACGATTTTTACGCATGTGCCCTAAAAAATGGGTAAGTCATGCGTAAATTCGGATGCCGTCTTTAAAAACGAATGGGTCATGCATGCACACCTGAATTCTTTGTATGTGAAATGATTGTCGATGGAACATAGATACAGTATCTTTTCCTCTTTCACATGTCTCACACTCGTTATTGTCTTTCTGTATCGCTTGTCGTGGGGATCAGTTTCATCTCCTTCTATCCGATACTATGTCTCTTGGTCCAAACCAAGAGACATCCAATAAGTGTGAGGAGTCGTATCCATCATAATCTTCCATTCCAACGAAGATCGATTCAATGCTACGCACGAAAAGAAACGAATGAATCTTCAACGTCATCATCATCATCATCATCCCATTCCTTCTATGCTGATATTGGTATCATTGGTGGAGGAGCATCTGGCATGTTTGCAGCTGCTTCAGCTGTCTCTCAGTTTCATGAACTCGTCTTATCCATGGCACCATCATCCACGCCGTCATCGCAAGCGTCAAATCCACCAACCCTTGTCGTTTTAGAATCAACATCCAATCTCATGACCAAGGTTCAGCTTTCAGGGGGAGGGAGATGTAATGTGTTACATGATACGAACAAACCTCTCGCCACGATACTTCAGGGATATCCTCGGGGAAGGAAAGAACTTCAGGGTATCATGACGAGTGAATTCGGTCCGGTACAAGCAAAAGCTTGGTTTGAACAACGAGGTGTGCAATTGAAAACAGAGGGAGATGGAAGAATGTTCCCTACAACAGACTCATCTCAAACTATTGTAGATACCATTTATAAGGCCGTTGTTGTGAACTCCACGAGCTACGGAAGGAATCATCATCATACAACACCCACAGTTCGCATTGAACAAAATCAACGTGTTGTCTCCGTACATCGAGTTGACGACACACTCGAGAAGAATCATAATGCTACTACTTCTACAAGCACAGATACACATACTTCATACTTTCAAGTTCTGACCACTACATCGGATCATAATATCCACGTGACGTGGAATTTCCATACTATTATTTTTGCTACTGGCTCATCTAGAACTGGATATGATATGGCTGCATCTTTAGGTCATAACATTATATCACCAGTTCCATCTTTATTTACCCTGTCTACGAAGAAGTTGATACAACCAGGAGGTGTATTTTATGATTTAGCTGGGATTTCAGTTCCAAAAGTTCAACTCACTTGGATATTCACAGATACAGACGTAGTATCCTCCACTTCCACTATTACTATCACCAATCACAAAAAACGTACCAAGAAGATTCAGATACAACAAGAAGGACCTTTACTTATTACACATGTTGGAATTTCAGGTCCAGCATCATTAAAATTATCAGCCTTTGGTGCACGGGAATTTCATCAAGCACAATATACATGTAATATAACTATACATTGGATACCCGACTTAGGATCTACAAAAAAACAAGTGGAAGATATTTTATGGTCCTTTGTATCCATGTATCCTAAACGTAAAGTATCATCCTACTTTCCCTTTCAAGAAGATGACAAGGATAATAATAATCATAATTCTATACTGAATAATACTCCAAGTTCTTCTTCATCTTCATCCAATAATAGTCCAATGATACCAAAACGACTTTGGACTGCATTAGTCTCTGCAAGTGGAGTCTTATCCTACAATAAAAAAGACGAGGATGAGAATGATTTAACATGGGGAGACATGTCCAAAGCTAAAATACGACAATTATCAAAAACACTCTGTGAGTTTACACTCCCCATCAGTGGTAAGGGTGTATTCAAAGATGAATTTGTTACTGCAGGGGGTATATGCTTAAAGAGTGTCAATATGAAGTCTATGGAAAGTAAAATTCAACCTGGTTTATATTTTTGTGGTGAAATGTTGAATGTAGATGGAGTTACTGGTGGTTACAACTTTATGAATTGTTGGAGTACAGGTTATGTTGCAGGAAAAAATGCTATGAATCGTTGTTTTGTACGATGGATGAAGAATGTATAGAATATATATGTTGTGTTTTTATCTCGTATATAAATGCAACAGAATATAACTCAGTCAACATACAAGCTATGGAACCCAGAATAGTCATCAAGCAGCACGTTTTTCATGACTTTATTGTTCTTTTCGTGGGATAAACCTTTATTCCATTCGATTATAATAAACATGCATGACGAGATATAAAGGTTATGAGTACGTGTACAGAGATACGATTCTATGATTGTATTCTTTTAGTTGATAGGAACGAGCTTGACCGTTAAACTATATGTTTATTTCAATCATACATACTTCATGTAAACGATTCTCAAGACGTATACTTTAACTGAATTGTTAACTCAAGACCGAAAACCACTTCGATGACAGTGGACTGCATCAATGACGATCATTTACACCTCTCTAGCCAACACAGCGAGTGGTATTGTCGCATTGTCAGATAAATCAGACCATTTTACCATTTCCTTACTATATGATGGTTATCCGATCGCTTTTTCCATGACAACACTATCTACATATGTACCTTCTTAATCGTTGCTCTATATGACAAGTCACGGTCATCCATCAGCGGGTGCTTTGGTATGTAAAGCGACATAGCGACCGTCGAACTCATTGAAATGGAAAGATTAGTGAGTAGTGATTCCGCTCAAGTTTAGATAAACACTACTGTAGATGTAGTCATAATATGTAAATTGCTTTCCTTCATATCATGTTTATCAAGAGTATTTTTGCAGATCTTTTGTTGAGGTCTCTCGTCTCTCCCTGCTGGAAACGGGATGACCGTATAATCTATCATCACGGTCGGTCATTTGGACGTCCGAGTATTTATTTTATAATGCACGAGCCGACTTTGACGCATAGACTTATAGATCTTCGGAAATTCTCATCATCAATGAGCTTCCATTATTCACGGTTATGTATTGTTTGCGTTAATTCCCAGACATATTTCCGTAGAACTCTAACACTATTACGTTTTGATGAAACTATAGCCATCAAAAGAAACAGATGACACGAACACTCAATTAGGTTGACATATACGGTATGATTGTAAAGCATATCATGGAAGCTGAAAGGAATATAAAGGAAAATTGCATGAGTTTGGATCATGACGAGAACCAAAAGAAACGACGTCACTCCATTCAGGCTATTCTCAAAGATGAGAGTCGAACGCCCCTCGAACGTAGACGGTCTATTTTGCTTCTCATGGATGGCCGTAGAATGAGTAATGACAATATCATGGTCAGTCCAAACGAGAATATGCACGAGGAAGAAGGCGAAGGAAGACGAGATCCATCAGTACGAACAACATCGCGAACCCTAGAACAAACGCGACCGCCCTGTACTCATTACAAGAGGAACTGCTCCATAGTCAGTCCCTGCTGTGGCCGTGTCTTTGGATGCAGACTATGTCATGATGAAGCACTGGAAATGTCCGTCCAAACCCTCTGCGTTGAGTGTACACCAGAAATCAATAGTAGTCCTATGAATAATACAGATCATAAGATTGATCGCTTTGCGATTCAAGAAATTATTTGTCGTCTATGCTTTACACGACAAAACTCGAAAACGTACGTTTTTTTATTTGTATGGATCTGTATGATTCCAAAGGATGTATCATATATTCTTATTTCCATTGAGCCATATGTTGTCATACCTCACTTGTGTCTTTTCTTATGTTATTTGCAAACTTTTTCCCGCTCCCTTTTATCTAGGGATCAATGTGTATATTGTCATGTTCGGTTCGGAGAGTATCACTGCTCCATCTGTAATCTTTGGATGTCGGAAGATAATCATCCCTTTCATTGCACTTATTGTGGATTTTGTCGTATTCGTGGTCAAAACAAGGCTCCGTTTCAACATTGTCATCAATGTGGCATGTGTATCCTAGAAGAGGCCATACATGATCATAATTGTCAAAAGGAAAAATACAAAACCAACTGCCCCATTTGTTTTGAGGACTTATTCTCAAGTCGAACAGCTGTCCATGAAATGAACTGTGGACATTCCATACACTGGAATTGCTTTCAGAAACTGATGAATAATACCACAGACATACCTGATACGACAATATCTAGAACGTTTCTCCACGAATATACATTACGATGTCCCTTGTGTAAAAAATCAGCGGATCCACATGAAGAGATGAGACCTATGTGGGACGCATTGGCCACTGCGATACGGTTACAACCCGTTCCATCTCAATATGCTCAAGTAGTTACCATCTTATGTAATGATTGTGAGAACAAAGCTATTCATCGGCCATGGCATTTTCTCGGTGTCCAATGTATGGAATGTCTCTCTTTTAATACCGTTATAGTGGAAACGGAACTCAGTGGGGAAGCTGCTGTCGCATTTTTACGCGGATTAGATTCGTTTGATTAACAGATAAACCCCTGGCAGAAATGACTTTTGAGTTTGATTGTATGAAATTTGAATTATACTTATCCTTGATTCTAGTCTTATAGGAACATAAAATCATGTAACATCGCTAATACTATTTTAGATTATTTACTATATGAATGAGAAAAGACCACCGAATAGTTGGATCAGGATACACGAAGCCGTGGTCATGTGTTTCGTCCTGTTGTAATGCTGTGATACGTAGGAAATAAGACGATTTACTATTTCTGATCGATTTTTTGATTTCTTCGCCATAATACCTATGGCTTTATATGATGAGATTAAAATTGAAAGTGACCCAAGAGATGCCTCCATAATTGGACAATTACGAAGAGGACTGTTGAGTCCATTTTTCCTATTCGGATTCGTTGACAATTATTAAACTCTTCTGTGTGTCATTTATCGCTTTCACGACGTAAAAGATATGTCGATGCAAATGGCCATATCCTTTGATTACAAAAACTTTTTTCTTTTACTTAAAATGAAGCAATATTTGTACTCCTGATCTTCATTGAAATTCGATCACCTGTGAAAGGCTTACGGAAACGGAATGAAAAATTTTACATCAGCGATCTTATAAACAAGAGTCCAGCTCAACCATGATGTTAACATCAATTGTCTATCAAATCGAACGCATTTCATAATTAATGATGGTTAAAGAGTCGGGCGGACTATTGTTATACGTTTATAAGATCTTAAGGTTAACTTCTCATATTCAACGACATAAACCCGAAGGAAGTATTTTGTAGAGTCATCGAATACTGTTTTTACACAATCAGCACGCGAGAATTCACGTTCAATAGATGAGACCTAGTATTTCTACGCATCGAATCGCAACGAGTTGCGATGATGAATGGATGAGTAGGTTTCTGAGGATTTGATTCATCCGGTACTTTGATATCATGTTCCATTCCATCAAATTCAATAAAACCGAGTAAATGTCATTCATATTGGAATAGCTTAAGGTGCAAGAGTCGGATCTAGAGTGAGCACCTACATCGATCAAAATGTCTTTATTATCTTCTACAGTCAACACCAAATTTTCCACAAATTTGGTTGAGGAAAACATCGAGAGGAGAGCAGACATGTCTTTTGATCTATAGCCAAGGGTGCGAACTTTGACTAAAAGTTGTACAATTTGAGACAAGTATCCAAGGTCTATGAAGCAAAGTGAATCGCAAATCCTATCCGTGCTAGATTGATGATCCGCACACAGGTGTGAATTTTCAAGTAGCTTAACAAGCTTCGACAGGAGACAGTCGAGGCCAGAAGAGTACAGCTTTTTCAATACAAAGTTCCGTCTCAATTTTTTCAAAGCCGTATCGCTCAGGGAAGCTAACGATTGACCAATCACACGAATAGACTCTTCATTTAAAAAGAATGCATTCTTCTGCAGTGCTCTGAGAAAATCCACAACTTGTTCAAGAGAAGAAATAGGACCTGGGATGATTTGCTCACATTTACTTTTACTTTCACCCAGTTGTTGCATCTTCTTTGACCTCTGGGCAAAATCCTCGACCTTTTTCTTGATTTCAGAGCGACTAATAGATACAAGCAATGATTTGTAAGAGTGTTTTGTATCAGAAGCTGCAATTGCTGAAGATATACAACTAATATATCCAGTAGCAGCAGCAGATCTAGTAAGAGCACGTATGGATGAGACTGTGTAAGAGTCACAGTCTTCATCAACGATTCGTATCATTCGATGCTGTATATGATCTTCAACTTGTTGAAATACGAGATTATAATTTTCCAAATCAACAGGTGTTGAGGCCAGTGTGTATTTAAAATTTTGAGTATCCAAAAAAGCATCAATCATGGGCGATAATAGTTCGACCAAATGGGACGATAGAGTCTTAATGAATTGATTACTAACGAACCGAGTTATTTGTTCAACTTCTTTGTGGTGATGGAAAAATGCTGCTGCCAATGTCTTGTGTATGTGCGTTGCCGCCATGGATTGATCCTCGATTCTTGTTTTTACGTCTGTTATTCCGTTTTCTTTAGCATCAAGGGCGGATAATCCTTTAACAATCGAATGTGGTTTCAATTTCTTCGACGTTACAGTCACCGGATAAGTTTGACCATCTGTGGTACTCGTTATCATTTGAAACATGCTCTTGATTAAGTCGTCCATGTATGATGACGAAAGCGATAGTAACGGCTTACTAAATATAAAAGGATAGAATAGATCAAGATGATCAGGTGAATATTTCTCCTTCTCCAAGACGATCGGTGGCAAAGTACATAGAGCGAATGAATCAATTTCTACCAATCCTACCAAATCAGCGAATAGGCATTCAAGATACAAACTCACTAGGAATCGATTGGATTGAAGCAGTTGCGATTCAGATAATGAATGACGAGAGATGACCACCATGATAGACCGAAGCATTACAAATACCTTTGTAAAATATACAGACCGTAGAGTACGTTCGTTCCAAACCATCATACGAAGAAAATCAATCACCCATGGAATGGTTATTGTGAGTGTACATTTCGCCCACGCTTCCTCGATAAGTTCCAACAGCGGAATGTTGCAGCTAGAAATTGCTATTTTATCTTGTTCTCTGTCATAGTTCTCATTCAACCACGGATGAAAATGTAGCAAGCCAAGAAAACGAGAAATAAGACAAAGCTTTGCAACAAGCGAGGAACAACTAGAGGTTATCGGTTGTTCGGTATTCTTGATTAAATTATATTGAAGTCGATTTTGAAGATGAGATGCAAAACTATGAGAATCGATCCATGTAAGAAAATGATAAAAGAATTCCTGATGACCTGGAAATAAGTATTCATATTGGATATGTGCTGTGACTTTATTGTTGCTTCGAATAGAAAGAGGATGATTATTATTCTGATTTGATATTGAGCGATGTTTACTTTTGATTGGAGCTTTTGTTGTGAGGCGTTTATGAAGTTTCTGATTTGATTTTGTCGATAAGTGATATACAATGAACATTGAAGGCGTTACCCAAAATATCCACGACAAAAGATCACATGTACTTGCATTAATCGCCTTACCTGTAATTTATCTTGATCTGAAACATGAGATAGAATATCGGCATCAGTTTCTTGCATGGGGACAAGTCCAATTTGTAAAAGTAGATCACAAAAGAATTCAGCGAACCATGATACATTCGATGGAAATAAGCATTGTATAAGATCTTTTGATGCGATACGACTCTCTTGCATAAAGTGATCCATCTGGTGTGGATCTAGAAGACTACTTTTAAGCTTTTGAAATGATCGTAGTTGATATAGAAAGGAATCTGTAAGAAAAAGAAGAAAATGATATATTTTTTTCGGTAAAGCCATAATGCGCGAACAGTTTATTTTTCGTTCGGTGGGAAATCGATTCGGAATCGTACCTCTACATTGTTCTCTATTCTGAAATAAACTTGTCAATTCTTTACTTTTATATAAATGCTTTGAGTCCCTAAAGAATGGGGGGATTGGATGATTGTATAACGAGTCATGAAGTCATATAGTAATAAGGGATGCAAGATAAATGCGTACCGTTTTTCATCAAAAGTCAAGGTTAAAAAAGGTATCGATGGAGTATCAGCCCAATGATTGATATCAGACGTACTACTATGTACTTCCTTCCATGCACGAATATCCCTAACTTGACCAATATGAGTATGAAGTTGTTGATTTTGTAAAAAGAAGAATTGTAGAGAAGTCGAAAGTGGTGTAGAATCAGTGATGGTAAACAAAGAGGGTTCTGTATGATTCTTTGTGTGAGTTGAATTCTTCCTTGTCCATGGTATGGTACATGTCTGTTGAGTCGATTGAATAATATTATGCCATATTTGATATAAGAAATTACGTTGATCATAGGGAATATGATTGGCAAAACAAGGAACATGTATCAAATCATGTATAAAATGAGGACCCCATTTCCAAAGAAAGGTGGGTATAATTTTGACAAAGACTTGTATAGCAAAGTCTCGACAATGAAATGAGTAAGAGAAAAGACGTTGGAGCAAAAGAGAAGAAGGTGAAGAAGATTGAGTGCCAGGAGATGGATGTTGCAATGGTGATCTATTATGTGTGTCCTCCTGTAACGAAAGCAGAGAAAGTAAGAACTGTATTTCAATCACAGAGGAGGGTAGGAGATGTCTATGTAGAAGAATGGAATAAATAGAAACTAGGCGTTGTAGCATATCATCTTGAGTATCTCTGGAAATAGTAGGAAGAGCTGTCACTGTTGGAGTAGGCTTATGATTGTGTTTATGTCCCCATGGATTTTTCGACGACATTACAGTTGAAGTCGTAGTAGTCGATGACGATGATTTCATGACTCGTTTCATGATTTCTATGTCATTTCTGACATGTTGTTGGTGCCATGTCGTCGGCGGTTTTGGACTCGGAGCCGTTGTTGGAATATTGGGAGGAGCAGTACCATCAACGGTAGGATACGACTTTGTTTGGATATTCTTTTTACGAGCAGTGAGTACCGTTGGTTTCTCCGTATGGATGGATGGGTGCAAAAGGGAAGGGAAGGATTCCTCGTATGTCACCCCCTCCCGTTTGGTGTTTATGGTATGATTCTGTGATGATGTCGGAACAAAATTCGTTGAATCGATAACATGTTTCGATGCATCTCGAATATTCTGTACAATAAATAAGGCAGCAGCTCTACGATTGATACAAAAGTTAGTTTGAGTAGACAGTTTGCGCTGATGAGATGGACTGCTCCAACGAAATTCGTGACATTGAACATGTGTATAATAAGATGGGGGACTTAGTATTGTTGACGGTGATACGGATGCATGTCGACGCTGCTCGTCGTATCCATCATCGTTCAACCACGCCTCAAGCAGCTGACACTTGTCATCCGATTCAATAGAATCCAGAATTGAAGACCAGGAGATAAAGGTATGACATTTGCATTGGACGATCGTACTTGGTTGCATTTCGGTATATGTGGATTTTGGATTTCTGCATTTCTGATCATCGCGGAAAAGAATGTGCAGTCCCGAGTCGCGCGAGAATCCGACAGGGGATAGATCTCGATCTCCAAGCACGACTTAGCTAACGCTAACTAAGTTTTCCTTTGATCTTATAATCCTATTTCCTTCCTCACCAGAATCACAATCTTCCTCCTCCTCCTCCTCCTCCTCCTCCTCATCATCATCAGCAGCATCATCATGCAGGAGAAAGCATCATCATCATCATCATCATTGGACAGGAGCTCAAGTAAAGAATGGGATATATCAAAGGCTGTAAAAGTGTTGTATCCATCGCGTCAGACGGCGTACAATAATCAGTCCGATATGAACGGAACGATACATACAGCAGAATCGAGATTCAATCCGCTATTACTTGAATTTGGAGAAATAGAGTTACAAGATTGGGCCGTGACTGCTTCCTCGTCATGTATCCAAGGTAATATGGATCGGTCCAAGTCGTCCAAAGGTAAAAATACCAAGACATTATTTTCGTCCAGGGATGTAAATTATGATTCCGAGACATCATCAGCCGCAGCAACGATAGTAAATGCTGCCTCTTCATCATCTATGAAAAATATACAGGGTCGATTGCGTTTGTGTTCAAAATCCATCATATTTGAACCCCAGGATACCTCCAGAGCTATTATTCGATGTCCCTTGGAAAAGCTCGTTTCACTTCCTATCCCTACTTCATCACAAGTGAATACACATCATCATTCACTCGAGGATACACAAACGAATACTGGTGATAGCGATGCAGCACCAACATGTATACTTATTTCTTTCAATAAATACTATCTTATGAAAGCAGATCATGTTGTTTCACCCTTTATCTCAATGGATATACCTACAGAATTTCGTTTTCTTTTTCTTTATTCGAAACCTACCACATTTTTACATTTGATTCAGGTACGTCTAGTGTGTGTTTTTCTTCTTCTTCTTCTTAGTTGTAGTAGTAGATATAGATATCGTTTTACATTTGGGAAATCTTTCTTTCATATGTACCGTCTATATATATATAGTCTCTCTACTCGTCTAGACCTATAAATCAAACAAGTCATTCTACTTCTATACATCCAGTAGCACCTCCATCATCCCATCATCCTGTTCTTTCTCTTTTACAAATAAACTTTCAACAGACCTTGGATCCTATGAATTTATCAACACCTTGGGAACAAGTCACTACGTCTAACTTGGCTTGTTTCATGGTAGATCCTCTTATACTTACACCTGGTTGTTGTGTTGTTACCTTACAACATTTATACTTTCAACCCTGGAAAGGAAATTGGGATTCGGTCCTCGGTAGTTCGAATAGTACCACTACTACTACTACTTACTCCTCCTCGCACTATACAATGGTTCATGCCGATTCTAGTAATAGTAGTAGTAGCAGTAGTAGTAATACAAAACCATGTTCATCCAAAGCTTTCAAGTGGACTCTTTCTTCCATGATAGCCACGGCTAGGAGATATCACGGACTACGAGATGTAGGCATAGAAGTTTTTTTCCAATCAGGTCCTTCTGTTTTACTTGCTTTTACTTCTTATACAGATCGAGAATCGGTATTCAAACTACTTTCTCATCTTCCCTGTCATTCCGATGAAACCTTTATTGCACAATCTTTACAAGCTTGGTTAGATGGGACCATTGATAATTTTGAATATTTACTGATTCTCAATTCAGCCTCGGGAAGATCCTTCCATGATTTATCCAGATATCCGATTTTCCCATGGGTCTTGGCAGATTATGTCAGTCCCAAGTTGGATGTTTCGACTCTTTTTACACCCTTTACAAAAAGTAAACGAGGAGAGTATCCCTCCCCAGAATACAACCGTGTTTTTAGAGATTTACAAAAACCTGTGGGGGCATTGAATGAACAAAGATTGGAATACTTTCAAACACGATATAAAAATATGCATGATATGGAACAAGCATTCTTGTATGGAACCCATTATTCAGCCCCTGGATATATTTTGTATTACCTTGTTCGCACCATGCCTGAGCACATGTTGTGCCTTCAAAATGGTACGTCGTCTCTTTTTATTTTTTCAATGTATCCCAATGGATAAAATATATTGATTGCATATATTTGTTTAAAACTCTTCAATAGGAAAATTTGATGCCCCGGATCGTTTATTCTACTCCTTAGACCACTGTTTCTCATCTCTATTAACCAATCCAGCGGATGTTAAGGAATGTATACCGCAGTTTTTTGATACCTCAGGTAATATGGATTTTTTGTATAATGTTCGGAATTTACCACTAGGAGTAACGCAAAATGGTATCCGGGTCAATGATGTCCTTTTACCACCATGGGCCAAGTCTCCCAAGGACTTTGTGTCCAAAAATCGATTGGCTTTGGAATCCGATTATTGTACACGCAAGTTGCATCAATGGATCGATTTAATTTTTGGTGTTCGCTCACGTGGGGATCGCGCTATTGAATCGATGAATCTCTTTCATCCCACAGCATATGTCGGTCCAAAGGACTTGGAAAAGCTAAAGACTGAAGAAGAAAAGAAGCATGCTGAGTTACATGCTACTGAGTTTGGTATTGTTCCCGATCAGTTGTTTTCAAAACCACATCCTCATCGGCACATGGACTTATTGCGTGAACAGGGGTTTCAAGTTCATTCTTTCATATCAGATCTTACGAATCGTTTCTCCAAGGTGAAAGAAGAGGGCGAAGAAAGCAAAGAACATTGGGAGGTCTTGAAGAAACCGAAATCGACGAATATACCTTCGTCAAAAAGAGATGAGACTCGCCGCAATAATAAGACAAAGGATGATAGCGATATGGAAAATAGCTCTCAAGAAAAGACGGTCACTACCTTTAACGAGCCTTCAATCGAAACAAGTAGTGCTAGGGACTCATCCAAACCTTATCAACAGGGATCTACTACGAAGCTATCATTATCTGGCTTCGCAGATGTTTTCTCTCGTGGTGGTACAAGCAACACGCGCAAGTTTCCACAGCTGAAAGATATTCGTGGTGGCTTTCGGGATGGACCAATAACGTCGACTGCACCTGTTTCTCCAGTGCTAACTTTAGGCATGGACGTAACCAACCAAGTTACAGTTACTCCGCTATCCGCAGAGCAATATCCAGTGGTTGATTGGGAAATGAAGCAAGTTTTACCTGCAAAGAAAATTCACACAGATGCAGTCAGTGGATGTATATTGACTCTTGACGGTGGAGTGGATGCCACTTTATTGACGACAACTTCGTTGGATGGTTCAATGATAGTTCATACGATCCAGTCATTTACCGCTATGCCCTCTTTCCATGAGCAAGGGCCAACCGAACAAGAGCGACGAAAATTTACCAGTCGTATCCCATATCTTGGTAGTTCAGTAGCATCAAGAAGTATCATGAATAGTAATTCTAAAATGATGGATAATACATCCAACTCATCTTCTCCATCTTTACAACTCCATTTGTATCGATCGCATTCATCCACAGATCCTTTGTCAACGCTCGCTGTAGTTGGGGATAGAAATGGTGGTCATATTGCTTTTGTAGGCGGCCATGATGATGTAGTCATGGCCTATGGAATACAATCTGGATGCTTATTAGCCTCCTTACACTCTCATCGAGATGCAGTTACGGGTGTTTCCGTGATCATATGCCCATCCTTTTACAAAAATACATACAACTTCAATAGTACTCATATTATGGTCACAGGAAGGTATGTCTTTAAGGCAGAGTCTCCATTTGTTTTGTAAAATTTGGTCCATCTATAACTCTTCTTTTGGTCTGGTATCGTTTAGTTGGGATTCAACTATAAAATTATGGTCTGTTTCGATCATGAGTGGCGAATCAGTAACGATTGATCGTCGCGTTCCAATCGTGGAACTTTGTGATGCCGATACATCGATTGTAAGTGTAGCAGCAGCGATTGATCATGAAGGTTCAGCAGTGTTAATAGCTGCCGGTTGTTCCGATGGTTCCTTCTTAGTATGGAGTTGGAATTCCACAGAAGGTGAGATGTGTTCAAATCTACATAGACGTTAAAGATGACTACCCTGGATCCATATAGACTCATTCATTCCTTCCCTCTCTCTATATATCTTTTCTATCTATAGGAAAGAAACTCATCCATAAGCAAGAAATCCGACGAGGTAGTGGCCCCTGCACTTGTGCCATTTGGCGGACACAACAAGTACCCTCTTCATCATCAAGCAGTACAGTAGAAGAACAAGAAGACTTCCTGTGTGTTGGACTTGGAAATGGAAGAGTTATGTCGTATGTTGTAAGAAATGGGATGATCAGTACATTGAGTAAACTTAACATTGGATCATCCGTCCATTGTCTCAGTTTTGCTGGAGACGATATGCTAGTTGCTGGATGCGCCGATGGAGGAATAAGACTCATTCAAGTAGGCCGGGATGGACATTTTGATTTTCATCCAAGATTATGGAAGTCAATCCATGGTAAAAATTCACCGAGAATAACCAGCATCAGTGTCGTAAAATCTCCAGTGAGTACAATAGAGTGTAAAACATTCTGGTGTGGAATTGGTGCAGAAGATGGTATTGTATCTGTACATGAATTGAAGGAACTACCTAGCATGCCGCAACTGTCTGATTAAATGTGTGTGATTTTAAAAACGATGGATGAAAATAGAACTGATAAGATGAATGAAATGTTGTATACTA
>Ga0169931_10009376_pt1 | contig 14117 bp, 15 predicted proteins | sample Kivu_15m_20L_FD_129675 | JGI IMG/M metagenome (GOLD analysis project Ga0169931, IMG submission 129675) | Freshwater microbial communities from Lake Kivu, Western Province, Rwanda to study Microbial Dark Matter (Phase II) - Kivu_15m_20L... | ecosystem: Environmental > Aquatic > Freshwater > Lake...
ACGTGGTTGTCCTTGACCAGGGCGGCATCCGACAGCGACATACGGTGATTGACACCCCCGCCGCAGCGCACGGCGTACTTCTCCAGCCTGCGCAAGCCCGGCGTTGTCTTGCGCGTGTCGCGCACGCGCGTCGGGGAGTCGCCGAGCGCATCGACCCACTGCCGGGTGGCCGTGGCGATACCGGAGAGGTGGCCCAGGAGGTTGAGCGCGGTCCGCTCGCCCAGGAGGAGGTCGCGCGTCGGCCCACTCGCGGTGAGGACGACATCGCCGGGCCCCACGCGCGTCCCGTCATCGATCCAGCTGCAGGTCACGCGCCCCTGTGCGGCTTGGGCGAGAGCCAACGCAGCCACCGCCGCGCCCGCCGTGACGCCGCGGGCGCGAGCGACGAGGTCGAGCGTGCCGACGGCGTCCGCGTCGACCGTGGCAACCGACGTCACATCGACGCCCCCGTCGATATCCTCGGCGATCGCGCGGTCGACGATGTCGGCGACCGCGGCAGGGTCCAGCCCCGCCGCGGAGAGTGCCTCATGGGGTTGCACGGATCACGCCTCCCTGGACAGGCACCCGCTCGGTCACGATGTCGCCCTCGGGCGTGAGCCGGGACACGAGCCGCACGCGCCAGTGCCCATCATCGCGGTCGGGGAAATCCTCGCGCCAGTGAGATCCACGCGTCTCCTCACGGATGCGAGCCTGGTGCACAAGCACCCGGGAAACGGCGTGCAGGTTGGTCGTCTCCCAGTCGTCAGTGCAGGGCACACCGCCCGGTGACGCGGCGATGCCCTCCAGGACGTCCGCGGCGCGAGCGAGGGAATCCGCGCTGCGCAGCACGCTCGCGTCGTCGCTCATTGCCTGCTGCATGACACGTCGCGCCTCCCGCGGCACGAGTGGTGCCGCGGGAGGAAGCGCCGCGACCGGTCGCGCCGCACGCGTCTCTCCGGAGAGCACCCGGCCGATGCGCGCCGCGAAGACCAGTCCCTCCAGCAGGGAGTTGGAGGCGAGACGGTTGGCTCCGTGCACGCCGGTGCAGGCCACCTCACCGCAGGCGAAGAGCCCGGGGATGGACGCGCGGCCATCGAGGTCGGTGCGCACGCCACCGGAGGCATAGTGCGAGGCCGGGGACACGGGCACGAGCTCGGTGACGGGATCGATGCCGTGGGCACGGCAGGAAGCCAGGATCGTGGGGAATCTCTCCTCCCACTTGCGCTCGCCGAATCCCGTGGCGTCGAGCCACACGTGCGGAGCGCCGGTGTCGCTCATGCGCCGCATGATCGAGCGGGCCACGACGTCACGCGGCGCCAGTTCGGCCATGGGATGCACGCCCACCATGAGTCTCTCGCCGACCGCGTCGACCAGCACAGCGCCTTCGCCGCGGACGGCCTCGGAGACCAGCGGCTGCTGACCGTGTGCACGCGGGCCGAGCCACAGCACCGTGGGATGGAACTGCACGAATTCCAGGTCGGCGACCTCCGCGCCGGCTCTCAGCGCGAGAGCGACGCCATCGCCGGTCGCCACCGCCGGGTTGGTCGTCTGGGCGAAGACCTGACCGAAGCCCCCGGTGGCGAGCACGACAGCGGGAGCGAGGGCCGCACCGACACCATCGCGCTGCCCCTGGCCCATGACGTGGAGGGTGACTCCCTGCGCACCGCCGTCGTCGTCGCGCAGCAGGTCAAGGACGAGTGCGCCTTCGATGAGCTCGATGCCCGGATCCAGCGCGACGGCCGCCACCAGCGCGCGTGACACCTCGGCGCCGGTGGCGTCGCCTCCGGCGTGGGCGATGCGATCGCGATGGTGGCCGCCTTCGCGCGTGAGGGCCAGGGCCCCCGAGGCATCGAGGTCGAAGTGCGCGCCCAGCCCGATGAGCGAGCGGACGCAGTTCGGGCCCTCCGTGACGAGAGCAGCCACGGCATCGACATCGCACAGTCCAGCGCCCGCGACGAGCGTGTCGTGCAGGTGCTCCTCGGGAGTGTCGTCGTCAGCCAGCGCAGCAGCGATCCCGCCCTGCGCCCAGCGTGTGGAGCCCTCTTCCACTCGACCCTTGGTGACGAGAAGCACCGTGCGGCCCGCACGTCGGGCATGCAGGGCTGCGGTGAGGCCGGCCACTCCTGATCCGACGATGACGACGTCAGCGCGGGCGATCCACCCGGGGTCCGCCGCCTCCAGGCGCGTCACGACGACCCGGCGATCTGGAGGGCGACATTGTCGATGAGCCGCACATCGCCGAGGCGCACCGCGATGAGCAGGCGCCCGTCTCCCTGGCGCGGCGCGGCGAGCAGGTCGGGGCCCGTGACCGCGACGTAGTCGACATCCAGGCCCGCCGCCTCGAGAGTGCCCCTGGCTGCCTCGGCGGCATGCTCCGGGCCCGACGCGGCGGCGGCCTGCCCTGCTGCGAGCGCGCGCGGGATGACGGCTGCCTGCTCACGAGCATCCTGAGACAGGAAGCGATTGCGACTGCTCATGGCGAGTCCATCGGGCTCGCGGACGGTGGGCACGCCGACGACGATGACAGGGAAGTCCAGTGCGCGCACCATGTCGGTGATGAGCACGAGTTGCTGGTAGTCCTTCTCACCGAAGAGCGCGACGTCGGGCCGCGTGAGATGGAGCAGTTTGCCCACGACAGTGAGCACCCCGGCGAAGTGCCCGGGACGGCTGGCACCCTCGAGGATGTCTCCGCGGGGTCCCGGATGCACGCTGATGCCGAGTGCCCCGGCGTCGTAGACCTCCTCCACAGAAGGCGCGAAGACGATGTCGACACCGTGCATCCGGCACACCTCAAGATCGGCCTCCAGGGTGCGCGGATATCGATCGAAGTCCTCGCCCGCGCCGAATTGCGTCGGATTGACGAAGTCGGTGACGACGATCCGACCCTGAGGCGGCAACCGTCGTCGTGCCTCGCGCATGAGCTCGGCATGCCCCTCGTGCAGGGCGCCCATCGTCATGACGACAGCCGTGGGCACTGGCTGGCCGGTCGCCGCCGCGAGTTCATCTCGCGTGCGCGCGACCACGAGCGTCACGGCCCCTCCGCGAGGATCGCGCGAAGCATGTCAGCGTCGGCGGTCGCCAGCGTGCCGGCCGCGCTCGCGCGATCGACGGTCGCCAGGGCGAGTGCCCGATAGGTGCGCTCCACCCCGACGTCGTCTATCCCGGTGACATGGGCGCGCACCGTGGCGTGGTCCGCACGAGCGACCGGTCCGGTGAGGGCGCGATCGCCCTCGCGGAGCGCATTGTCGAGTGCGGCTGTCAGGAGTGGGCGCGCAATGCGCTCGGGGTCGGCGACGCCGGCTGCGGCCAGGAGGTCGAGAGTCTGGGCGACCAGTGTCACGAGGTGGTTGGCCCCGTGCGCGAGTGCCGCGTGATAGATCGTGCGCCGCTCATCGGCCACCTCGACCGGGTCACCGCCCATCTCCATGACGAGCGCGGCTGCGATGGAGGACCCCTCCCCCGTCGCCGTGATGCCGAAGGGGCAGTCGTCGAGTCGGTCCAGGTCCAGACTTGTGCCCGTGAAGGTCATCACCGGGTGCGCGGCGATGGCGATCACATCACCCATCGGTGCCAGGACACCGAGGCCGTGACGCCCTGACAGGTGCATGACGATCTGTCCGGGATGCACATGCGGTGCCAGGGACTCGACGACCTGAGGCAGGGCGTCGTCGGGTACGCCGAGCACGAGCAGGTCGCACGAGCGAGCGACGTCGGTGGGCACTGTGACCGGCACACCCGGCAGGAGCGCCTCCGCGCGCACTCGGGAGATGTCTCCGCGCGCCGAGCAGGCCACGACATCGTGACCGGCCCTGCGCAGGGCCGACCCGATCACGGCTCCGGCACGCCCGGTGCCGATGACACCGACACGCAGGCGCGGGGGCGGGCTCACCACGTCGGCAGCGTAGACGCAGGCACCTGCCCGCGGCGCTACGCGTCCCAGCGCAGCCAGGCGACGCCACCCAGCCGGGCCGGGTCCCGGAGCCGCAGCGCGGCGAAGTAGCGCTCGACGTCGGCCGCGGAATCACCCTGACCGAAGGGCGAGGACGGCACCTCGTCCCGCTGCAGGGTGATCGACGTACCCCTCCGCGCAGCAGCACAGGAGTCCACCGCGACATGCGCGGTGAGGTTCATCGACCCATCCGGAATCGGCCGGGTGAGTCGGCCCGCGTGATAGGCGGAGAGGGTGCCGTGATGGTGCAGTGCATCGCGCTCCGCGCGCACATGGCCATAGTCCGTGGCGATGGCCGTGCCCGCGCCGACCAGGTCGGTCATCCAGCACCAGGCGCGGTCACGGGTCTCACCGATCTCGGCGCGATCGCCGGGCTCGCGCAGTGGCCACCACAGCCGCAGCCACGCGCGCACCCTCGCAGCATCGACACCGACGCTGCGACAGGCGTCGTCATCGTCGATGGACGGCCCGAGCATCTCGACACCGTCGCAACCGACCAGGACGACCCGGTCCACGCCGCGTGCATCTCGCTCGACTACGTCGCAGGGGATCTCATCGAGCCACTCGTGCCCCATCACCACACCCGTCCACGGCGCTCCGGCGAGGTCGCAGGGAGACTCGGCGACCACCGACTCCACGCCATCGATCCGCACGGGCCGCAGGTCGACCCCGATCCAGCGGGCCCGTGCACCAAGCCCATCGCACCGCTCGCGCACCAGCGACAGCAGATGCCCGTCGCCGCAACCGATGTCGACGATGGCCAGTGATCGCGGGTGCCCCAGGCGGGTGTCGACCTCATGGACGATCGCCGCGAGCCGATCTGCGACGAGGGCGCTCGCCGATGTCGTGAAGTGGCCGCCCGGCTCCTCACGGGCCCAGAAGCCCCGGGCCGCGTCGCGCCAGGCGCGCGACCAGGTGACGGGGGTCATCGCAGCAGCCGGGCGCGGCGCATGAGGTCGGTCTCCTCCTGTGCGAGCGGACGCACCTGTCCCTCGGCGAGATGCCGGGCGGTCAGCGAGACCGGGCCGGGGGCGACGTCAGCGTGCAGCGACGCGAGCCCCAGGCTCCGCTCCCAGGGTCCCTGGGTGACGCGCACCGATTGGACTCGCGCGTGGGGAGCCAGCGATGTCCTGCGCGTCAGCCGGCCCGAGCGGGTGGCGATGACCTGCGGGGTGATCGCGCAGGCCAGCAGGCGCCAGGCGAGCGGTGAGCGCCAGCGCGCGGGCGCGGGAGCGCTCACGAAGGCCAGCGCGTCGACATCGACGTCGGGCAGCACCTCGGCGATGAGTCGCAGGGCTTGCGCGCGCGGGGCAACGGGGATGAGCACGTCGGGGCGCACGTCATCGTCCTCTACCCCGGCGATCGTGACGCTGACACGCACCCAGTCCCAGCGGCGCCAGAGCAGCGGCGAGATGATCGACAGTGCGTGGACTCGATCGGGCGGGATCGTGCGGGACTGGGTGCTGAGCAGCCCGCGCTGGATCCGCAGCCCCTCCCGGACGCGAGCGATCCTGAAGCCGTAGTTGGCGAGGAACTCCGTCACCACCGAGAGGATGGGCAAGCCACCGGTGACGAGGGCGAGCAGGATTCCGGCGGGTCCCTGGGTGAACGCCGTGACGACCAGCAGCAGCACGGTCGCGATCAGCATGCCGGCCGTCACCGACCGCAGGAGCAGTCCGGCAACGAGGCGTCCGGCGGGCACCGCTGCCAGGACTTCGGCTGGGCCCGGCGGGTCGGCCAAGCCGCCCCTGTCGGGCTGCGCCGACTCTGCCTCCCCCTCGCGTCGGGCAAGCTCGAGGATGTGACCGCGCAACTCATCGGCTTCGGCTCGGGTGAGGTAGCGCAGCAGGATGCGCGAGTCACCGGCACCGGCGACCTCCACGCGCACCTCGACCAGGCCGGCTAGCCGCGCGACGAAGGGCGACACGATGTCGACGCTTTGCAGTCGCGAGAGCTGCAGTCTGCGCGCCGAGCGCTGGAGCAACCCCGAATCCAGGCGCAGGTCGCCGTCGGCATCGATCCAGAAGGTCCGCCGCCACCAGGCCAGCCATGCCACGCCGACAAACACCGCGTAGCCGAGCACCGCACCCGCCACGACGAGCACCGCGAGGGGTACGCCGCTCCGCTCGACCACGCCCGCACCCGGTCCGATCAGGAAGAGCGCGACCGCGGGCAGGGCCGGTGCCGCCTGGACCAGCGGGCTCAGCGGGTTGGTGCGTCGGGGCTGGGTCACAGCCCGGAGGTCCTCTCCTCGCCGCGCGCCGCGAGGCGGTCGCGCAACGCCGCAGCATCTGCGGGCAGCAGCCCCGGGATTGCCGCGTCGGTCGTGGCGGCCGCGGTGTGCAGTTGGACGGTCGCGATGCCCAGTCGGCGGTCGAGGGGCCCGGCCCTCAGATCGACCATCTGCATGCGTCCATAGGGGACGATCACCAGGCGCCGGATGAGTACGCCGCTGACGACGAGCAGGTCATCGTCACGCTCGGCGAAGCCGAAGGAGCGCACCCGCCGCCCGATGACCCACCATGCCCACACCAGGATCGAGAGTGCGGCGACGGCGTACCCGATCAGCCACCCGCGGGGCAGCGGCGTCCAGGCAAGCACGACTCCTGCTGCGGCGACGACGACATAGGCGAGCGCGAGGGTGATGCGCCGTGCCGTGGCCAGACGCGACGACACGGGGGTCCAGCCCGCGGCGGGCGGTGCGAATGCATCGGCGGCCGGGTCCATGCCTCCACTCTGGCATGCTGCCCGCATGACCGAGGCGACCGTCGGCACCGGGATGGCACCGGCCGATATCACCCTCGACCTCGGTGACCTGCATCCGTCGGGGCACGGTGCACTGCGCCTGCGCTGTCGCCTCGACGGCGATCACGTCGTGAGCGCCGATCCCGAGCCGGGCCTGCTGCACCGCGGTGCCGAGAAGCTGCTCGAGGCACGGGACTACCGCCAGGCCCTCATGCTTGCCAACCGCCATGACTGGCTCGGCGCGGCCGTGTCGGAGGTCGCGCTCGCGACGGCCATCGAGGAACTCCTCGGACTGCAGGTGCCCTCGCGTGCCGTGTGGCTGCGCACCCTGCTCGTGGAGATCACTCGCGCATCGGCCGCACTCCTGCATCTCGCCGGTGCCGTGACCATGCCGCCGCGCGGGGTCCCGGTCGCGGGAGCACCCGGCATCGCCGCGCGCGAGGCGTGGCTGGGCTGCCTGGAGACCATGACCGGGGGCCGCGTGCATCCCATGGTGACGCGCATCGGCGGCCTGGCACACGACGCACCCGATGGATGGGGCGAGCAGATCCAGCACGCCATCGACGTGACGCGAGAGGCTGTGCCGGTCGTCCTCGATGCGCTGACGCGCACTGTGCCGGCCGACATCGCCGTCATGGATCGATCCACGGCGGTGCGCTGGAGCGTAGGCGGCCCCGTGGCCCGGGCGAGTGGTCTCGACGAGGACCTGCGCCGCGACGCACCGTCGCTGGCCTACGCCGATCTCAGCGATGTGCTCCGCGTGATCACCGCAGAGCAGGGGGACGCACTCACCCGCTATCAGGTGCTCGCCGAGCAGGTCCTCGCGGACCTCGATGTGATCGCCGCCTGCTGGGCGCGGGTCCCCTCCGGCCCGGTCGACGTCCGACTGCCCAAGGTGGTGCGCGCACCCGAGGGGTCGGCGTACGCCGTGCTCGAATCCGCGATGGGCCCGAGCGGGGCCTACGTCGTCTCCACGGGCGGGATCACCCCGTGGCGGGTGCGACTGCGCACGTCGTCCTACGCCAATGTCCAGGCCATGGGTGCGGCGTTGCCCGGCACGCCACTGGTCGATCTCGCGACGGCCGTGGGGTCATTTCTCTTCGTCGCGGGTGACCTCGACCACTGACCGCTCAGGACTTGCCGTGCTCGCGCAGATAGGTCGCGTCGGGAGGTCGCGCAGGCACCCACTCGGCGAGACGAACGTAGAAGCGACTATCGGGCCAATACACCGCTCATAGACGCTCCAGCGTTCACCTCGTGACCAGGGGTCCACCCTCGCGAGCAGGGGTCCACCCTCGTGACCAGGGGTCCACCCTCGCGAGCAGCGGTCCAGCCTCGTGAGCAGCCGGCACGCCTCGCGAGCAGCGGCTCAGCCCTTGCCGTGCTCGCGCAGATAGGTCGCGAATCGCGCACGCAGCAGCGCCTCGGTGTCCTCGTCGAGCTCGGGGCTGTCGCCGAACATCTGGTGAAACGCCTTGATCGACTCGATCACCGTGCCGCCCGTCGACCCGAGGTCACCGCCCTCACCCTCGATGGCCACCATGCCGGGCATGTGGGAGTAGACGTCGACGAAGAAGCCAAGGTCCAGGCGGTGCTCGGCCACGTGGAAAGCGCGCTGGCGCAGCTCATCGAAGGGCAGGTCCTCCAAGGGCGCATCGCTCATGACCGCACTCTAGTGGTCCCGGGAGCGAGGCTGTCTCAGCCGTCGTCCCCCTCGCGCAGGCGGCACAGACGCTCCAGCCACAGGGCCGCGCCCACGAGCACCACGCATGCCATGACGGACGCCGCAGCGGCAGACAGTGATGCCGCTCCCGTGGGAGTGTCTCGGACGCCGATGAGCCCGAGGGAGATGCCCAGATAGAAGCCGCCGATGAGCGCGCCGGTCCGCGATGCAGCGAGTGCCAGTGCCGCCGTGCGCGCTGCCACGAGCGGGGGCATCCGGCGGTCCCGCGCAGCGCCCGGCAACGCCGGTGCCGACGCCTGACGCGGTCGTCCGCCCAGACGTCCCCGGCTGAGCAGCGCCCAGCCCAGGACGCCGATGGCCAGCACCCACAGAGCGACCGCCGCCAGCCAGGGCACTTCCAGGATCCGGCCCGCCGCGCGCTCCACGATGTCAATGAGCACCCAGCCGACGGCGAGCGCGATCGCGGCTATCGCCACGAGCGCAACCCAGCGCGTGGGCTTCACCGCGGCACCGGCACGACGAGGGCCAGGTCATCGCGGCGGACGACACCGGCGCGATCGAGATCGAGGTTCGCGACTAGGCCCTGGGGCAGGGTGGCATCAGGGTCGACCTCGAGCCACGGCACGCAGACGAAAGCCCGCTCATGGGCGCGCGGATGCGGAAGGGTCAGTGCCGGGTCATCGCACTCGACGCCGAGGACCCAGACGATGTCGACGTCGAGCGTGCGCGGCCCCCAGTGCACCTCGCGCACGCGGTCGCGCGCAGCTTCGACCTGCTGGCATGCGGCGAGCAGCTCCGTCGCTGGCAGGTCACTGTCGACAATGGCGACGGCGTTGAGGAAGTCGTCCTGCTCCGGTCCGCCGACGGGAGCAGTCTCATAGACACCTGATATGGCGACGATCCGCACCCCTGCAAGAGCCAACAGATCCAGTGCTCCCTGGAGGTGCGCGAGCCGGTCGCCGAGATTGGAGCCGAGCGACAGCACCGCGCGGGTCACGGTCGCTCTCGCAGGATGCGCAGCACGACGTCACTCGCGGGCACGCCGACGGGGGCCTCCGGCTTGTGGAGGGTGACCTCGACCGCACTCACGCCGGGGAAGGCCAGGCATCGGGACGCGATGCGATCGGCAAGCACCTCGATGAGGTCCACGGGTGGGCCGCAGAGCTCTGCGTGCACGGCCTGCGCAACGAGCGAGTAGTCGACGGTGTCCGCTAGATCGTCGCTGCCGGCGGCCTGTCGCGTGTCAACGGCAAGCACGATGTCGGCGATGAAGGGCTGACCCGTGATGCGCTCAGACTCGAGCACTCCGTGATGGCCCCGCGCGCGTATGCCGTGCACCTCGATGAGGTCGCGGCCCGATCCGGGGATGAGTGCGCTCATGACGAATCCCTCCATGCCCGCGCGACGAGCACGGCGTCGCGACTGGCACGCACCTCGTGGACGCGCACCCCCCACACCCCGGCTGCAGACGCGAGGGCGGTCACCGCGTCGCCTGCCGCGTCGCGTCCATCGAGCGGCCGCGGCTCACCCACCACGTCAGCGAGCAGGTCGCCGAGGAACCTCTTGCGCGAAGCGCCGATGAGCAAGGGTCGCCCCAGCGCCATCAGGGCGGCGAGGTCGCGGAGCAGGGCCCAGTTGTGCGGGGAGCGCTTGGCGAAGCCAAGTCCGGGGTCGAGCACGACCCGGTCAAGGTCGACACCGGCGGCGGACAGCGCTTCTAGCCGCGCGGTGAGTTCGGCGCACACATCGACAACGACGTCGTCGTACGTCGCCAGATCTTCCATGACGGTGCTGGGACCACGCCAGTGCATAGCGATGTAGGGCAGGCTGGTGCGGGCTAGCCAGGGCAGCATCTCGGGGTCAGCCCGACCCCCGCTGACATCGTTGACGAGCATCGCACCGGCCGCCGCGCAGGCCTCCGCGACCTCGGCGCGCATCGTGTCAATGCTCACCGGCACTCCGAGGTCGACCAGGCCGCGCACGACAGGGAGCACGCGATCGATCTCCTCCTCGGCCCGGATGCGCACGGCCCCGGGGCGCGTGGACTCCCCGCCGATGTCGACGATGTCGGCTCCGTCGACGTGCAGCCGGCGGCCACGCTCGATCGCGCTCTGAGTGTCCGCCCATCGCCCGCCATCGGAGAAGGAGTCGGGCGTGACATTGAGGATCCCCATGACGAGCGTGCGGTCCATCTCGGCAAGGGCCCGGGGCAGGCCGCGGGGTGCGCGCACCGCTAGCCCCGGAGCAGCGCCATGGCCTCGGCCCGCGTGGCCGGGTCCGTCAGAGCGCCGCGGACAGCACTCGTTGTCGTGCGTGCACCGGGCTTGCGCACCCCGCGCATCGACATGCACAGGTGCTCGCAGGAGACCACCACGATGGCACCCCTGGGCTGGAGGATGCGCATGAGAGCGTCGGCGACCTGGGATGTCAGGCGCTCCTGCACCTGCGGGCGCTTGGCATAGACGTCGACGAGTCGCGCGAGCTTGGACAGGCCGGTGATGCGTCCGTCATTGCCGGGGATATAGCCCACGTGGGCGACACCGTGGAAGGGCACGAGGTGGTGCTCGCAGGTGCTGTAGACCTCGATGTCGCGGACGATGACGAGCTCATCGTGGCCGAGGTCGAAGGTCGTCGTGAGCACGTCCTCAGCGGTGAGGCGCATGCCGCCGAAGATCTCCTCGTACGCGCGAGCGACGCGGGCCGGGGTGTCCAGGAGCCCCTCGCGTTCCGGGTCCTCGCCCACCGCGATGAGGAGCTCACGGACGGCGCGCTCAGCGCGCTCGCGGTCGAAGGGCCCGAGAGCGGGTGGCTCCCGATCCAGGGACACCCGCGTGATGTCGGAGGTCACGGGGTGTCCTCGCTGCGTTGGGACACTCCCTCGACCGGGACCGGGGCATGGCCGTTCGCACTGCCGTTCAGCGCGCCGTTCGACGAGCCATGGGCGGGCACCGCGATCGGGCCGCGCACGTCGGGCTGGCGCAGCGACGAACCGGTCCAGGCCGGGCGCGGGGACTGCAGTCGCAGATCGGCGAAGACCGCCTCGACCTCAGCCTTGTCGAGCGTCTCCTTCTCCAGGAGCTCGAGCACCAGCCGATCGAGCACATCGCGATTGGTGACGAGGATGTCGTAGGCCTCCTGATGCGCGGTCTCGATGAGCGAGCGCACCTCCTCGTCGATGGCGGCAGCCACCTCCTCGGAGTAGTCGCGCGTATGACCCATGTCGCGGCCGAGGAAGACCTCGCCCTGCTCCTGTCCATAGCGGATCGCGCCCAGTCGCTCGGTCATGCCGTACTGAGTGACCATCGCTCGGGCGAGTCCGGTGGCCTTCTCGATGTCATTAGAGGCCCCGGTGGTCGGGTCGTGGAAGATCAGCTCCTCTGCCGCACGACCGCCGAGCATGTAGGCGAGCTGGTTGAGCATCTGGCTGCGGGTCGTGGAGTACTTCTCCTGGTCGGGCAGCACCATGGTGTAGCCGAGCGCGCGACCGCGCGGCATGATCGTGATCTTGTGCACGGGGTCGTTGCCCGGCAGGGCGGCGGCCACGAGCGCGTGTCCCCCCTCGTGGTACGCCGTGATCATCTTCTCTTCGTCGTCCATGACACGGGTGCGCTTCTGCGGACCGGCGATCACGCGGTCGATGGCCTCGTCGAGCGCCTCGTCGTCGATGAGTTGCCCGCCCATGCGCGCGGTGAGGAGTGCGGCCTCGTTGAGGACGTTGGCGAGGTCGGCACCGGTGAAGCCGGGCGTGCGCCGAGCCACGGCACGCAGGTCCACGCCCTCCGCGATCGGCTTGCCCCGCGCGTGCACCTGGAGGATGGCGTAGCGACCCTCGAGGTCTGGGCGGTCGACGGCAATCTGCCGGTCGAAGCGACCGGGCCGCAGGAGGGCTGGGTCGAGGATGTCGGGTCGGTTGGTCGCCGCGATGAGGATCACCCCGGACGACACGTCGAAGCCGTCCATCTCGACGAGCATCTGGTTGAGGGTCTGCTCGCGCTCGTCGTGTCCGCCGCCGAGTCCGGCGCCACGATGACGGCCCACCGCATCGATCTCGTCGACGAAGATGATGGCCGGCGCATTGGCCTTGGCCTGCTCGAAGAGGTCGCGCACGCGGCTCGCGCCGACGCCCACGAACATCTCGACGAAGTCCGATCCGGAGATGGAGAAGAAGGGCACGCCCGCCTCGCCGGCGACAGCCCGCGCGAGCAGGGTCTTGCCCGTGCCGGGCGGGCCGTAGAGCAGCACGCCCTTGGGGATCTTGGCGCCCACGGCCTGGAACTTCGCCGGCTCGGAGAGGAACTCCTTGATCTCCTGCAGCTCCTCGACCGCCTCATCAGCACCGGCCACATCGGCGAACGTCGTCTTCGGCATGTCCTTGGACACGGCCTTGGCCTTGGACTTGCCGAAGTTCATGATGCGGCCGCCACCTTGCATCTGGCTCATGAAGAAGAAGAGCAGCAGGATGAGCAGAGCAAAGGGCAGGAGGGTGAAGAGCAGGCTGAGGAAGATGTTGTCCTGGGGGACGACGACGTTGTATCCCCCGGGCAGCTGGCCGGCGGCCGCCTTCTCCTGGAGGAGTCGCTGCAGCTCGACGCCCTGGCCGGTGACGTACTGGCTCGTGACGACGGTGCCGTCCTTGAGGGTGAGTTCGAGCACCTGATCGCCATCGGTGATGACGGCCTTCTCGACGCGATCGCCCTGGATGTCGGCGACCGCCTGGCTGGTGTCGATCCGCTCGGGGCCGCCGATGCCGCTGACCAGGCTCGACCCCACGAGGATGAGCAGGACGGCGAGCAGGATCCAGAAGAGCGGCCCGCGCAGGAATCGCTTGGCGTTCATCTGGTCGGCTTCCCTTGGTCGTCGATAGGGCGGCAACACGCCCCGGCAGCCGGGCATTCCCGCCCGCTGCCTCGACGGTACACCGACCGGAGCGCGTGAGGTCGGTCAGCCGCCGTACACACGTGGATCGAGCACCCCGACCTGGCGGAGGTTGCGATACCTCTCGGCGTAGTCCAGGCCGTAGCCGACCACGAAGACATTGGGGATGTCGAAGCCGACGTACTTGGGCTCCACGGGGATCCGGAGCGCCTCGGGCTTGCGCAGCAGCGTGAAGACCTCGACCGACTCAGCGCCACGGGACTTCAGGTTGCGCAGGAGCCACGAGAGCGTCAGCCCCGTGTCGAGGATGTCCTCGATGACCAGGACATTGCGACCGTCGAGGTCGGTGTCGAGGTCCTTCAGGATGCGCACGACGCCCGAGGACTGGGTGCCTGAGCCGTACGACGACACCGCCATCCAGTCGACCGTGACATGCGAGCGCAGGTGGCGCATGAAGTCGGCCACGACCATGGTCGCGCCCTTGAGCACTCCCACGAGGAGCAGGTCGCGGCCGGCATAGTCGGCGTCCACCTGCGCGGCCACCTCGGCAAGGCGCTCTTGGATGCGCGACTCGCTGATGAGGATCTCGGTGATTTCCGAAGGGACGTGGTCGGCGTCCACCCTCACTCCTTCGCATCGCGTCGGCGTCGCTCCGCGACCGGGGGGACGCGGCGGAGCGCCAGCCTGCCACATCGCCTCTCGCCGGCGATGCCGCCGGGTAGGTCGACCGGGCCCTGACCTCGCCAATCGCTGACCAGCGCCTCCAGGCGATCGATGTGCTCAGCCGTGAGCGCGGAAGCGGGGCAGCCGGCCGCGAGCGCGCCCTGGCGGATCACGCGGGTGCGCAGAGCTCGGGGCAGTGCCGACAGTGCGGTCACGTCCAGG